>JACCDN011023000.1_pt1 | contig 75689 bp, 78 predicted proteins | sample 7441691 | NCBI WGS metagenome assembly JACCDN01 (sample SAMN15323439, study PRJNA562643) | freshwater metagenome | isolation source: river surface water | place: USA:Blue River Watershed | collected 2017-08-16
GACATTGCACGCATCAAGACAGCGCTTAGACAAAAGGCAGGTAACTAACGATGACTCAGGAAACAAAACTGGCTCGTACTCTGACCGGTAAGGTCGTTAGCGACAAGATGGATAAAACCATTACTGTCCTGATTGAGCGTCGCGTTAAGCACGAACTTTATGGAAAATATTCCACTAAATCTTCAAAGCTTCACGCTCATGACGAAAAGAACGAGTGCAAAATTGGTGATGTGGTAACGGTTGCAGAATCGCGCCCATTGTCAAAAACCAAGACCTGGTCTTTGGTTAAAATTGAAGAACGTGCTTCTGAAGTCTAATCGGCTCCAGATTATATTGAAAGTTTCGGAGACGGACGATGATTCAAACAGAAAGCTACTTAGATGTTGCTGACAACAGCGGTGCTCGCCGTGTCATGTGCATCAAGGTTCTTGGCGGTTCTCACCGTCGCTATGCGGCAGTGGGTGACATCATCAAAGTTACCGTAAAGGAAGCAATTCCACGCGGTAAGGTGAAAAAAGGCCAAGTCATGAAGGCAGTTGTTGTTCGCACTAAAAAAGGTGTGCGTCGCCAAGACGGTTCATTGATCAAGTTTGACGATAATGCTGCCGTACTGCTGAACAACCAAGATGCTCCGATTGGTACACGTATTTTCGGACCAGTGACTCGTGAGTTGCGTGGCGAGAAATTCATGAAAATCATTTCTTTGGCTCCTGAAGTACTTTAAGTACTCAGTCCTAAGAATAAAGGGGCAGGAAAATGCTTAAAATTAAACGTGATGACGAAGTGATTGTTATCGCCGGACGTGACAAGGGCAAGCGCGGCAAGGTAGTTCGTGTGTTGGCTGATCGTGTTATCGTTGCTGGCATTAACTTAATCAAAAAGCACCAAAAACCTAATCCACAAGCTGGCGTTGCCGGTGGGATTATTGAGAAAGAAGCATCGATTCATACTTCGAACGTTGCAATTTATAACCCGGCAACCAAGCAGGCAGATCGTGTTGGATTTAAAGTATTAGAAAATGGCGACAAAGTACGCGTTTTCAAATCCAATGGCGAAGCCGTAGAGGCGTAATACAATGGCTAGGCTAAAAGACTTATACAACAAAGAACTCGCTCCTAAACTGGTAACAGAATTAGGTTTGGCGAATGTTATGGAAGTGCCACGCATCACCAAAATCACCATTAATATGGGTGTGGGTGAAGCTGTTGGTGATAAGAAAGTGCTTGAGAACGCGGTGGGCGATCTGACCAAAATCGCTGGTCAGAAAGTAGTTGTCACGAAGGCTCGCAAATCAATTGCAGGCTTCAAAATTCGTGAAGAATGGCCAATCGGTTGCAAAGTAACTCTGCGTAAAGAGCGTATGTATGAGTTCTTGGATCGTCTTGTAACAATTGCGATCCCACGTATTCGTGACTTCCGTGGTATTAGCCCAAAGCAATTTGATGGCCGTGGTAATTTCTCAATGGGTGTGACTGAGCAAATCATCTTCCCTGAGATCGATTACGACAAGGTTGATAAAATCCGTGGTTTGGACATTTGTATTACTACAACTGCCCGTACCGACGATGAAGGCCGCGCTTTGTTAAAAGCCTTCAACTTCCCATTCAAAGGCTAAGGGTAAATCATGGCTAAGAAATCTATGATTGCACGTGAAGTAAAGCGTGCAAATACCGTAAAAAAATTCGCTGCTAAACGCGCCGAATTGAAAGCTACCATCGTTAACCCTTCTTCAACAGAAGAGCAAATCTGGGAAGCTCAAATCAAATTGCAACAACAGCCGCGTGATGCAAGTGCAAGCCGTAAGCGTAATCGCTGCCGTTTGACTGGTCGTCCACATGGTGTATACCGCAAGTTTGGTTTGTGCCGTCACATGTTGCGCGAAGCTGCAATGCGTGGCGACGTTCCAGGTCTTGTTAAGGCAAGCTGGTAAGCCTCGGCTTAATTTTAGGAGCAGAATCAGATGAGTATGCAAGATCCTTTAGCAGATATGCTTACCCGCATTCGCAATGCGCAACAAGTGGGTAAAGCATCTGTAACTATGCCTTCATCAAGATTGAAGGTAAGTGTCGCCAATGTACTTTCTAGCGAAGGTTACATTAATGGTTTTTCAGTGAGCGAAGGCGCGAAGCAAGAGTTGACTGTTGACCTGAAGTACTTTGAAGGCAAGCCAGTTATTGCTGAGCTTGACCGTGTAAGCCGTCCTGGCTTGCGTAATTATGCCGGTAAGCAAGCGCTGCCAACCGTTCGCGGTGGTTTAGGTATCGCTATTGTTTCTACCAGTAAAGGTGTAATGACTGATCGTGCTGCTCGCGCCGCTGGCGTAGGTGGCGAAGTTCTTTGCACAGTATTCTAATTGGGAAATCGTCATGTCACGAGTTGCAAAAAGTCCGGTTGAAGTACCTGCCGCAGTGGCTGTGACCTTAAATGGTCAATCACTCACTATTAAAGGTGGAAAAGGTACGTTGGCGCTCGACGTTCACGCAAATGTAGAAGTGAAGCACGAAGGTAATGTGCTCACTTTTGCTCCGCGCGACGGTGCCAAGCAGTCAGATGCGCTAGCAGGCACTACCCGTGCGCTAGTTAATAACATGGTTAAAGGTGTTAGCCAAGGTTTCGAAAAGAAACTGACTCTGGTTGGCGTTGGTTATCGTGTTAAAGCAGAAGGTAATACTGTAAACCTGTCTTTGGGTCTTTCTCATCCGGTTAACTACGTTCTTCCACAAGGCGTAACCGTTGAAACCCCAAGCCAGACAGAAATTGTACTGAGAGGTAGCGACAAGCAATTGCTTGGTCAAGTAGCTGCTGAAATTCGTTCGTATCGTGAGCCAGAGCCATATAAAGGTAAAGGCGTTCGTTATTCGGATGAAGTGGTACTCCGTAAAGAAGCTAAGAAGAAGTAAGGGCTAGGTTATGAGCGAAAAGAAATTATCTCGTCTTCGCCGTGCGCGCCGTGCCCGAGCAAAGATTCGCGAATTGGGTACCACTCGTTTGACTATCCATCGCACCCCACGCCACATTTATGCGCAAGTTATCGCCGGTGACGGCTCAAAAGTATTGGCCAGCGCCTCTACTCTTGATAAAGATCTTCGCAGTGGTAAAACTGGCAACGCTGATGCCGCAAAAGCAGTTGGTTTACTGGTTGCTGAGCGTGCAAAGGCTGCGGGTATCACACAAGTTGCTTTCGATCGTAGCGGTTTTAAATACCACGGTCGTGTAAAAGCCTTGGCTGATGCTGCCCGTGAAGGTGGTTTGGAATTCTAAAGGTTAAGATATGGCTTACTCTAAGAAAGAAGATGATAGCAACAACGAAGGCTTGCAAGAGAAGTTAGTTCAAGTCAATCGCGTTGCTAAAACTGTAAAAGGTGGTCGTATCTTCCAATTTACCGCGTTGACAGTTGTTGGCGACGGTAATGGCAAGGTAGGTTTCGGCCGTGGTAAAGCGCGTGAAGTGCCCATTGCAATCCAAAAAGCTATGGAAGCAGCACGTCGTAACATAATTAACGTTGATCTGAACGGTGACACCTTGCAATACGCAATTAAAGGTGTACATGGTGCATCTAAAGTGTACATGCAACCTGCTTCGCAAGGTACTGGTGTAATTGCCGGTGGTGCAATGCGTTCTGTACTTGAGATTGCTGGCGTTCAGAACGTATTGGCCAAGTGCTACGGTTCTACCAATCCGGTAAACGTTGTTCGTGCAACCTTTAACGCTCTTAAGGCAATGACTTCTCCGGAAGCTGTTGCAGCCAAGCGCGGTAAAAGTGTTGAACAAATTCTGAACTAATCGAGTTTTCGATTTACGACGGTGGATAAACCATGTCTAAGAAAATGATTCAAGTGACTCAGGTGAAAAGCATTGCTCACCGCCTGAAAGCTCACAAGGCATGCGTAGCGGGCTTAGGCTTGCGTCGCATTGGCCATACCGTGGAAGTGGAAGATACTCCTTCTGTTCGCGGTATGATTAATAAAGTGAACTATTTGGTCAAGGTAGTGGGAGAATAAGATGCGTCTTAATACACTTAGCCCCGCACCGGGCAGAATTAAAGCTGCTAAACGTGTTGGCCGTGGTATCGGTAGTGGTTTAGGTAAAACCGCTGGCCGTGGTCACAAAGGTCTGAAATCACGTTCAGGCGGCTCTGTACGTCCAGGTTTCGAAGGCGGTCAAATGCCTTTGCAAATCCGTTTGCCAAAATATGGTTTCTCTTCTCGCATTGGTCGCGTAACTGCTGAAATCCGTTTATCTGAACTGAATTTGGTAGAAGGCTCCGTAGTAGATTTGGAAACTCTGAAGCAAGCAGACTTGATTAGCTCTGTAATCAAGCGCGCTAAGATTTTCGCTTCTGGTGAGTTGAAAAAGGCTGTAACTGTTAAAGGTTTGGCCGTAACCAAAGGTGCTAAGGCTGCTATTGAAGCTGCTGGCGGTACTGTAGAAGAGTAAGAGGCGCATGGCTATCACTAACAATATGCCGTTAGCGAATCAAAAAGGTTTAGGCGAGCTCTGGGCTCGCCTTCGTTTTCTCTTTTTGGCTATTTTGGTCTACCGAATTGGTACTCATGTACCCATTCCAAGTTTAGATCCAGAACGAATCGCGAATCTGTTTAATCAAAACAAAGACACAATCCTTGGCATGTTTAACATGTTCTCGGGCGGTGCGCTTGAGCGGATGAGTATTTTAGCCTTGGGCATCATGCCTTACATTTCGGCATCTATCATCATGCAGTTGCTGAGTTCGGTTACGCCATCTCTTGAGCAATTGAAGAAAGAGGGTGATGCTGGACGCAGAAAAATTAACCAATATACCCGTTATTTCACGGTGGTGTTGGCGGCTGTTCAAGCCTTTGCAATGGCAGCTAGTTTTTCTAATTATGCGTACGGTGGAGAGCCTACATTCTCTTACTACTTCACTACGGTTGTCTCTCTGGTAACAGGCGCCGTATTTATGATGTGGTTGGGCGAACAGGTAACTGAGCGTGGTATCGGCAACGGTATTTCCATGCTGATTTTCGCGGGTATTGTTGCAGGTTTACCAAGTGCAGTTGTTCATTCGCTAGAAAGTGCTCGCCAAGGCGATGTTAATTATCTCGCTTTGTTATTTGTGGCAGTTATTGCGGTTGCTGTAGTTTGGTTGGTTGTTCGTATTGAGCGCGGCCAACGTAGAATCACTGTTAACTACGCGAAGAGACAGCCTGGTCGTCAAGGCTTCGGTGCGCAATCAAGTCACCTTCCATTGAAGATCAATATGTCCGGTGTAATTCCAGCTATTTTTGCAAGCAGTATTTTGTTATTTCCTGCGTCAATAGCTCAATGGTTCGGTCAAGGTGAAGGTCCTGTTAAAGCTTTTTTACAAGATTTCGCCTTAGCGATTAGCCCCGGTCAACCGCTCTACATTTTGATGTTTATTGGGTTTATTTCGTTCTTCTGTTTCTTTTACACGGCGTTGATGTTTAACCCGAAAGAAGTTGCGGATAACCTGAAGAAATCCGGTGCTTACATTCCAGGGATTCGTCCTGGAGAGCATTCGGCAAAATATATCGATAGTGTTTTGACTCGCTTAACGGTGGTTGGTGCTATCTATATGTCAGCAGTTTGCTTGTTACCTCAGTTTTTACAAGTAGCCGCAAAAGTACCATTTTATTTAGGTGGTACTTCACTGCTTATCGTAGTGGTTGTGGTTATGGACTTTATGTCTCAGGTACAGGCTCACTTGATGTCTCATCAATATGAATCATTGATGAAGAAGTCAAACTTAAAAGGTTACGGTAGCGGAAACGCTCGTTAATCCTGGATTTTGAGGTTGAATAATGAAAGTTCGTGCTTCTGTTAAAAAGATTTGTCGCAATTGCAAAATGGTTCGTCGCAACGGTGTTCTTCGCGTAATTTGCGCTGTTGAGCCACGCCATAAGCAGCGTCAGGGTTAATGCTTAATTAATTTGTCGCTTCAGTATGAGGCAGGTGCTCACAGCGTGAACGCCTGCCTCTTGTTTTCTAAGTGAAAAATTAAAGCGTTACCAATTGGGGGCGTTGACTGTCGTTAGATAAGAAATTGTCTGGCTATTGCTTTGCGCTGTGTTTCTCGCTATCCTGCGCGCCTTTTTGAGCGGCGATGATGGCGGTTAATACTGTCAACGCTACATTTATGTGTTATTGGAGTAATTTGAATGGCTCGTATTGCTGGTGTAAACATACCAGATAACAAACACGCCGTTATCTCATTGACTTACGTTTATGGGATTGGTCGCACCACAGCTAAGCAGATTTGTGCTGCCACTGGTATTTCTGAGGAAGCCAAAATTGGCTCATTGTCAGAAGATCAATTGGAGTCTATCCGCGCTGAGGTTGCCAAGCGCACCGTAGAAGGTGACTTGCGCCGTGTTGTATCAATGAATATCAAGCGTTTGATGGATTTGGGTTGCTACCGTGGCTTGCGTCACCGTCGTAGCTTGCCATTGCGTGGTCAGCGTACTAAAACGAACGCTCGCACTCGTAAAGGCCCACGTAAGCCAATTAAGAAGTAATTCTTAGGCTTAACTTCATTCACTTACGGTAACAAATTAGTAGGAAGAAATTGCTATGGCTAAGCCAAGTAATAAAACTGCGGCCAAGAAAAAAGTTAAAAAGACAGTGGTGGACGGCGTTGCCCATATCCACGCTTCTTTTAACAATACCATCGTGACTATCACTGATCGTCAAGGTAATGCTCTTAGTTGGGCTACTTCAGGTGGTTCTGGTTTCCGTGGTTCACGTAAATCTACACCATTCGCTGCGCAGGTTGCTGCTGAGCGTGCTGGTGAAGCTGCAAAAGAATATGGTTTGAAAAATCTTGACGTCGAAGTTAAAGGCCCAGGCCCAGGTCGTGAATCTGCGGTTCGTGCTTTGAACAATGTTGGCTACAAAATTACCAACATCACTGACGTTACGCCGATTCCTCACAACGGCTGCCGTCCGCCGAAAAAACGTCGTGTGTAAGGGGAGAATAGATAATGGCTCGTTATATTGGACCTACCTGTAAACTCTCTCGCCGCGAAGGTACTGATCTTTTCCTGAAAAGTGGTGCGCGCGCGTTAGATTCAAAATGCAAAATCGAAACTGCTCCAGGCCAACATGGCCAACGTCGTGGTCGTTTGTCTGACTACGGTGTTCAGTTGCGTGAAAAGCAAAAAGTTCGTCGTATTTACGGCATTCTTGAAAAGCAATTCCGTGGTTACTACAAAGAAGCTGCTCGTCGTAAAGGCGCCAGTGGTGAGAACTTGTTGAAGCTGCTCGAATCTCGCTTGGATAACGTTGTTTATCGTATGGGCTTCGGCTCAACTCGCTCTGAATCACGTCAGCTGGTATCGCACAAGGCAATTAGCGTAAACGGCAAAACCGTTAACATCGCTTCTTACCAAGTTGCTGCTGGTGATGTTGTTGCAGTTCGCGAAAAAGCTAAAAAGCAATTGCGCATCCAAAACGCTATTAACCTTGCTGGTCAACGCAGCAATGTTGAGTGGGTTGATGTTAACGCTGAGAAGAAAGAAGGCGTGTTCAAACGCGTTCCTGATCGCAGCGATTTGCCAGCTGATATCAACGAGAACCTCATCGTAGAGCTTTACTCTAAGTAAGGATCTCTAAGTAAGTACCGGGGACCTCCCGGTACTAACAACATCTCGGTACTAACTAGAACCGCTAACAGGTGTGGATATGCAGACAGCAGTAAACGAATTTTTAACTCCTCGTCATATTGACGTTTCCGAAAGCAGCCCAACTCACGCACGCGTGGTATTGGAGCCTTTGGAGCGTGGTTTTGGACATACTCTCGGCAATGCTTTACGTCGCATTTTGCTTTCTTCAATGGCTGGTTGCGCCATTATTGAAGCTGAAATTGATGGCGTGTTGCACGAGTACAGTGACATCGAAGGCGTTCGCGAGGACGTGATTGAGATTTTATTGAATCTCAAAGGCGTTGCCATTGTTATGCATGGTAAAGATCAAACTGTTCTTACCCTGAACAAAAAAGGCCCAGGCGTTGTTACTGCTGCTGATATTCAGCTTGATCATGATGTGGAAATTAAAAATCCAGATCACGTGATTGCAAATATCACTGGCAATACAGAATTGAAAATGCGCTTGACCGTGGCTCGTGGTCGCGGCTACCAACCAGCTGATTCTCGTCGTAAAGACGATGATGAAAGCCGTGCTATTGGTCGCTTGCAGCTTGACGCTTCTTTCAGCCCAGTAAAGCGTTTGGCATACAGCGTAGAAAATGCGCGTGTTGAGCAGCGCACTGACTTGGATAAATTAGTATTGGATTTGGAAACAAACGGTACTATTGATCCAGAAGAAGCTATCCGTCGTGCAGCTACAATTCTCCAGCAACAACTCGCTGTATTTGTTGATTTGGAAGGTGAAAAACAATCTGCACCAGAGCAAAAAGAAGAGGCGATTGATCCTGTACTCTTGCGTCCAGTGGATGATTTGGAATTGACCGTACGTTCAGCAAACTGCTTGAAAGCGGAAAACATTTACTACATTGGTGACTTGATTCAACGCACTGAAGTTGAATTGTTGAAGACTCCAAACTTGGGTAAAAAATCTCTTACCGAAATTAAGGACGTTCTTGCTTCACGCGGTTTGTCTCTCGGTATGCGTTTAGAAAACTGGCCACCAGCTAGTCTTCGTAACGACTAAGAAACCGAAGAATAAAGCGGGTATTGCTTAGGCGATACCCGCTTTATTTTTTATTAGTTCGCCCGTCAACTCACTTCGGTGCGGGTGATTAACGAGATTGCTTTTGGCAATCCTTTTTGAAGGAAATGTATCATGCGTCATCAATTAAGTGGCCGTCAGTTAGGCCGTAATTCTTCTCACCGTAAAGCTATGTTCCGTAACATGGTTATCTCTTTGGTTGAGCATGAATTAATTAAAACCACTTTGCCAAAAGCAAAAGAACTTCGTCGTTTTGCGGAGCCTTTAATTACGTTGGCTAAAGTAGACAGCGTTGCTAACCGTCGTCTTGCGTTTGCTCGTTTGAACAGCAAAGAAGCCGTAGGTAAATTGTTCAGTGAATTAGGCCCACGTTACAACACTCGCCCAGGTGGTTACTTGCGCGTGCTGAAGTGCGGTTTCCGTGCTGGCGATAAAGCGCCAATGGCTTACGTTGAGCTTGTTGGTCGTCCTGTAGCTGCTAAAGCAGTTGAAGTGGATGCCGAATAAGTTGCTGATTGATTTAAAAGGCCAAGCTCAAATGCTTGGCCTTTTTTTTAGTTAAAAAATACTTTTTATGAGCCAAAATCGATTTTCACATAATGCTGAAAAAATCTCCGCGCTTAATATTTATATCCTTCCTTTAGCTCTTGTCGGTTGTGCCCTGCTGCTTTATTTTCCGTCGGTATTAACTCCCTATTGGGGTGACGATTATGTATTTTTGCAACAAGCTCGTACGTCTCGATTAAATGCAGAGTCTTGGTGGGTGTCATTCTATAGTCCAAGTGAATTAGTTTTTTGGCGACCACTCAGTATGGATACTTATTTTCGCTGGGTGGAAACATTTTTGGTGGCTGACGTAGTCTACGCGCACTTGGCAAATTTATTTCTTTGGATTCTTGCCTCAGCTTGCGTCGGTATTTTTGCATGGTCTTTTGCGGGGGCTATGAAATGGAGGCTACGAATATGGATGGCGTTAACAGTGGCTGGCGTTTATGCGATTAATGGGGCGCATTTCCTTCCCGTACATTGGATAGCTGCTGTTAACAGTTCGATTCTTGTGGTGTGGACCTCACTCGTTTTAGCAGCCTGGGTTTTAGCACCACAACTAAGGTTTCATGCACGTGTGATTATCTGTATCGCAATGCCCGTGTTGCAGTTGCTTGCGCTATTGAGTAAAGAATCCGCAATATTGATTCCTTTTTTAATGCTCGCTCTAACTGCCTTTTGTTGGAGTGAACTCAAGGTAAGCTATTTAGAAATAGTTGCATGGGTCGCCTGTGTATGTGTTTGCTGTGTTTGGTTTTATTTTTATCGTCAGTTTTCAGGGCCGCACCCCGACGCCTATAGTTTGAAAATTGGTACTAATATCATTCGAAATTTTCTATCGCTAATCTCGTGGATTCTAAATGTTCCGCGCGAAGCTCTGCGCATGATATTGACGGACAATAAGCTGCTTGGAATAGCATGGGCAGTGTCGGTCGCCGTACCTATGTTGGGATTTATTTTTTTGAGTTGTGCAAACCTTAAATTGCGTTTAACTCAATGGCTAGGGTTGCTGCTTTTTATTGGAATTGCTTACGCGCCCTATTTTGTCTTGGCAGAACAGAGCTACGAGTATTACGCGGCGACATCGTTAATTTTCCCGGCGGTCATTGTGGCTTACGGTGTTTCGATCTCGCAAAGGAAGTTGCTTGCGGGTGGCTTATTGGTGATGAGCTCAATTCTTGCTGTAGAGGGTAGTCGTCATCTGGCTTACCCAAGCTTAATAGGACGAGCAAATTGGGGTGAATTGCAGCTTCAACAATTGGAGCTGCAACGGCCAGTTCCTTTACCGCTCGTGGTAAACATTCAGAATCCCCACCGATTTTATGCAATAGGTGTTGCAGGTTTATCTTGGCGGTTAGGTATCCCGATGAGTGAAATATATGTTTCGGATAAGTGCCCCGCGAATGCGGAAAAAATGTTGGTAGAAGATGCAAAAACAGGAAATTTTTTTTGGCGTAGTTGTGACGCGATAACGAATTCCATTCCTTAGACTATGCGTGTAGCGGCGCCTTTCATTGCTGCACATACTACAAGGTGAGAGCAGTGAAAAGCGCTGTGGCTGCAGTGTTATTTTTTCGCCTTTTCTTTTTTGACGGGCTTTCTTTTTAGCAAGGGCTTTAAAAAAATTCCGGTGTAAGAATGTGCAACTTCGGCGACTTCTTCGGGTGTTCCTGTTGCGATAATTTTTCCGCCGCCGCTACCGCCTTCTGGGCCTAAGTCTACAATCCAGTCTGCAGTTTTAATGACGTCCAAATTATGCTCGATCACCACAACCGTGTTGCCGTGATCGCGTAAGCGGTGCAACACATTGAGTAATTGTTGAATGTCGTAAAAATGCAAACCCGTCGTAGGTTCGTCCAAAATGTAGAGCGTTTTTCCGGTGTCGCGTTTGGATAATTCTTTGGCGAGTTTTACGCGTTGTGCTTCGCCGCCGGATAAGGTTGTTGCAGCTTGTCCTAAGCAGATGTACGTCAAACCTACATCGATCAATGTTTGCAATTTATTGGCGATGGAAGGAATTGCATCGAAAAAGACGCGTGCGTCTTCCACAGTCATTTCCAATACTTCGTGAATATTTTTGCCTTTGTATTTCACGTCCAGTGTTTCGCGATTGTATCGTTTGCCTTTACATACATCGCAAGGAACATACACATCGGGCAAAAAATGCATTTCAACTTTTGTTACGCCGTCGCCTTCACAGGCTTCGCAACGGCCACCTTTAACGTTGAAGCTAAAGCGTCCGGGTTGGTAGCCGCGCGAGCGTGCTTCTTGAGTGCCCGCAAATAAATCGCGCACGGGTGTGAAAATTCCTGTGTAGGTTGCGGGGTTGGAGCGTGGAGTGCGGCCGATGGGTGATTGATCGATGTCTACGCATTTGTCGAATAAATCCATGCCCTCAACTTTATCGTGCGGTGCTGGTGTCAAAGTGCTCGCGCCGTTAAGTGCCGTCGCTGCGAGTGGATGTAAAGTGGCGTTGATAAGTGTTGATTTTCCGGAGCCAGATACACCGGTTACGCAGGTCATTAAGCCGACTGGAATTTCCAAGGTCACGTTTTGCAAATTATTCCCTTTAGCTCCTACCAAGCGCAGCATTTGCTTTGGGTTCACAGGATTGCGTTGTGCCGGTACCGAAATTTCGCGCGTACCACTTAAATACTGGCCGGTGATGGAATCCTTGTTGGCCATAATGGCTTTGACGTTGCCTTGCGCGATTATTTGGCCGCCGTGCACGCCAGCGCCTGGGCCTATGTCGATCACGTGGTCTGCAAGGCGGATAGCATCTTCATCGTGTTCCACCACAATTACGCTATTGCCAATATCGCGCAGGTGCGTAAGAGTTTTTAACAGGCGCTCGTTGTCGCGTTGGTGTAGACCAATAGATGGCTCATCGAGAATGTACATAACCCCGACCAAGCCCGCACCAATTTGGCTGGCAAGACGAATACGTTGCGCTTCGCCGCCTGACAAAGTCTCTGCGCTGCGATTTAAGGTCAGATAGTTCAGGCCGACATCCACCAGAAAGCGGAAGCGATCACGCAGCTCTTTCAGCACCTTATCCGCAATGCCCGCCTTGCGCCCGCTGAACTGCAATTTCATGTAGTAGTCGTAGGCGTCTGATACCGGCATGGTGGTGATTTCAGGCAAGGTTTTTTCGTCGATAAATACGTTACGTGCTTCCAAGCGCAGGCGAGCGCCTTTGCAGTCTGGGCAATCTTGTGTTGAAAGGAAGCGCGTTAAATCCTCGCGTACTGCGTTCGACTCGGTGTCGTGGTAGCGGCGCTCCATATTCGGTAACACGCCTTCAAACGCGTGGCTGCGCTTGTAAACATCGCCTTTGTCATTCACGTAATTGAATGCAATGACCTCTTCACCTGAGCCGTAGAGCACGGCCTCGCGCTGCTTGGCTTTGAGTTTGTTCCAGGGGGTGTTTACATCGAAGCCGTAATGTTTGGCGAGTGACGCAAGCATGTGGAAGTAATAGACATTGCGCTTGTCCCAGCCGCGAATAGCGCCTTCTGAGAGGCTGAGTTTTGGGTCTTGAATGACTTTGTCTTCGTCGAAGAATTGCTTAACGCCCAAACCATCGCAGCAGGGGCAAGCACCGGCTGGATTGTTGAATGAGAAAAGGCGCGGCTCCAGTTCGGTCAGGCTGTAATCGCAAATTGGGCAAGAATGTTTGGAAGAGAAAAGACGATCAGGTGCTTTCTCATCCATATCGCTAATAATGGCGATGCCTTCCGAGAGCTTCAGTGCCGTTTCAAAGGATTCAGCAAGGCGCAGTTTGATGTCGTCGCGTACTTTAAAGCGGTCAATCACGACTTCAATAGTGTGTTTCTTTTTCTTGTCGAGGCTTGGTGCGTCGTCTAAATCGCATAACAAGCCATCGATACGGGCACGGATAAAACCATCGCGCTTTAGTTGCTCAAATACGTGTAAATGCTCGCCTTTACGGTCGCGGATGACGGGTGCCAGTAACATGAGTTTGCTGCCTTCCGGCAGAGCCACAACAGTATCCACCATCTCACTAATCGTTTGGGCCGAGAGAGGAACACCGTGATCCGGGCAACGCGCTTCGCCAACGCGTGCATACAGCAAACGCAGATAATCGTAAATTTCGGTGATGGTGCCCACGGTAGAGCGTGGGTTGTGCGAAGTCGATTTTTGCTCGATGGAGATGGCGGGGCTTAAGCCCTCAATGTGATCTATATCGGGCTTTTCCATCATGGATAAGAACTGGCGTGCGTAGGTGGAGAGCGATTCCACGTAGCGGCGCTGGCCTTCAGCATAAAGGGTGTCAAAGGCGAGAGAGGATTTGCCGGAGCCTGATGGGCCAGTAATAACGACCAGCTTGTCGCGTGGAATATCGACATCGATATTTTTCAAATTGTGGGTGCGTGCGCCGCGAACAATAATCGTATCCATCTACTACTTCTCAAAGTGTGTCAAAAGGCGAAAGGGCTGATTATACGTGAAGCTTGTGTCAGTGGATGTCAGTAATCTGTGCTTTAGTTAGCTTATCAAGGATGGATTAACAAAATTACACAAAAGGAGGCTGGTCAATTGTTGTTTGGTTCACCATGTTCTTCTAGAGTATGTTACCCCAAATGGGCGATAACACGGCTATGGATGGAACAGGGCAGACACAACATTCTAATAAAAATGAATGCATGTTTTGAGTTGTCACAACTCTCTATGTGCAGACAATCGTGCAATTGAAACAATAACAAAAATTTTTTTCACTGACGTTTTATTAAGGAAACAGGTTTGAAAATATGAAAAAAATCAATTCAGCACGATGGTTTGTTCGAGCGACTTTTTTAAGCCACATTACCCTAAAGCGAACATTAAGCTGCGCAGTTGGGCTAATAGGCATTTCAATTTTTTGCGCAACTAGCTATGCCGCTCCCGCAGCGGACTCATGGCTTCCCGACGGAACAGAATTTGTTTTTTGGGAGCAGCCTTTAAATTTTTCCAAAACCTATTATGTGGATGGAAGTGCGCGTAACAGTAGTGACTCTGGCCCAGGAACACTCAAACGTCCTTTTCGAACAATCAGTAAAGCTGCTGACATTTTGCAGCCGGGTGAGCGAGTTGTGATTGCATCGGGAATTTACCGTGAGCGTGTTAGCCCTGCACGTGGTGGCACCGGCCCCGATAAAATGATTAGCTATGAAGCCGCGCCGGGCGCAACCGTTTATATTCGCGGTTCAGATGTGCTTAAAGATGGCTGGGAAACAAGCCCCTTGCCGGTAAATCCTTTTGCGCCTGCGCCAGAAAAAAATAACGACAATGCGTTTATTTGGAAACATAAACTCACCGGCGATATGTTTATTGATGCCTACAACCCGTTTGCGTTAGCGAATGTTCCTGCAGATTGGTCGTGGCTCGACACAACAAAAGTCGATATGGGCCCGTACTTTCGGCGTCGCGGTTTGGTGTTTGTTGATGGCAAACCATTGGAGCCTGCTGAACAATATCGTGAATTGGTGAGCCCACCTATGTCACGTCAGCGCAGTGGCTTGCCATCGCGCAATGCAAACGGGCCAATCATGCAAGATATTGGTGGCTCACCCGATCGCAAATACTCGGTGGATTACAACGGCAATCTCATCAACATTCGGTTGCCTTCCAACACACTCGATAAATCTACCGTTGAAATTACCACGCGTGAACAGGCATTCGCACCGCGTGAAGCGGGGCTCGCGTACATCCGCGTTAAAGGTATTACATTCCAGCACGCGGGTAATGGATTCCCTCCGCCACAATTGGGGTTGGTATCCACGAGCGGTGGCAATCACTGGATCATAGAGCAAAATACAATTGAATGGGCTAACGGAGTTGGGTTGGATATTGGCGGCCAGCACTGGGGTGGCCCACGCGTTCCTATGGCTGGGCACTCGCACATTATTCGCGGCAACACAATTCGCTACGCTGGCATTGAGGGTATTGCGGGAATGGGAACGCAAAATACGCTCGTTGAAAATAATTTGATTGAGTGGGTGGGTTGGCAAAACGCCGAGCGTGCGTGGGAAGCGGCAGGCGCGAAATTTCATCGCGCAACCAATATGTTATTTAGACATAACGTCGTTCGCCACATTCGCCATGCCAATGGGCTATGGCTTGATGTTGGCAACACTAATAACCGCATTACCGGTAATGTGTTTGCCGATATTAAAACAGTGAGCGCTGCGATACATATGGAAATGAGCGTTGTTCAAAACCAAATAGATAACAATATTATTTGGGATATTCGCAACGCAGAACCGAGCACGGGCGGCCAGCGCGGTGCAGGTGGTTCCGGTGTTTTTCTGCACGCATCTGATCGACAAATTGTTGCGCACAATTTAATTGGTCGTTGCGATAACGTAGGCGTATTTCCAGTGTTCCGTGCAGATCGTGAAGGTAGTGGAACAGGCATTGAGCACAAAATATATAACAATATTTTTGCACGTTGCGATAAAGGCGGTGTGGTATTCATTCAAGAAAAAAATGAAGCTGATGGCAATATTTACACCGCTATGCCTAAAAACTTTCAAGGTCTTTTTGCAGGTGATAAGCAACAATGGTTAGACTTAAATGCATGGCGTTCGCACGGTTGGGAAAAGCAGGGTGCACTTGCTAGTCTGGATATTAATTTTGATGCTGATCGCCTAGAGTTAACAATAAATGGGCCAGAGAATTTGAAAAAATTGCCAACCTTTAATCGCATTGAAAGTGATTTTTTTGGAGCAGTGGAGGAATCTGCGCGCTACCCCGGGCCAATCAATAACCTAAGCGATAATCTTGTCATCGTAGTTGACCCAAGAAAAAATATTTCAGTGCAGAAGTAATTTTTTATAGAGTGCTGAAGAGTAGCTCAATACTATTCTTCAGTTTAATTTAATGGGCAGGAGTAAAAAATGGATCCTCTAAGGAAGTATGTGGGAATTGCTGTATGCAGTATTGTTTTGTTGGCTGCCTGCGGAGGCGCAGGTGGAAAAGACCCAGCTTGCGGCTCAGAGGTTAATCAGGATCGTTTGGTTACTAATTATGTGTCTAGTCTAATGCGCTATGAAAAACCCATCGATCCTATTGTTCAGGAAATCCCGAAAGTTTTAGCGCCGAATGAATCGCCAACATGGAACCGCTTTAGTATTGATCTGAAAGCAACCTATCAAACTTATTCTGTTCAGCTCCAACCGCGCATAGAGTTTAGTCTTTTTGAGAAGGCCAATGCCTGCTCTATTGTTATAAAGGGCAAGCAGCGGATTACAAAAATATCTATTACCAGTGCAAATGATTTTGGTGCTTCGTACCCCGCGGGTAGTGAACTATTAAGCTTGTTTGCGATGGTTGGCAATGATTTTGTGAGTCTCACAACCTTATTGCTAAATCAACCGGCACCGCTCAAATTTGAATTAAAGTTACGCGAGTCTCCGCAATTTTCGCGTCAGAATTTCACAATTCAAATAGGTTTAGATGACGGCAGTTCATTCACGCTCAACACGGGCGATGTTTATTTCACGTTGCTTTGAAGCTCTGCAGCAGAAGAGGTTGCATTTTCGGTTGGTGGTAATTCACAAAACTGCGCGATTTTTTCCTGTGTACGCTTATCCTGCTTTTGCTGTTTCCAAAACTGACATTGAACGCTTTCTTTACGTGATTTTGCGAGCTTTGCAAGTTTTTCTGCCTCCTCGCGTTGGTCTCGTTCAAGTGCGGTTTGCTTTTCTGCTTCGTCAAGATACTGTGCAAATCGCTCTTCTTCCACAATAACAGATCTTTCCATCGTAACCGCTGCAGGTTTGGATTTATGAGTCACTATAGCAACGAACACGGCTGCAGCTATTGCGAAAAAGGCGATAGCGATATGGAGGGGGGATATGCGCATTAGAGAGTCCTTGTGAAAATAATCCTGATGAAATTTTGGGCCGCATATTAAACCTGTCCTTGGTAAATGGAGATTTTTAAAAAGTAGAGTGTCAATATGTCCGCGCAATTTTTTTGAGAGAAATTATTTTTCAATTGCTTAAGGTGGCTCCTTAATATAGCTAATAAATCGAATTTTATCAAAACTTAGCGTGTATCACGAGTCATTTTGGGGTGTTAGTTTTGCTGATGTAGATTTGATAGGTATGCTTGGGTCTATGCATGTTGCTTTTTTGTGTTTTTTATAGGGCATTGAAAATTCATAGCAACTTACCCTCACCATCTGAGATTTAATTCTGATATAGCATATATGTTAGAATTTTTCTATAGGTAAAGTCGTACGATATATTTAGTATTTTCTACTAGTTATTTTTGAATTGTCTGAGTATTATCTTTATGTCAATCTGCTTGCATATGGGGTTCAGATCTAAGTAAGCATTTAGATTTTTTGATATTTCAAAATATAAATTGGCGTAATGGGTTTTAACTAAATTAAGGAAAAAAAATGGAAAGTAAAAAGCTTGCATCTACTTTAATATCGATGTTTTTTTTGTTAGTTGCAGCCTTCGCTGAGGCGAGCTGTACAGAAATTCAAATAATGACTTTTAGATGTGGGGATGCGGAGTTGATGTATCGCCTGGGTCTTGGGCCGAATCCACATCAAGGTGCGGACGTTATTACTGTAGTCGGAGTAAAGCCATATGTTCCTGCGTCTGCAGGCCCGGATTATTTGGTTACGCCGGCCAGCAATAATGGCGGAACCAGCTACAGACCTTTAGGAGGAGCTAATTCTGCGCTTGATCCTCAAAAAGAAGAAATAAGGCAATGCAAAATAAAGGCGGATAACGCAAAAAGCACATGCTATGAGGCTTACCGGACGTTAAATAATTTGTGTAAGGCATCATCTGCATTGCTTGGTCGAGGTGCAGGATGGCTTGGGGGAAAAGTAATAAAGATTACTACTGGGGCGGTCGATCCCAAGTTATACGAGGCGGTTAAGTCAGCAGGAACCTTCACTGGCTTTGAGGCTGATATCCTCAGCTCAAGTTGTTCTGATCTCGATTCACGCGCAACAAATTATTGCGAGTCGGGAAGTGCAAAGATGATTTCTCAAAATTGTAAATAGTTTTTTACTCAGCTGTGCATGAGTCAGTAATGCACAGCTCATAAGAGAGGCTGATATGATAATGCTCAAAGATAATTGTCTTCTAGGGAGGGGCCGTAAAGAATATTTGGCTGATTTTAAAGCTGTTAGAGAAAATGGTTGGTGGAAGATATCAAAATTTCCGGCTCTTTTGGGCCTGCTTACATTAATATATGCATATTCACCTCCAGATGCAGTTTATGGGCGCACCTTAGCAGCATTTCTTTTTTATGCATGGTTCGACATAAGCTTGCATATGTCCTTAATCGAAAAAAAAATTAATATTCTGTATTTGATTGAATCTGACAGGGATGTTGAAGATGTTAATAGTGTCTAGTAATAGAATTAAAACTGTTTTGTTTTGCGTTGTATGTCTGTTTGCCTACATCATTTTTTTTGGTAGGGCGGATAAATTGAGTGTTCCTACAAAAGTCATAAATAATGCTCATTTGGCTGATCCGGGGGTAGACAAAGAGCTCTCGGCTTATCCTAAAAAGTCAAGTCTTAAAATTCCACCATCTGCTTTTTCATTCTACGAAAAACAAAGCAGAGAGGCTGAATTAAATAAGCTTGCGAATGAAAAGCAAGAGAAGATTCTGCCAAGAGAGCTGTACGATGCGCTTATTCGACGGGGTGCTGTCGTTGACAAAGATATGGCTCTACGAATGCAGACGAACTCCATGACGGCATCTGATTGGAGTAAAATTGATATTTACGCGGCGGAGCTTTTATCGGAGGAGGATAATTTTCACATAGAACTTTGGAAATATAAAAACTTTGATGAAATTAGCAGTGCGTTCGAGCAACGAAAGATAAAAACGGGAGTTTTCTATGGAACAGATTTGTTAAATGAACCCAATGCATATAGAGGCGCAAAATTTGGCAAAATTAAGGAGATAATTGATTCTGGCGCTATGCTTCCTGAGGATTTTATAAAGAAAGCAGTTAATGCTGGTAATATAGACTTGGCTATTCAGCTTAAGGCGGCTGGGTACAATGTAAATGCTGATTTTATTGACAAGCATAAATTAATGAACGCTATCGAGCTTCAGGTCGAAAACTATGCATTAAATCCGTACGGTTTCACGTATGAAGATGGGCTGAATGATATACAAAAGTTAATTGACCTTGGGGTGCCGCTGAAGGTGGGTGATGGCACTAGGGATGCGTTGGATCTTGCGTTGTATGGAGCTTACAATCAGGAGGGAGAGGAGGCGGTTAAGTTAATTATGTTGGCAAAAAAGCTTCACGACTTAGGTTTGCCTATAGAGCCGAGCCATGAAGAACTCATTGCGCAAATTAAAAATAATCGCCCCTATCTTTCTGACCAATTTGCAGATTTTTACTAATATAAAATCGATTTTTTAAAGTTACTTTTCTTGGGTCGAGCTCGTTTTAATTTAACCAAGCTTTATCTGGTTGCCAGGTTTTTGCCCAATCAGGCATAGCGGAGGCGGGCATAGGGCGCGCAATTCCGTAACCTTGGGCAAGCTCGCAGCCCATGGCTAACAAAATTTCCCCGTGAGCGATGGTTTCCACGCCCTCGGCTAATACGGTGCGGTGAAAGGCGGTGGCCAAGCTGACAATACCTTTGATAATGGCGAGGTCGTCTGTATCTTCCAGCATGTCGCGCACAAAACTTTGGTCAATCTTGAGCACTTGTGCGGGCAGTTTTTTCAGGTAGGCCAGCGAAGAATAACCGGTGCCAAAATCATCTAACGCAAAACTTACGCCCAATAGTTTACAGGCGTTGATGACGGCAGATACTTGAGTGATATCTTCCAGCGCGCTGGTTTCTAAAATTTCTAATTCCAAATTGCGAGGGTTGGCGGCGGGGTGAAGCAACAGTAATTCTTCCAAGCGTTTTGCAAAATTACTTTGTTGCAATTGAATGGCGCCAACGTTCACGCTAATGGGAATTTCAAGTCCCATCATTTCCCACTCAGTCATTTGTTCGAGCGCGGTTTCTATTACCCATTCGCCCAGTTCAATGCTCAATAAATGATTTTCAATCACGGGTAAAAAGGCTGCGGGTGGCAAGAGCCCATATTGGGGGTGTTGCCAGCGAATTAAGGCTTCGGCTCCAATAATTCTGCCCGTGCGCATGTGCACTTTGGGCTGGTAATAAAGAACGAATTCTTTGTTGTGCAAGGCCGTCCGAATATGTTCGAGCGTTTCGCGCTGATGCTTAACTGCTACATCTTTGGCGATATCAAATAAGTGGTAGCAATTTTTGCCGGCTTGTTTCGCTAAATACATGGCTTGGTCAGCATGGCGAAGCAATTGATCTGCGTCTGAGCCATCTTGCGGGTAAAGCGTCACGCCGATACTGGCGGAAACCTCCAGTGCGCGGTCGTCCATATGTACGGGTTCGGCAGCGGCATCCAGTAAGCGCCGAAGCAGCGGTTCGCAATCAGATGTGTGGTGCAAATCGGTGAGTACAACAACGAATTCGTCACCGCCAATACGGGCCAGTGTATCGCCTTCGCGTAGGGTTCCTTTCATGCGTTGCGCAAGCTTAATGAGAAGTTTGTCGCCCACGGCGTGGCCGTATTGGTCGTTAACGGCTTTGAAGCCGTCTAGGTCGAGGAACGCCACCGCCATAATCGATTCAGAGCGTGTTGTGTGCGCCATGGCTTGGTGCAGCCTATCTGCGAGCAATACGCGGTTGGGCAGATGAGTGAGCGCGTCGTAATGGGCAATGTTTTCCAGCGCGCGGTTAGTGTATTCAAGTTCCTGATTTGCGTGCTCTAACGCGATTTGAGCAGCCTTGTGCTCACTAATATCCTGAAAGACGCCATTGAGTTTGCTGGGCTTACCGTTTTCCATGGTCACGGTGCAAATTACTCGCACATCACGGCGGCGATTTTTAAGCGTGAGCATTTCCAGTTCTATATCAAAGTCTTCACCCGTGCTCATTGCCTTGCGCAACGCTTTGCTCAATAGCGGGCGCGACTCGGGCAAAAAGTATTTCAGCCCACTCTCAACCGTGGGTTGCACTTCTTCGGGGGTTGTATCCAGCAGTTGGTAAACCTGATCGGTCCAAAAGAGTTTTTGCGTGGCTATATCTAACTGCCAGCCGCCAATTTTGGCTACGTGTTGGGAAACGCTGAGTAATTCAGTGCTGGTGCGAAGCGCCCGTTCAGCATTGTGGCGTTCGGTGAGATCAATCGCAGTGCAACCTAAAAACCGCTGGCCATCGGCATTGGTAAAAACAAATTTAACCGTTAGCCAATGACGTACTCCGCTCGATGTTGGAACGTTCTCTATGGACTCAGTTTGCTGATTGGATAGAAACACGGATTGATCGTGATTGTGTAGTTTTAACGCCACGGCATGCGGCCAGTGGTCGAACACTGTAGTGCCCAGAATTTGTTCCGGCGGCTTTTGGAAAATGCGTTCAAAGGTTGGGTTGATATACACAAAGTAACCCGCCTCATTTTTGATAAAGGCGAGCGCGGGTGTTTTCTCCATAAATGCGCGGAAGCGCGATTCACTGGCATTAAGTGCCAGCTCGATCTCCTTGCGCTCGGTAATGTCTTGCGATGTGCCCAACATGCGCAGGGGCTTGCGGTTATCGTCAAAAATCGTGATGCCACGCGCTTCAATCCAGCGAATACCGTGGCTGGGGGTGATTATGCGGAAGTCGTATTGCACCTCGCCATTACCCTGCAGGCCCTGATAATGTCGATCGCGCAATAATTGGGCATCTTGGGGGTGAACCATTGCCATAAATTGTTCGGCAGTTGGCATGCCTAGCGCTGGGTCGCGCTCCATAATTTGGAACCACTCGCTGGATGCAGAGCCTGTGTTTGCGACCAAATCCAGTTCCCAGCTGCCTATTAGCGCGCGCGCCTGAGCTTCAGCCAAATGGGTTTTGCTGGCGGCCAGCTCCGCCTGAGTTTCCTTAAGCGAGGTGATATCGGTGCTAGTGCCAATCCAAAGGGTCAACTTACCTTGAGCATCGCGTAACGGGCTTGCGCGGGAAATGTGCCAGCGATAGGTGCCGTCGGCCCGTTTTAAGCGGAATTCAGTTTCGTAGTTGTCCCCGCTAGCGAGGGATCTGCTCCAGCGAATAACGGCTTGCTGCACATCGTCTGGGTGAACACGGTCTACCCAACCCGCGCCCATCATCTCGTCATAGCTTGTGCCAAAGTAATCGGTTACGTAGCGGTTCACGTAATTGAGTGCTCCGCTCGGCAGGGCGGTCCATACCTGCTGCGGAATCGAGGTTATAAGCCGTTGAAAATGCTCCTCATTTGACACGGCGCTAGGTTCGCCACCCAAAAGCCTATGGGTGATTGAATCCGGTTTGCTCATTCGTTATTCGTCTTAGTGATGCCTGATTTTTTTCAGGGGCAAAGTCATTCAATTATTGGACTAGTCCCCAAGTGTAGACAAAAAATAAGCATCTGCAGCCCCAGCATTAAGTGGATTGTGTAAAGCTTGCGTTAAACCCCACATTCGCATTGGCGAAGCACGCATTTTTGAACAAAACTCAAGTGTCGATTGTTCACGAGGCCGCCGTGCAAAATCTGAAATTATCTGAACTTATGGGTGCGCTGAGCTATGCCTTGGATATTACCGAGGGGCAGCCGCCTGGCCATTGTATCCGCTGCTGCTGGATAGGCATGAACATAGGGCAGGAGATAGATTTGCCTACGGCGGATCTGTGGGAGCTCTATTACGTCTTGCTCTTGAAAGATTTGGGTTGCAGCAGCAATGCCTCGCGCATATGCGAACTCTATTTAACCGACGACCTCTCCTTTAAGCGCGATTTCAAATGGGTGGATGGCAGCCTTCCGCAAGTAATGCGGTTTGTGTTGCGCCATACGGGGAGCTCGGCTGGCATTCTCTCGCGCTTTCGCGCCCTTTCAGACATATTTGCCAATGGCGATGCAATTGCCCAAGAGCTCATTCACACCCGTTGTACGCGCGGTGCAGATATCGCCCGCCGCCTGCGTTTTAGTGAGCCCGTTGCCAATGGCGTGCATTCGCTCGACGAGCATTGGGATGGTAACGGCCGCCCCGAGGGGCTAGCGGGCAACCAAATTCCCATATACGCGCGCATAGCCCTGCTTGCACAGGTAATTGATGTCATGAATTTTTCCGGGGGCGCAGAGGCGGCAATCGCTGAAGTCAAAGCGCGTTCGGGTACTTGGTTCGACCCGCAACTGGTCGACGCTTTCGTCACATTGGCGCAAGACCCGGGTTTCTGGGATGTACTCAATTCCACTCATATTGATAAAACCATATTGGCGCTGGAGCCCGGCGAGTATGAAAAGCCGCTGGATGAAGATTTTCTGGACGACATTGCCGAAGCCTTTGGCCAAGTGGTGGACGCAAAAAGCCCCTATACCTCAGGCCATAGCGCCCGGGTGGGTTTGTACAGCGCGCTCTTGGCCGAGGATTTGGGCATAACTCCCTTGCGCCAGCGCTGGCTAAAACGCGCGGCCCTTTTGCACGACATGGGCAAGTTGGGTGTAAGCAACAGCATTCTGGATAAACCCGGCAAGCTCACCGATGTGGAGTACGAGCAAGTCAAAATGCACGCGGTTTATACCGGTAAGATTTTAGAGCGGGTTGAAGCCTTTGGGGAGTTGGCCAGAGTCTCGGCTGCGCACCACGAGCGATTGGACGGTAAAGGCTACCCCTTGGGCTTAACAGCCGAGTTCATCACGCTGGAAACCCGCATTATCACCACCGCCGATATTTTTGATGCCATCACTGCTGAGCGCCCTTACCGGGGAGCCATGCCGGTTGAGAAAACCTTGTCGATCATGGCAGAAACCTTGGATACCGCTATTGATAGGGATTGCTTTGAAAGTTTGAAGCGATTGATTGGCACATACCCGCATTTTTTCCCTTCGTGAGATCTTAAGGCGCGACTGTCCTAGCCGCGCCCTGCCTAGAATTGCTAGAATTCGCGTCCTTACCTGATTGGGTCAGTTTCCCAAGGTTATCTGAGACTTTTCGCGTGCAATCATCCCCCTTACCCTTTGAACGCCGTGTCGTTATGTCGCTGGCGGCGCTCTATACCTTTCGTATGTTCGGCCTGTTTTTGCTGTTGCCGGTGCTGGCCTTGTATGGCACGCAATACGAGCATCACACGCCTTTTTTACTAGGTGTTGCACTTGGGGCTTATGGGGCGAGCCAAGCATTTTTGCAGATTCCTTTTGGCATTTTGTCGGATCGTATTGGCCGCAAACCCATTATTTTGTTGGGGTTAGTGGTGTTTATTGTGGGTAGTGTGATTGCTGCTCAAGCCACGAGTGTGTACGGCTTGATTCTTGGCCGCTTCTTGCAAGGCGGTGGTGCGATCTCTGGTGTGGTTATGGCGTTACTCACGGATCTTACTTCTGATGAAAGCCGCACCAAGGCTATGGCAACCATAGGCGCATCTATTGGTGTTTCCTTTTCAGTCGCCATGACAGTTGGCCCCTTGGTGGCAAATTGGGGTGGAGTAGGGGCGATTTTTTGGATTACCGCTGCGCTGGGGGTGATTGGAATTTTCATCCTTTTCGCACTTATCCCATCCGTGAAAGAGGCTCCACAACCCAAACGCGAGGCCGTGCCTGCTCCTGAGTTGTTTTGGAAAACCTTTAAAAACCCCGAATTATTGCGTTTGAACCTGGGCATTTTTGCACTGCATTTTGTGCTTATGGCCAACTTTATGGTGCTGCCGCAAATTCTTGAACAGCAGCTGCACATTGAGCGTAGCCACCACGGTATCTTGTACTTCCCCATGCTGGTGGTGGCCTTTGCCATTATGCTGCCGTTTGTGATCATTGCGGAAAAACGCCGCAAGATTAAATCGGTGTTTTTGGGCGCTATAGGCCTTTTAGCGTTGATGGAGCTGGCCTTGATCGTGTCTCCACCCAGCCTTGTGTTCACGCTGGCGGCCATTTTCTTTTTCTTTGTTGCCTTTAATGTGTTGGAAGCGACTTTGCCATCCATGGTGAGCAAAATCGCGCCCGCCGGCTCCAAGGGTACGGCGACTGGAATTTACGCCACTAGCCAAGTGATTGGTGTATCTGCTGGTGGCGCGGCAGGCGGTTTCTTACTGCAACATTACGGTATGGTTGCCGTGCTCGGCTTGGGTGCTGTGTTCACCTGCATTTGGCTTGCGGTCGCTTGGTCTATGAAGCCACCGCGTTTCCTTGCCAGCGTGCTTATCCCTTTGCGTCATCACAACGGCGACGAGATTGCAGCAAAGCTACGTGCGGTAACCGGCGTTGCAGAGGTGGTAATTGTGGAATCTGAAAATACTGCTTATCTCAAAGTTGATCAGCAGCAGGTGGATCGCAAAGCGTTGAATGCGGTTGTTGAGGGTTAACGAAGCAAGCATATTTAGGTCATCCTCGCGCAGCGGGGATCCAGCTCTTGATTTCTTATCTTTAACACTGGATCCCCGCTGCGCGAGGATGACGACTCCCTGTTAAATCTAAACAAAACTCACTATCTAGATTGCCGCTCCGTAGCTCTCCGTGTAGAGTGCGAAATCTTCGAAGAAGAGATATTTCTCCCTCCGAAAATAACCCGAATGTCGCCTGATAATAATTGATGAGGGCGATTACACCAGCAAACCAAGACCAGCTAAAGAGGACCGCCCCATGGCACGTGGTATCAATAAAGTCATTATCATCGGCAATATCGGCCAAGACCCAGAAGTAAAATACATGCCTTCCGGCGGCGCAGTGACCAACGTCAGCATCGCCACCTCAGAAACCTGGAAAGATAAGAATACCGGCCAACCGCAAGAGCGTACCGAATGGCACCGTGTGGTGTTTTTTAATCGCTTGGGCGAAATTGCTGGCGAATATTTAAAGAAAGGCAGCAAAGTTTATATTGAAGGTTCATTGCGTACTCGCAAATGGCAAGCACAAGACGGCACCGACCGTTACACCACTGAAATCGTTGCCAACGAAATGCAAATGCTCGATGGCCGTGGCGATAATCAAGGCGGTGGCAACTACAACCAAGATCAACAATACGGCGCACCACAAGGTGGTGGCTACCAAGGTGGCGGCGCTCCAGCCCCGCAACAAAACCGCCCACAACAAGGTGGCCACAGCAACCAAGCTCCTGCGCACAGTGCACCGCAACAGCCCGCTGGGTTTGATTCATTTGATGATGATATTCCCTTCTAAGTGTTTTAAAAAAAGCCTCTCATTGCAGAGGCTTTTTTGTTTGTGGAAGAAAATAAATAGGGATAAAAAATTTTTTAATTCAGGCCGAAATATATTTCAGCTATCGGGCTGGTGGATAAAGACTAAATAAAATAACCGCTAAAAAATAAAGTAGGGAAATTTATGGCTATTAATAAAGTGCGGTTCATCTGTCTCGCCATTTTATGTTATTTGCTACTTGGTTGCGGCGGAGGCAGTAATGGAACTACTACGCAAAATTCTTCTGAAACAAATGTCAGTTTTAGTTCAAGCTTTTCATCTTTACCAGCATCAAGCTCCTCAGCGGCCAATCAGACACTTACGCAAAAAATTGATGCTTACTTGGAGACCAATCAAGAAGCTGATCAGCCCGGCATCAGTATATTGGTAGTGAAAAATGGAATGGTTGCTTATCACCGCAGCAAAGGTATGGCTGATCTCACGAGAGGCACAAGTATATCTACGCAAACGGGTTTTCTGCTGGCGTCGGTTAGTAAGCCTTTCACTGCACTTGCGATTATGCAATTAGTGGAAAAGGGGCAGCTACGTGTGACAGATTCATTGTTGGATTATATTCCTGAGTTGCCGCCATCCTGGGCGAAAATTACTATTGACCATTTATTAACGCATAGATCGGGTATCTACGACATTATTAACGATGGCTGGCGACCAACTTTGCTTAATGGAATGACGAATAATGATCTTATCGCTTATTTAATTCAGAACCCGGCGCTGGAATTTGAGCCGGGTACAAAAGGCGATTACAGCAACACTGGATTTGCGCTTTTAGCAACTATTGTTGAGCGAGTTTCAGGTCTTAGTTTTTCAAATTACATGAAGCTTAATATATTTGCTCCAGCCAATATGAATTCCTATATTGCTGACCAAAATCAGGATATCAAAACGGGTGATGCGCTGAATTATGCTCGACTACGTACTTATTATGGCATTACAAATTATTTGATAGGCTCGTCAGGGCAAGTTAGTTCAACTGAGGATATGTTTAATTTTTTTGAAGCATTGCGTTCTGGCAAAATTATATCCGCGAATACCTTGGCGATCATGAGTCAGCCGCACAGTAATATTCAAGGTGGTGTTATGGGGTACGGATTTGGCGTATCAGGTGATGCACTCTCGCATGCCGGACAATGGGATGGTTTTGAAACAGAAATTTCAATTAACTCACGCACGGGTATTGAATCGGCGATTCTTACAAATTCAGGTGCTGTGGGTAGGAATAAAATCAAAGCAATTATGCACATCATTTACTCTACGAAGTTTTAAAATTATATCGTTCCCCTGTTGGAGCTTGGGGGCGCCAGCAAATGGTTGCAAAAGCGAGTTTTGGCTCTAAAGAGTTTGGCCGCACTTTAGGGGTTGGCGCTGATTTGGGCTTCTCCATTTATTCAGCGCTGGATTTATGTGATATATGGCATAAATTAATGGTTGGATATTGGCGGTTATAATTTATACTTCCGCTCCGGCCTTTAAATGCGAATCGGTTACATGCAGGAATTTTATAAAAAAGCGCTCATCACCTTTTTGTGCCTTGTGCTGCTGAGCCTGCTGGTGGGTTATTTTTGCGTAAACCGTACCTTTTTGCGTGTTTCCCTGTTGCCATCCCAAACGGGCGTGCTGCCGTGGCATTCCGGCTTTGATACCGATGTACCGCGCGGTGGCGCGTCAAGGGCGCGTTTGGAAGATGATAAGTTCAGCCTGAGTTTTGAGTTTAACTTGTCTCACCAAGCCCAATACCCCAACGCTGCCCTTGAGATGAGGTTCGACAAGGCCGAAGGCGCGTCGGGCTTGGTGGACTTATCGCAATATGATCATCTCTCTTTCAGTGCCAAATGTGCGCCTGCCAATATCATCATGTTTTCAACGCACATTTTTGAGGAAAAGCTGACGGTTCCTAGCGACCCGGATACCTACCGTGGCCCCGTGACTTTCTTTTCGTGCAATGAAAATTGGAAGCATATCGAGCTAGACTTAACCCGTTTGGAAACGCCGCAGTGGTGGTTTGATAAGTACAAGCTGGCGCTTTCTAAGAAGGAATACAAGCTAGATAAGGTGAGCAAGCTGATTTTTGGTAGCAGCTTCCAAAGCCCGTTTGACGTGGACGCTAAGGTTCAGATGCAAGAGATTGTTCTGAGCGGGCGCGATTGGTTTTATCTCTACTTATTGGGTGGCTTTCTGTTAGTGGTGTGGACAAGCTACGGGTTCTGGTTTTTTCATCGCCATACTCGGGCAGTGGTGGATGCATTGCACGAAAAGATGCAGCGCGACCGGCCCTTGGTTGCTTATCAGCAATTAACGGTGGAGCCTCATAGGGATAAAGAAAAGAGTTCAATCCTTCATTTTATGGCAACCAATTACTCCAACGCGGAGCTGAGCTTGGAATCCATGGCAGCCACCATTGGTGTTAGCCGTACCAAAATCAACGATATCCTCAAGGCTGAACTGGGTTTTACCTTTACGGGTTACCTCAACAAACTCAGGCTCACGGAGGCAGCGCGTCTCTTGGCGGATAAGGAAGATGCAAATATTGCAGAGATCGCCTATTCCGTTGGCTACAAAAATGTCTCCTATTTCAACAAGCTTTTTAAGGAAGAATACAGCTGCACACCCAAAGCCTTTAAATCCTTGCGTGACCGCGCGCCTGAAAGTGACAAAGAGAATTCAACTTAAACGAAAAAAAATTCAACTATTTGCAATTTGATAGGGTTTTTAGCAAAAGGATTAAAGGTAGACCTCGGTTTTTAATAGGCTTTCTACGCCCCCCTTCGGGTGGTGTTTTACGCTAATAATAAAATCAGGTTCTCCATGAAAATAATAAATACAGTTGCCTTGTGTGCGATCTTTGTTGCGACGTCTGCCTGTGGTGGGGGTGGCTCCTCTTCCTCTGCTCCAGTTCAGCCCGTTGCGACTAGTTCGTCTAGTTCTTCCAGTTCGTCCTCATCAAGCTTATCGTTGTCCTCGTCTAGCTCAGTTTCCTCAGCGTCTAGCTCGTTCGCGTACCCCAGTTACAACACTAAGCCCCTCGCGCCCGATACAACTGGCATGGGGCGCACTGCTGTCCAAATCGCCAGCAACATAAGCCTAGGTTTCAACATAGGTAATACGCTGGAAGCGACAGGTGGAAAATCCGAAACCTTTTGGGGGAATCCCAAAATCACCAAGGAATTTGTCGCCTTCGTGAAACAGGCAGGCTTTTCAGCGGTGCGCTTACCCGTTTCTTGGGACCAATACGCCAACCAAACCACTGCAGAAATTGATGCTGCTTGGCTGGGCCGTGTGAAAGAGGTTGTGCAGTACTGTGTGGATAACAACCTCTATGTCGTGGTGAATATTCATTGGGACGGCGGTTGGCTTGAAAACAACGTTACACCTGCCAAGCAGGCACAAAACAACGCCAAACAAAAAGCCTTTTGGGAGCAAATTGCAACCCAGCTGCGCGAGTTCGATGAGCGTGTGATCTTTGCCAGCGCCAACGAGCCCAATGTGGAAACGGCTGAGCAGATGGCGGTACTACAGTCTTACCACCAAACCTTTATTGACACTGTGCGCGCAACCGGCGGCAAAAACACCTACCGCGTGTTGGTCGTACAGGGGCCAAGTACGGATATCGAAAAAACCAACAAGCTTTGGTCGCAATTGCCTACGGATACGGTGAAAGACAAGCTCATGGCTGAAATTCATTTTTACACGCCGTGGAATTTTACCGGCATGACCAAAGATGAAAGTTGGGGCAACCAATTCTTTTACTGGGGTAAGGATTTCCATTCCAAAACCGACACCGCACACAACCCAACCTGGGGCGAGGAGGCAGCGGTTGATCAGCTCTTCAAACTCATGAAAACCCAATTTGTGGACAAAGGCATTCCCGTGCTGGTGGGTGAATTCGGCGCAAGCTTACGCAGCAATCTCACTGGCGATGATTTGACATTGCATTTGACGGGCCGCGCACATTATTTCAATTACGTTGTTAAACAATCCCTCGCCAATGGCTTAACTCCCTTTTTCTGGGATACCGGTGGCTTGCTGGATCGCACCAATAACAAAGTCCTGGATCAGCAAGCTTACAACGCGCTTATCCAAGGCCTTAGCAAGCCTTAACTTGCAATCAACCTAACTCAACGAATCGCAACAACACAGTGAAACTATTATGAATAATCATCCAGATCTTGTTAACAATATCCTCAACAGCCATTTCGTAAGCTCCTTGTTTGATGTGAATGTTATTGACTATTCCGCGGGGAAAATTGTGCTTGGCTTTCACGCTCGCGGCCCTGTTTTCACGGGAGCATTGGGTTGCATTGTCGATTGTGTTGCGCGCATCGCAGCGCATGAGTCGCTGGGTAATTGCTTTGTGTCTGAGTATGAACTGAGCTCGTCAAACCAATCGGTAACGGGAGATTTTGTGGCAAGTGCGGGCATTGAAACAACGAGTGATGAAAATGCTATCTATCACTGCGAAATTAACGCGGTAGAAAACTCTGTTTATAAGCCCATTGCTGAATCGCAAGGTACGCTAATTAAAATTAATTAATAAACAGAGCGACATCTATGAAAATCAAACGCGAGTTACTGGCTTTGCTCGGCGGCATTTTGTTGCTGCCGGGTATAGCCTCAGCACAAGCACGTGATATTAATATCGACCTGAATAGCATTCAGGGCAATTTAAATACGACCTTTAAAACGAGCGTGGGTGCTGGCCGCGCAAACGAAGGTTTGCGTGCCGATTGGCAACAACAGTTGGCAGAAATTAAGCGCGATACGGATTTCAAATTTATTCGCATGCACGGTTTGCTGACCGATGACATGGGCGTTTATCGCGTGGATGACAAAGGCCAAGAGCAATACAATTTTCAATATGTAGATGCACTCTACGATTACATTCTCAGCATAGGCATGAAGCCTTTTGTAGAGTTGGGTTTTATGCCGTCAGCATTGGCGAGCGGAAACAAAACGATTTTTTGGTGGCGTGGCAACGTTACTCCTCCAAAAGATTACGATAAATGGGAAAAGCTGATCCAAGCACTTACGGAACATTGGACCAAGCGTTACGGCGCTCAGGAAGTTGAAAGTTGGTATTTTGAAGTGTGGAACGAACCCAATCTGGACGGTTTCTGGGCGGGCACTCAAGCAGAATATTTCAAACTCTACAATCACAGCGTGCGCGCCATTAAGCGCGTAAACCCCAAATATAAAGTGGGTGGCCCTGCAACGGCGGGTGCGGCGTGGATACCGGAGATGATTGCCTACTGCGCAAAAAATAATGTGCCTTTGGATTTTGTAAGTACGCATTCTTATGGCGTGAACCAAGGCTTCTTGGATGAGTTTGGTAAAACCGGAACTGTACTTTCAAAGGATGAATTATCTGTAGCGCGCGACGTTTTGCAAAACCGCAAAGAAATTCAGCAATCAGCTATGCCGAATTTGGAGTTGCATTACACCGAGTGGAGTTCGTCTTACACGCCTGCAGATCCTACGCATGACTCGTATCACCAAGCCGCGTATATTTTGCAAAAATTAAAGCAAGTGGGTGACTCTGCGCAATCCATGTCTTATTGGGTTTTTACTGATATCTTCGAAGAACCGGGGCCACGTTTTGAAGCGTTCCACGGCGGCTTTGGTTTGATGAATACCCAAGGCATTAAAAAGCCAGCTTACTTTGCATATCAGTTTTTAAATAAGTTATCGCCCATTGAATTAAAAAATACAGATGCGCAATCCATCGCAACCAAAGATGACAAAGGCAATGCACAAGTTCTGCTGTGGGATTCAACACGCACGCTTCCAGACGGTGTAAACAACCAGCAGTATTTCATCAAAGATTTACCGCCAGCCAACAAGGGCGAGGTGAAGGTTCGCTTGCAAGGGTTGAAAAAAGGAAATTATCAACTGGCGATTTCGCAAGTGGGCTATCGCCAAAATGATGCATTTACCGCGTACATTGATTTGGGGTCTCCGGCGCAATTAAGTAAAGCGCAAGTGGCAGAGCTCAAGGCCAAAAGCGCAGGAGCGCCGTCGCAAGTTAAGAATATAAAGATCGGCTCCGAAGGGCTTTTTAGCATGGGCCTTCCTTTACGCGAAAACGACGTCTATTTGCTGGAGCTGCGCAGAGTTCAATAGGTGTATTTGCGCGCTCATCAACCTTGGTAGGTTGTTTGAATCTACCAAGGTCTATCTTCCTATCGCCAACGCGTAGTTGGTCGTCTTGGCTCGTATTCTGACAATTATCATATATTTTTGATGACATTCTTCTGTGCGCCGCCTTCCGTCGCTATTTCATACTAGGTCTATCACCGGCTCTCCCATTTTCCTTCTATAAAAATAATGAGAGGTAAGTGCAATGTTACGAATAACCCCGCTTTTGATTTAGGTAATGTGTGTTCCTGCACGGCTGGCTGGGCCCCTTGGCCAGCCGTTTTTTCGCGGGCGAGCACATTAGGTGCAGACCGAACAAGACTCCTTTAGAATGACGCGCACAGAAAGGCGGTAGTTCCAATCCGCCTCGGTTTAGCTCAATCAGTTGTAGGACGGTATGTGTGAATAATAAAAGTGAACTCTTATCCCAGTTGCGTATCGACCGTGAGGCTAATCCCAGCGGGCGCCCGGTTTGGCCTTGGGTTGTAGGTGGCGTTGCCGCCGTATTACTTATTGTGGGTGCCTATCAACTTTTTTCAGACTCCGCTCCCTTGCCGGTTAAAGTTCAAATGGCGCGCATGGCCACGGTAGATTCATCTTCAGCCAGCGTGTTGGATGCAACCGGTTATGTGGTGGCGCGCCGTCAAGCCAACGTATCTTCAAAAGTAACTGGCCGCGTTCTCGAGGTGCTTATTGAAGAAGGTATGTCGGTTGAAAAAAATCAAATAGTCGCGCGCCTTGATGACATTAATGCGAGAAAAAGTTTTGATGTAACCAAAGCCGAATTGGAAGCAGCCAAAGCGCAAGCCAGTGAAGTTCGCGCGCGCTTAGTTGAAGCAAAATTAAATTACGAACGCAACAACACACTTTTACAAAAGCAATTGGTTAGCCAAGCATCTTTCGATCTCATTAAAGCGAATTACGATTCATTGCGTGCGCAACTTAATAACCGCGAAGAAATTGTTACCGTTAACGAAAAATTGCTCGCGCAGCAAAAACAAAATTTAGATGACTTTGTGTTGCGCGCACCTTTCGCTGGTGTTGTTATCGCAAAGACTTCGCAGCCTGGCGAAATGATTTCCCCCATTTCAGCAGGCAGTGGTTTTACTCGTACCGGTATTTGTACCTTGGTGGATATGACCTCGCTCGAAATTGAAGTGGACGTTAACGAATCCTATATTCAACGTGTGCATCCAGGTCAATTAGCAGAAGCCGTTTTGGAAGCTTACCCTGAGTGGAAAATCCCAGCTAAAGTTGCTGCGATTATTCCAACAGCAGATCGCCAAAAAGCAACCGTGAAAGTGCGCGTTGCTTTCCAAAATCTTGACCCGCGCATCTTGCCTGATATGGGTGTGAAGGTATCCTTCCTGAATCCTGAGCCGGTAGAAAAACAAAAACCAAAAGAACCTTTAGGTATTCGTGTTCCAACGACTGCAGTGCGTTCTGTGGATGAAAACAAATACGTATTTGTTGTTAAAGATGGCGTAGTGCAGCAACGCAAAGTAAAACTCAACGCCAGCTACGGCAGCGATGTTTATATCTCTGAAGGCCTGAGTGCCGGTGAGGATTTTGTGGTGGAAGTAACACCCCAGTTAAAAAATGGTTCCAAAGTGATTCAAGAATAATAAAACGAAAAATGCGCAGCAAACACTGCGCATTTTTTTCATCTGTTACAAACGGAGGATCTATGTCGAATTCCGCAGCCTTAGACGCTTATGGCAATAGCACCATGGTGAGCCTGAGAAATATCAGCAAAACCTATAAAAAAGGCAAAGAGTCTGTTCCGGTTTTAACAGATATTAATTTGGATATTCGGCGCGGTGACTTTGTTGCTTTGATGGGGCCATCGGGCTCTGGCAAAACAACGCTGCTTAATTTGTTGGGTGGGCTTGATAATCCCACATCTGGCGAGCTAACTATTGCTGGGCAGCGGATTGATAAATTGTCATCTGCGCAGCTCACCAAATGGCGCGCGGAAAACGTCGGTTTTATTTTCCAGTTTTACAATTTAATGCCCGTGCTTTCTGCTGAAAAGAATGTGGAGCTTCCGCTCTTACTGACGAACCTCAGTAGCAAGGAGCGTAAAAAGCACGTTGCTGCTGCATTGGATTTGGTTGGCTTAAGTGAGCGCGCCAAGCACTACCCCCGCGAGCTATCCGGTGGCCAGGAGCAGCGCGTAGCCATTGCGCGCGCATTGGTGAGTGACCCTAATTTGCTCTTGTGCGATGAGCCGACAGGCGATCTCGACCGCGTTACTGCCGATGAAATTCTTGCACTTATGCAGGAATTAAATCGCGACCAACTAAAAACCATCATTATGGTAACTCACGATCCGCGCGCTGCGGATCATGCGCAACATACCTTGCATTTAGATAAAGGCAAACTGGTCGGCGAGGTTTAATATGAAATACCTTTATTTCATTTTTAAAAATCTCGGGCGAAAAAAAGTTCGCACTGTATTGACCGTCCTTTCAATCATGATTGCTTTTCTGCTGTTCGGGTTATTGCGGTCTTTGAGCGCTGCGTTTGATGGCGGTGCGCAAATTGCCGGAGAAGACCGGCTTGTGAGCATCAATAAAGTTACGTTGATTCAGCCCTTGCCCTACGCCTATTTAGCCAAAGTAAAAGCCTTGCCGGGTGTGGAAATTGCCACCATGGCCAACTGGTTTGGGGGTTACTATCAAGACAAGAAAAACCAATTTCCGCAGTTTCCTGTTAATGCCGATGTGCATTTTTCGTTGTATAAAGATTCTTTGAGTATTTCCGACGATGCTCTAAAAGTATGGAAGCAAGATAGGACCGGTGCGGTTATTGGTGAGGCGCTCGCTAAAAAATTTGGTTGGAAAGTGGGGGACCGAATTCCGCTAATCAGTATGTTCCCGCAAAAAAATGGTAGCACAACGTGGGAATTCACCATCGACGGAATTTTCAAAGGTACAGACAAAGGTCGTGATACGAACTTTATGTATTTTCATTACGATTACTTTGATAAGGCGCGTCAATTTGATGAAGGCACCATTGGTTGGATGATTATCAAAGTTAAAGATCCCAAACAATCGCCAGAGGTTGCAAAAGCAATTGATGCATTGTTTGAAAACTCTTCTGCAGAAACAAAAACAGATAGTGAAAAGGAGTTTGCCAAATCATTCGCAAAACAATTTGGTGATGTTGGTTTAATTACCACCATTATTTTGGGGGCGGTATTTTTCACCATGTTGCTTGTTGCGGGCAACAATATGTCGCAGAGTTTTCGCGAGCGTATTCCAGAAATTGCGGTACTCAAAACATTGGGTTTTAAAAATCAAACTGTTATGTGCTTGATTTTAGCCGAGGCATTAATTATTTGTGGTATCGGTGGCTTATTAGGTTTGAGCTTAGCCGGATTCTTTTTGAGTCTCGCCAAAGATGCCTTAGCAGCAAATTTACCCGGTATGCACATGGGGGCAGACGTGATTTTCTCAGGTCTCATATGGATAGTGGTCTTTGGAGCCGTAACGGGTGTAGTACCCGCTGTGCAGGGCTTGCGCTTAAATATTATTAGCGCGTTGCGGAGGAACTAGTAATGAGCATCAATTGGCTTTTCCAGTTATACATCATTACGGTCATGAATTTGCGCAATATTCCTCGGCGTTGGGGAACCTCTCTTGTCGCAGTTTTTAGCGTTACCTGTGTTGTTGCTGTGTTTATTGGCGTGCTCTCAATGGCAACAGGTTTTCAAAAAACCATGTCTAATTCCGGTGCGAAAGATAGAGTGATTATCATGCGCTCCGGTGCCACCTCTGAGATGAGTAGTGGCTTAAGCTATGAGCAATCGCAATTGGTTTCTCATTTGCCCGGTGTTTTAAAAGATGGCGACACACCGCTCAGCTCTGCTGAATTATTTGTGGTTGTCGACATTCCCAAAAAAGCGACCAATAGTTCAGCCAATGTGTCTCTGAGGGGTGTAATGCCAGCCGCTTTTCTTGTGCGCGATAAATTTAAAATTACTGAAGGTCGTAATTTTGAAATGGGGAAAAATGAAATAATCGTGGGGCGCGCGGCACAAAAGCAGTTTCAAAATCTTAACCTTGGAGCCAGCATAAAAGTAGGGCAAGCCCAATGGCAAATCGTTGGAGTGTTTGAAGAAGGCGGAGGCTTGGCTGAATCTGAGTTATGGTGTGACGCCAAACTTCTGCAAGCAGCTTATCGTCGCGGTAATAGCTACCAAACAATTCGTGTCAAAATATCACCGACGGCTTTACCTGATTTACGTGCAGCAGTTGCTGTTGATCCAAAATTGTCATTGGATGTTAAAACTGAATCTGAATTTATGTCTGAGCAATCAGCGCCACTAACGCTCTTTATCAAAGCCGTTGGTTATCCCGTGGCGATTATTATGGCAATCGGTGCAATTTTCGGCGCAATCAACACCATGTACACGTCGGTATCCACACGCACTCGGGAAATTGCGACTCTGCGTGCTTTGGGTTTTGGTGCATTTCCCGTCGTTTTTTCAACCTTAGTGGAGTCCTTAGTGCTTGCAGTTGTGGGTGGCGCATTGGGGGCGGTTGCGGTTTATGTCGCGTTCAATGGCTACACAGTTTCCACCTTAAACTTTTCCAGTTTTAGTCAGGTTGTGTTCGATTTTGCGGTAACGCCAGCCTTGGTAAAACAAGGGGTTATTTTTGCGGTGGTTATAGGTTTAGTCGGCGGTTTGTTTCCTGCTATTCGTGCGGCCACCTTGCCTGTTGCGCATGCGTTGCGTGATAAAGGTTAGTGTTAAATTAAGAAACGCAAAAAGCCGCTAGAATTTTCTACGCGGCTTTTTTATTTATGTTGCACATTGGGCCATGTTCAATGCGTTAACAAATGAGACAAAATTATCTTGTCAAATTTGGGTAAGGCTATAAAAATTAAATTAGAAATAAAAGCAGACGGATATCATCGACTTTTTTTAAACATTTATCGTTTTGTAAACGTTAAAGCGGCATCAACAAAATAAATCGTTGTGCTCCCTTCATAGCCCGAGTCGGTTCCAAAAATTACCCATAAAGATCCATTAGCGTCTGAATAGGTAGTAAATTTTCCTGTTTCACTTTTTAGCGTTTTCTTTTTGTACGTTTGGTCTGTGTTGTCGCAATCAACTCCATTTTCTATGTTGCCTAGTACTAATACATCGCTGCCACCTGCAGCTTGATTGCTTTTATCAATATTGAGCAGGTAGAAGCCTGTGCCATCGTTAACCGCTTTGGGTTCAGTTTTTGCTGCTCCGGCTTTTACGTAAACTGAGCCGCCCGGTGAGCCACCTATGCCTGAGCAACCGCTATGGACGTTGGTTCCTATCCCTACCTCGAAATCAATTTCGTACCGAGTGTTGGCCTCAAAGCCGGTAAACTTTTTGGTTATAAACATAAAAAGATCATCGCTGTGATTATTGCCGGTAATTTTAATTCCCTTACGGTTTTGCCCAAGCGCTCCGGGTAAGTTCGTAAAGCTAGATGACAACTCATAAAATGTTTCTTCACCTGCGGGGTAGTCTGCAAATCCTGCCGTCCAGCCCTCTGCTTGGGTATTAAAATCAACGTTAATCAACTTGGTATTGTTTGGCGTAGGCGAGCCGGCGCTAAGCTTGCCACCACCACAGGCACTAAGGCTTGCAGCCAATATAATGCCCGCTGAAATTTTTAATAAAGTGTATGGCATGAGCGGTTCCCTAAATTCTTAAAAATAGTAGTTGTTTGCATGACATTCTGCTGTTTAAACCTAGGGAGGTCTGTAGATATTGTGTAGGAACTTGTAAAAATCTGTAGGGCCATGAATTTTGGGAGATAGTAATAGCGGCGTTACAAACTATTACAATTTAGTTCATCTCTGTAACAGTTTTTGGTGTGGCATCTTAGGTAGCATTAGGTTTATTAGATAAAAAAATAAAGTTGCATTTAAAGGAGTTTGTCATGAAAAAAATAATCCAATGCCTGTGCATCAGTTTGCCTTTGGTTGCCTGCGGAGGTGGTGGCTCGTCCACTGAAACTCCGCGCATTGCACCGCAAGTAAATACAGATTATTCGAGGCTTAAACAATCCAAACTTGAGCCCGGCCCGCTAAAGCAAGTGTCTACAAGTGAACTGACGGATATGGTCAAAAATGGGTTGCGTATATCCCTTCGCGATGACCAAAACTTTAATGAACTTGCTCGTGCTGCAACTCTAGGCGGGAAGGTTTCGCTCGCGAGCGATTCCAAAAACACAGGAAATTTCTCGGGCACGAATGTTCAAGTAGAAAATGTTGATGAAGCCGATGTAGTTAAATATGACGGCCGCTATATTTTTGCAGCAACCCCCATCACCTATACAGACGCGGGCCCAAAAGCTGAGCTAAAAATATTTTCAACAGACGCGGCGACGGCAACAAGCGTACCTGTGAGTACAACAACGATTGATACGAGTTATTGGGGCGATATATCGGATTTGTACTTGGTGTCTGATGCTTCTGCAACCAGCGGGTTGGTGACCATTCGCCGGTCTATGAACTTTATGTATTTTGCCAAGACGATGAGCGGCACAACTACGGCTAATGTAGCTTCGCCTGAAACCCGGATTGCTCCAGCGTCAATTGCAACTGTCGATGATAAAAGAATGATCATGCCGCAAGATATGGATCGAGGTGTTGAGATTTCCCTCTATGACGTGCGCACTCCTAGCTCGCCTGCAAAAGCCTGGACAATGACGGTAGATGGCGATTTATTGGCGACGCGTAAAATAGGTAATACTTTATATGTAGTCACCAGTTTTGTTCCAGCGATTCCCGATTTGCGTTATGGCGTAACCGCTAAAGAAGATTTGGTGGCAAACGAAAAATTAATTGCATCTACTTCCCCAGAGAAATTGTTACCTAAGTATGCAATTAACGGCGGTGCAGACCAACCGCTCAATAAAACCTCATGCTTGGTTTCATCCAATCAGAAATCCGATGATGGTTACCTCAATTTAATAAATATCACTACGATAGATCTCAGCAAGCAAGCATTAGTGAGCTCGGTTTGTATTAATACACATGTTGAAGGCGTTTATAGTTCGCTGAATAACGTGTATCTGGGCGGGTCCGACCCTGCCTCTTGGCAGGATTGGTCGAGTTTTTCAGTCGTCCACCAATTTAAATACACCCCAACTGGTGTGAGTTATGTAGCGAGTGGAAGTGTTGAAGGGATATTGGGATGGAATGAGCCCTCCTATCGGATGGATGAACACCAAGACGCTCTGCGCCTTGTAACCACTCGATACAGCGATAAAGGTGAACCCAAACACCAATTGAGCGTATTGCAAAAAACAAGTGGTAAGAGTGAATTGGCGTTAGTGGCACAGTTACCCAATAAGTTGCAGTCAGAGCCAATAGGAAAGCCAGGTGAAGACATTTATGCCGTAAGATTTAATGGAGACCGCGCGTTTGTGGTGACCTTTGAGCGCAAGGATCCTCTCTATGTATTGGATCTGGCCGACGCAAAAAATCCAAAAATTGCAGGGCATTTGGAGATCCCAGGATTCTCAACCTTCCTTCGCCCCATCGGTAAGGATTATGTGTTCTCCTTGGGGAATCAAACGGATGCAGAGGGTCGTCAAACAGGCGTTAAGGTTGCACTCTATGATGTAAGGGATATCACTAAACCCCTAGAGGTGAGCAATCATGTCTTTGGTGATGGTGGTAGTTGGAGCGAGGCGCTTTATGACTACCATGCGTTAACATTTTTACAAAATGGCGAAGACCAACTCCGAGTGAGCCTGCCAATGGTGCTTTATAAAACGGAGCAAATTAAAGACAGCTTAAATTACGCTTGGCTTAACACCGGTTTGCATATGTTTGAAATTAATGGCTTGGGCGCTAACAAAGCCTCGTTGGATTACGCAGGTAATTTAATTGCGGAATCTAATGCCTCTAGCGAGTATCCATCCTGGAGTGGCTATGACCGTAGTGTGTTGCATAATAATGCGGTGTTTTACCTCCACGATTCAAAAGTACATTCGAGTTTTTGGCCAGTAAAAAAATAAAATGATTTCGAAAAAGCCCTGCCACTAAGGTGAGCGGGGCTTTTTTATGCCTGTAAATTGCTGCGGATATTCAAGAACCGACGTAGACAAGTTTGATAAGCTAAAGGCTATTTAATTCGTTCGGAACTTTTCTATGGCAATTGAAATTGAGCGTAAATTTTTAGTGGTAGGTGATGCTTGGCGAAGCGCGCCAGCGGTTTATTTTTGTCAGGGCTATCTAAACCGCAGTAAGGAGCGAACGGTTCGAATTCGGGTCGCAGGCGAGCAGGGTTTTCTCACCATTAAGGGGAAGAATACGGGTGCGAGTCGGGCTGAGTTTGAATATGAGATCCCGCTCGCAGATGCCAAACAACTTTTGGCGCTTTGCGAAGGGCCGTTGATTGAAAAATACCGCCGGAAAATTTCGGTAGAAGGTATGGTCTGGGAAGTCGATGAGTTTCTCGGTGACAACCAAGGTTTGGTCGTTGCGGAAATTGAATTGGAATCTGAACAGCAAGCCTTTGCTAAGCCGGAGTGGGTTGGCGATGAAGTCACTGAAGATGCGCGCTACTACAACTCCAATCTTTCATTAACGCCGTTTAATGAGTGGTGAAAACCAATCTTCATCTGCCTCGGTTCCAAACGGCTGCTTCATCTATAAAAAATTACAATCACATCCATTTCTTTAATTGCTTTTACCCTCTCGCGGTGGTTGCCTAGTATAAATCCAAGCAAACACATTCTTTCACGAGGGCAAGATCATGGCTAAGACACTGACGTTCGCAACCTTACATTTTAGCGTCGCATTCTCTGTGGGGTACGCCTTAACCGGCAGTGCCTTAGTCGGCGGAACCATCGCATTGGTTGAGCCTGCCATCAATACTGTGGTGTTTTTCTTCCACGAAAAAGCATGGGCTAGCTTCGGTGAACACAAACATGAATTGATATCAGTGTTGGCTGATCACGCTTCGGGGCACAGTTAGGGCTGGGATAGTTTTGGAGTAGGTTTACTCTTGTGCAGCGGCTTTGCGCTCGCGGCTTTTTTCGATCAGCAGCCCAATAAAAACGCCTATCTCAAATAAAATCCACATGGGAATGGCGAGCAAGCATTGCGATGTTACATCGGGGGGCGTGAGGATCATGCCCACCACAAAGCATCCCAAAATAACGTAGGGGCGCTTTTTGGTGAGCGATTTTGCGGACATAACCTGCGCGTAAATCAAAAGCACTGTGGCGACCGGAATTTCAAAAATAAAACCAAACGCAAAAAACATGTGCAATACAAAATCCAGATATTTTGAAATATCAGTCATAGCGGTGACGCCGACCAATCCTGATTGCGTTGTGATTTTAAAGATCAGCGGGAAAATTAAAAAATAAGCGAAAGCCATACCCACATAGAACAACAAAACACTGCTGACTAAAATAGGCAGTGCAATTCGCTTCTCGTGTTTATATAAACCGGGCGCTACAAACGCCCAGATTTGGTAGAGAATGTAGGGAATAGAAATTACTAGCGCTACGAAGAAGGTTAACTTCATCGGCGTTAAGAGTGGTGAAGTAATATCGGTTGCAATCATGCTCGCGTTTGCAGGCAACAACTTCATAAGCGGAGCAGAAACAATTGCGTAAATATCATTGGCAAACATCGCGTAGAGGCCAATGAAAAATCCAAAGATAACTAGAATCGTCCGCAGCAAGCGAGTACGTAATTCAATGAGATGATGAACGAGAGGTAACTCTTTGTCGTTTTCGGCCGATGTCATAGGGATTCTTTAGTGCTGGCTTGGGCTGGCGCTTTTTCTTTAGAGAAATCTTCAACAGGATTTACAGTTGTGTGGTCCTGGCTGTTTTGTGAGGATTCAATCGCGTTGGTCTGTGTTGTATCGTCAAGGTTTGGTTTTGCTTCATCCATGTGTGCGTGATAAGGCAAATCCGGTTCACTTGTGTATTCTCGTCTGACAATCTCAGATGAAGATGTTATTGCTTGTTGCGTTTCTGCAAACACGCTATCCATGTCGCGTCGCGCTTGCTCCAGGTTGCGCATTATTTCTTCGTTGTGTAATTGGCGGCGAATATCGTCAACACCCATTTGGCGTTCAATTTCTGAGCGCGTTTCACGAAGGCTGCGCTTAAAACGTCCCACCCATAAGCCTACAGTGCGCACAGCTTCTGGCATGCGCTCTGGGCCAATAACGACTAACGCAACAATAGCGCAGACAATTAATTCAGAGAAACCAATATCGAACACGGGGTTTGCCTTTTCTTATGTGCGCAAATTATTTCGATTGATGATCTTTTTCGGTAGCTTTGTTGTCTACGGTGCCTTCAATAATTTTGTGATCATCGGCTTTGAGTTTGTCTTGCTCATTATCTTTATCGCCTTCGCTCATGGCTTTTTTAAAGCCCTTGATCGCTCCGCCAATATCGCCGCCTAAATTGCGCAAGCGGTTACCGCCAAAAATTAATAACACAATCACCAAAATGATGAGAATTTGCATTGGGCTGCCGAAGTTACCGGCAAAAAAATGAGTTGTCATAATGCGCCTCGGTTGAAAAATTAATGGTTGTTATTGGTGCGCGATGCTTTTTCATCGTGACCGGAAATATTAAAACGACGAGCAAGTTCGTTGAGTACAGCATCGGCGTTTTCGCCTAAATGAGAGAGCATCACCAAACTGTGAAACCAGAGGTCGGCGGTTTCGTAAATGACTTCCGCATTGTCGCCGCTGTTTTGTGCATCCTTGGCAGCGATAATCGTTTCGGTACATTCCTCACCGACTTTTTCCAAAATTTTATTTAAACCTTTTTTATGAAGGCTGGCGACGTAGGACGAATCTGCGTCCGCCATTTGTTTGCGCGTTTCTAATATGTTGGTTAATTCTTTGAGGATGTCATTAGTCATCAGTATTCTCAGTCAAATCGCGCTTAGTAAATTTCGCTGGGGTCTTTTAACACAGGTTCTACAACTTGCCACTCGCCCTCTTGTTCGCCCTCTTTTTTATAGACGCGATAGAAGCAGGACTCTCGCCCGGTATGACAGGCGATGCCACCGATTTGTTCAACCATGAGTACGATCACATCTTCGTCGCAGTCTAAGCGAATCTCTTGCACGTTTTGTACGTGATGCGACGTTTCGCCTTTGTGCCAAAGCTTGTTGCGCGAACGCGAAAAGTATACCGCTTGTTTGAGTTTGGCGGTGGCTTCTAGGGCCTCGCGGTTCATCCAAGCCATCATCAAAATGCGGCCGGTTTTTGCGTCTTGGGCGATGGCAGGTACAAGGCCATCGTTGTTCCAGCGCACTTGGTCTAACCAGGAGAGTTGTTCAGTCATATTCATCAATCTAGGTATTAAGCGAGCTGCCCGTTTTCGGCTAAGCCGAGCAGGGCGCATTCAACGTTACTGCGCAGATGCTGGCAATTCAGGGTGCCGATTATGGCACTGTTGACGGCGCTCTGGGCGAAAATTACTTTCATTTGCTGTTCGATAATTGCATGGGTTGAGCTTTCGCCTTGGTCTTCCTTCAACAAGTGGCCGCTGTTGAAGATTTTCTTGAGCAGCACGCCCGTTTTATGGCGGGCGAAGTGTTGCATAAGCTCGCGGTCGCTATCTTGGGTTGGATCAAACGTGGTCATGACCACATCTGCTTCCTGTGCGCAAATCATGCTGCCTTCGTGCGTTTTGGTAGACATACCAAAGGCGCGAATCCAGCCTTGCTGCTTAAGCTTGGCTAAGGTATGGAGCACTTGATGGTGGTGAATAGTACGGCTGTCATCGCCGTCTGAGTGGATAAGGACTATATCCAAATAATCTGTACGTAACCGGCGCAAGCTGCGCTCTACGCTCAAGCGAATGGCGTCTGGCTCAAAATTGAAGTTTGAGCTGCCGTTGCCGTCGTAGTTGGGGCTGAACTCTTCACCCGCTTTGGTGCAAATAACCCAGTCCTTACGCGAACCCCGGAGGAGGTAGCCCAAGCGCTCTTCGCTCACGCCATAGGCGGGCGCAGTGTCCAGCAAATTAATGCCAAGGTCACGCGCAGTGTGGAGCAGTGCGCGCGCCTCGTCATCGCTGGGGAGCTCAAAGGCGTCCGGGTATTTCACGCTTTGGTTTCGGCCCAGTTTTACGGTGCCTAAACCCAAGCGGCTCACACGCAGGTCAGTCTTGCCAAGTTGTGTTTGTGGAAGCATCAATGCTGGTCCTTACTACTGTCCGTAAAACTTTCTACCCCGTAGGGTTCATCTTGATTTTCATCGTAAGCTTCAACTAACTCTTCCTGAAGCTTGAGCATGAGCGATTCCTCTTTGCTCAATACGGGTGGAAAAGCGAGTTCCCAAGGCGTGGGTGCAATGCCCGGTTTGGGTAACCAATCTTGTAGTTGATGATCCTGTTGATGGCTGGGAAAAGCCCCGCCTTGTTTTATTGCATCAATTGCTTGATTAGCCATGTTAGGCGCAAGTGTTAGTTTGGTTGGCCAACTTACCAGCACATTTTCACAGCCGTCAGCTGCAGAAACGAAGGCATTGTCTGGTCGCATGAAGTTGGGTTGTAAAGGCTCTGCGCGATTAACGGGCAAGGTAGCCCATTCTGCCTCGCTTAGATTTACCCAAGGAATTAATTCCGCCAGTTCTTTTTTCGCTTCTTCGATGAGCGTTTCAGGTTCCATGTCCGCGCCGCGCTCCGCAAGGCTGCCGCCCAAATACCAAACTTGGTCCTGTTTGGTTAGCGAGTGACTGGAAATAGTCAAACGCGGCGTTGTCTCGGCGCCTAGGCAATGTCCAAAAAAGGCGAAGGGGTTTTGGTGTTTCACCATGACTTGCTGCAAGGGGCGTATTTGCATCGCAGGACTGATAATACCAAGTTGATCAAGTAGCCCTGCGTTACCTTGGCCGGCAGTGAGAATCAGACGTTTGGCGCGGACTTCCAGCACGCCTTCTGGAAGCTCAATCCGAAGATAGGCTTTACCCTCTTGATCGCGCTGCAAACTCGTTTGGTTGTCGTTGATGAGAAAGCAGTATGGCTCCACATTATTCGCTAAGTTAGTGACCAAACTATGGGCGTCGAGCACTATATCTACCAGCCGATAAAGGCTGCCGTTGAAATCTTTGTGGCGAAGCAGCGGAGGGCGGCGGTCATCGGGAACGGGGTCGACGCGCCCTCGTGTGGCTTTGCTCGCCAGAAAGCTGGTGAGCTTGGAAGTAATGCTATCGCTCGACCAAAGAAAAAAATGGTCGCTCAAGATGCGGGTGTTGCGCAGGTCTACATCGCCCTCACCGCACAAGCAAGCACGCCAATGTTGGGGCATATCGGCAATGGCTTCTGATGCGCCCGTCAGCATGCCGCTCAGTGTGTATTTCATGCCGCCGTGGATCATTCCTTGGGATGCCATGGTCTGATCGCTACCCAGAGCTTTGTGTTCAAAGAGCGCAAAGTTGTAACCCTCACTTTTTAGGCGGTTCGCCAGCCACAGCCCAGCCACACCGCCACCGATGATGGCGATGTCGAGGTCAATGTAGGTGGGCGAAGGGGTCATGCTCGCTTAGATTTCTACCTGAGTACCGAGTTCAATTACACGGTTGGTGGGGATATTAAAGTGATCTACCGCCGTACCGGCGTTGCGTGCCATGGCGGCGAATAAGTGCTCGCGCCACATAGGCATACCGCTATCCAGTGTGGCCACGGGAACGATTTTTTCGCGTGATAGGAAGAATGAGGTTTCCATCATATTAAAACTCAACCCCTTGGGCTCGCACGCTTTGAGGGCTTGGGTAATATCCGGCTGGTTCATAAAGCCGAAATGGATAATCACGCGGAAACAATTGTTGCCCATATCCTCAACATCGCAGGCATCCTTCAAATCAATCCAAGGTGAGTTGGTGACATCCACGGTTAAAAAGACAACGCGCTCATGCAGTACTTTGTTGTGGTTGAGGTTGTGCAGCAGTGCGTGCGGAGTTGCTTCAGGCGTTGCGGTAAGAAATACCGCCGTACCGGGAACGCGGTGAGGCGGGCTGATAAAAAGCGAGGGGAGCAGCACATCCAAGGGCACAGACGATGAGCGCAAACGCTGAAACAAAATATCGCGACCTTTACGCCAGGTGGTCATGGTACTAAAGACCATCAGAGCAATCACAAACGGCAACCAGCCGCCATCAAACAGCTTGATAACGCAGGAGCTGAAAAGCGCAATATCAATAACGAGAAACATGCCAGTTGCTGCCATACAAACGGCTAGTGGTAGTTTCCAGCCGTAAAAAATCACAAAAAAGGTGAGCGTGGTGGTAACTAACATATCGCCGGTAACAGCTAAGCCGTAGGCCGATTCTAATGCGGTGGTGGACTTGAAGGTCACCACAATCAAAATCACAACCAACATCATGAGCAAGGTAACGCCGGGCAGATAAATTTGGCCTATTTCTTTGGCGGAGGTTTGTACCACTTTTAAGCGCGGCAAAAAGCCGAGTTGTACAGCTTGTTTGGTCAGCGAATAAGTGCCAGCGATAGTCGCTTGTGAGGCAATAACGGCTGCACAGGTTGCCAAGGCAATGAGCGGGTAGAGCGACCAGTTGGGGAACAGATAGAAAAAGGGGTTGGCGATGCTACTGGGGTCAAGCAACACTATGGCGCCTTGGCCAAAATAATTCAGTACCAGTGATGGGAATACCAGTACAAACCACGCCGTGCGAATGGCGCTTTTGCCAAAGTGGCCCATATCGGCATAGAGCGCTTCGGCACCGGTAACGGCAAGAACTATGGCGCCCAGCACGATAAATGATGCCCAGCCGTGGTCGGTTAAAAAGTAAAATGCATAAATGGGATTGAGTGCTTTTAAAACAAGCGGGTTTTGCATGATGCCGTAAATGCCGCCAATCGATAAGACCACAAACCACACGATGGTGATAGGGCCAAAAATAGCCCCCACTTTTGAGCTACCTCCGCGCTGTAATGCAAAGAGCGCGATGATGATTCCCACAGCAATAGGGACTATGTAAGGTTTAAAGCTGGCGGTGGCGACTTCTAAACCTTCCAGTGCGCCCAATACTGACATCGCCGGAGTTAACACCGCATCACCGTAGAACAACGATGCCCCAAGTACGCCCAGCATCAGCAAATAGGGCTTCCAGTTCGGATGATCTTTAATGGCCTCAAATACCTTAGCGAGCAAGGCCATGGTGCCGCCTTCGCCGTGGTTGTCGGCGCGCATAACCAAGGTTACATATTTGAGCGATACCACAAACATTAGCGCCCAGAATACGGTTGATAAGCCGCCAAGAACCGTCATTTCGTTAAGCGGCATGCCGTGAGCGGGATTAAAAATCGCTTTCATGGCATAGAGCGGGCTGGTGCCTATGTCTCCAAAAACAACGCCAAGGGCGGCGATGGTTAATGCAAGATGCGAGGATTTTTGCGCGGTTGGTTGAGAACTCATTCGTTGATCTCGTGCAACAATAAGGGGAGGGCATTGTGCCAGAGTATAGACGCGAATCAACTGCTAGTTACTACGTGCCAGAGTCGCCTAGCTGAGGCCTCGGATTTCAGTTGATCTTTGCGGTTCTGTTTGACAGACTCCCAAGCCAGATTGCAGCCTTCAAGATCCTGAGAGTAAACGCGGTTTATGTCCCTTAAAATTATTGTCACTGATACCAAAAGCGCTTTAGGTCGAACCCTGGAGCACGATTTGGAGCGCGAACAGTGCCAACTTTTAATCCCCAATATCCAATGGGAAGATGCCGCCAATGTGCAGGACTATTTGGCGCAACATAAACCCGATATTCTGATCAATACGCTCGCATGGGAAGAGATCCCATCGCTAGAGCAGCAAGCGCTCTTGCCAATCGTGGCTGCCAATATTGCCAAAGCCTGTGCAGGCCTGAATGTTCCCCTGATTCACTTTTCCAGCTATCAGGTTTTTGGTGCGGACAATAAAAGCAGCCACAGCGAAAAAGATATTCCTGCCCCTGCCAACTCCGCCGGCCTTGCGTTTTTTGCCGCAGAACAAGCCATAGAACACGGTGCGACGCGATTTATTATTCTACGTTTGGGTTGGATTATTGGCAGCATTGGTGACAATCACCTTACGCGACTGCTCTCCGCGATTCACGCGCAACAGCCTATTAACCTGAACACCCGTTTGCGCGGTGCGCCTACTTTATTGTCTGATGCTGTGCGCGTGTGCGTCGCCTTGGTCAAGCAAATTTCCTGTGGTTCGGAAAACTGGGGCGTGATGCACTATTGCAGTGGCGATGCACTCAATGAAGCGGAATTCGGTGAGCAGCTTGTTCAGCTGCTCGCGCAACAACAATTGCTCAAGCACGACGCTAACTTTACCTTGGTGGATAACGCGCCCACCGAAGAACCGGTCAGCGCCGTCCTCGGCTGCCGCCGCATCCGCGATGCCTTCGGCATACAAGCCCGAGCTTGGCGCCCGAGCTTGCTGCCGTTGGTTAAGCAGTGGTTTCACAATTTGCAGGGGTAGGGATGGGATTAAAAAATAATTCGCCCGTTGCCTTTTTTGTATAATCTAACAATCCATTTACAGTATTCTTTTGTTATCAAAATAAGTACACAAACTACTACAAGTTTCCAAAAGGCTCTGAGAGAACCAAATTCTATTGCTAGGTAATTAAGCCAAGGATACGAGATATTCCAAGCTTCAGTAGAGATTGTAAAAACAACCGTTACAGGAACTGCAATGTATAGGAAGCCTAAAAAAATACCTATCAGCGTCCCTATAATGGGGCCTAATGCTCTAAATATTTCAACGTAGATAGTCAAGCCAACATTTACATATAGCTTTCCAGTCTTCCACAAAATGCGCCCTACCCAGAAAGCTAGCGGTGATAATAAGATGGCAGCGCTTACAATGAGTAGCAGTGCAAGAATGACTCGAAAATAATCCATAACTCCTTCCTAAATTCGTTACGTTATAATTATTGTTTAATTAGCTTTAGGCGAACATCCGGTCTAATCCAGTCGATTTCCTTATCGTTTATCATTTCAAAAGGCTGGATGGCCCATGGGAATGCCCAAAATGCTTCTGAATCGCTGCCATATCTTAGCCAAGACTCAGAGCGAGGATGGATGTCAGAAAATACCAAGGTGGACCCCATAATTCGATATTTTGCACGTGCGACAAATGCTACGCTTCCACGATCTGCATCTTTTGCATAGTTGACTATATCGTATTCGGCGACGATTGTATTTCCGTCTTCAAATGTAACTTTTAAGCGTCGATATTCATTTCTGAACTCGTAAACTCCATGTAAATTCGGCGGTTTTGGCTGCATTTGGCTATAGCGAGTCAGCAAATCTTTTACGGGTTCGGAGATAAGTTCATCTGTGTTCTTATGCCAAGCATCTTGACGCTCCTTGTTCTCTAGTCTGGTTGTTATAATCCAAAGACCAAAAAAGCTTACAGCTACCACTATCCACTTTATTATTTTGTGTTTCTGGAACGGCATTTTTACTCCTTTAATTAAAATACGCGGCTTTCTTTTGATACTTGAGTTTCCCAATAGGCTTGGCTCACTTATTATCAAATTATGAAGACCTTTAGGGGGCTGCATATTCGGTTTTTAAAATAATATTTATCTATGGCGTCAGCCTTGCATATGGTGAGTTAGGATTTATGAATTTACAATCGTCATCTGTGCCCCAAAAAAAGCCCCGCTAGTGTGTACTGGTGGGGTCTTTTGTTGTTCATCGGCCTGGCTAAACGCCTGGCTAAACGCGTTGGAACACCAGCGTTGCATTGGTGCCGCCAAAGCCGAAGCTGTTGGACATGACGCGATTGAGCTTCACATTATCTTTACGCTGCAACACAATCGGCATGCCGACCGCTTCTGCGTCCAAGGTGGTGATGTTCGCAGAGGCGCAAATAAAATCGTTTTCCAGCATCAACAAGCTATAAATTGCTTCCTGCACGCCGGTTGCGCCTAAACTGTGGCCAGTCAACGACTTGGTTGAGCTGATGGGCGGAATTGCGCTGCCAAAGGTTTCTTTAATGGCTTTCAATTCGGCCAAATCGCCCACGGGTGTCGATGTACCGTGTGAGTTGATGTAGTCAATGCTGCCGTCAGTTGTCGCTAACGCTTGCTTCATGCAGCGCACCGCGCCTTCACCTGACGGAGCCACCATGTCGTAGCCATCAGACGTTGCGCCGTAGCCCACGATCTCAGCATAAATTTTAGCGCCGCGCGCTTTGGCGTGTTCGTATTCTTCAATCACCAAACAACCGCCACCGCCAGCAATCACAAAACCATCACGATCTGCATCGTAGGCGCGTGAGGCTTGGTCAGGGGTTTCGTTGTATTTGGTGGAAAGTGCGCCCATGGCATCGAAGAGGGCGGTCAATGTCCAATGCTCTTCTTCGCCGCCGCCTGCGAAAACGATGTCTTGTTTGCCGAGTTGGATTTGCTCAAGGGCAACACCAATGCAGTGAGCGCTGGTTGCACAGGCAGAAGAAATGGAGTAGTTAACGCCTTTAATTTTGAACGGAGTTGCCAAGCAAGCTGAGGTGGTGCTGCCCATAGTCTGGGTTACGCGATAAGGGCCAACACGTTTTACGCCCTTCTCACGCAGAATGTCAGCAGACTCAACGAGGTTTTCGGAAGATGCACCGCCGGAGCCCATGATAATACCAGTGCGCTCGTTAGAGACTTGCTCTTCGCTCAAGCCAGCATCTTCAATCGCTTGTTGCATGGAAATGTAAGCATAAGCGGCTGCATCGCCCATAAAGCGGAGAACTTTGCGGTCAATCTTTTCGGAGAGGTCGATATCAATGGAGCCTGCAACGTGGCTGCGTAACCCCATTTCTTTGTAGGCTTCCTGGAATTTAATGCCTGAACGACCGTTGCGCAATGCGTCTAATACGGCGGTTTTATCATTGCCCAAGCAGGAAACAATTCCCATACCGGTAACAACAACACGTTTCATAAGCTACCTCTTTACGTTCGAATCCTTAACCTGTGCGACCTTACGCAGTTTGCGCGTGCAATTTTTTGCCACTACAAATCCGGCTGGCTCTGCGGGAGTGAAGTGCGCGGGTTAAGTGTGAGACTGAGTCTGTGATGGCTGGGCGGCGATTATGCCACAGTTCACACTGTGCAACGCAACCTCGCCCCAGCAGACGGCATCAGAAGCTATCGGTATTTTGGAACAGGCCTACACGCAGGTCGCTGGCAAAATAAATATCTTTACCGTCACAAGATACACGGCCATCAGCAATACCCATTATGAGTTTGCGCTCGATAACACGCTTCAAATTAATGTGGTAGGTGATTTTTTTAGCGGTTGGCAGGATTTGGCCGGTGAACTTCACTTCGCCACAACCCAATGCGCGGCCACGGCCAGGGTTGCCTTTCCAGCCTAGGAAAAAACCAACGAGCTGCCACATGGCATCTAAACCCAAGCAGCCTGGCATGACCGGGTCGCCGGGGAAGTGGCATTCAAAGAACCATAAGTCTGGGTTGATATCCAATTCCGCCACAATTTCGCCCTTGCCGAACTCGCCACCGGTTTGGCTGATATGAACAACACGGTCGAGCATCAACATGTTGGGTACAGGCAACTGGGCATTGCCGGGGCCAAACAAACGGCCATAACCGCACTCGATCAGTTCTTCGCGGGAGTATGAGCTCTTGGGTTCAAAATTGGTCATGAAATTAACTCAGTTGTAGGTTTCAGGCGCGACACGAGCCGCTCAAAAGGCCGCCATTCTACCCTCTGTGCTTATCTTGTCCAGCATCAACCGCCTTCTTGAGCGTGATTGGAGGGGTTCTTAGGGGATTGTTTTAGGGTCAAACCAAAGCTCTTTGCGGTCGAGCGGGGTATCTTTGTGAAGAGTGGGGTTGTCCAAAAAGAAGGAGCGGCGGTTTTTCATATCGGCTTTTGCCAAAACATCTTGTACTGAAGGGTCGCCAAAGAAGGTTTGGTCAAAGCTGCCGTCCGCAATAGCGGCATTCAAGCCCGCTTCCAAATCTTTTGCTAGTGCTTTGTTCTGCTTGTTCACAAATAAATAGAATGGCATGCGATAGACCAGCATTATGCCTTTTTCAACAGTCAACTCTTTCAAATCAGGATGCGAAGCGAGTTCACCAAAAGGCTCATGTACACCGCGCGAGAATGCATCAAAGCGACCTCCATCCACCATAAAAAAGAGGCTTTCATATTTGTTGGCTTTAACCACTTTAAATCCGTTTGCTTCAAGAATTTTGGTGTCTGCCCAACTCTTACCTTGACCAACGGTGAGCTTTTTTAAATCATCCAAGGTTTTGACTTGGTCAAATTTACTTTGGTTATTTTTGTTGATGATAAAAATGCGGTTACCCAGCAACCCTTTATACAAGCAAATCCGAATAGGGATGAATGCTTCTTCTTTTGCTGAGTCAGAAGAATTCCAAAACAACTCTAAATTGCCGTTAGCGACTTCTTCCATGATTTTGACTTGGGAGTAGGGCTCTTTGTTGACGACAATTTTGTATTTCTTATCGATATGCGTTAGCGCCAGTTGAATCATTTTCACCGAATAAGGACCATTTGGGTCACTTGAATCGTTTACGCGGATAAGGCTTTCTTCAGCTTTCGCCTGTAAACATAAAAGGCATAGTAGGCAGGTCAGTACGAATTTTTGGTATTTCATCATCTCACCGCCGTGCATCATTTTTATGAATGGATATTATTGTGTTTTGGGTGCAGCTTGCATCACAATTTATTGAATATAGTCTGTAATTCAGACAATACGAAAAAAGGATTTGGATTGGGCGTTAGACATTTAAGTCAGTGTTCGCGCAACTTTATTAAAACAATCAACCTATTTATGGGGTAAGACGGGAGAGAAGTAGCACGCGTATAGCCTATTAGGCTATACGCTCATTAGGTTGTGGTGACTATAAGCAACTACATTTACTACAGGCAACTATAGATTGCTAGAAGTCTTTTGGGTCAACCCATAGCTCTTTGCGATCAAGCGGGGTTTCTTTAGACAGGAATGGATTGTCCAGATAAAAAATCTTACGGTTTTTCATATTGGCTTTTTCCATAATGTCTTTTACTTGCGGTGAGCTGTAGAACAATTTATCGAAGCTTCCGTCTGCAATCGCTCTGTTAAACCCCTGTTCTAATTCACGCGCTAGCTTTGCGTTGGCTTTGCTTGTGTATAAATAAAAATCCATTTTGTAGATCAATAAAATATTTTTTTCTACTTCTAGGTTGAGGCTGGGGCGCTTTTCTATTTCACCAAAAGGTTCGTGAACACCGCGGGCAAAGGCATCAAAACGGCCGCCATCGGTCATGTAAAAAAGGTTTTCGTATTTACTGGTTTTAATGACTTTTAAACCATTGGCTTCTAGAATTTTTCCATCAGTCCAGGTTTTACCTTGGCCAAATGTAAGCTTTTTCAAATCATCAAATGTCTTAATGTTGTCAAACTTGGATTGGGTTCCTTTGGGAATGATAAAGATGCGGCAACCCAAAAGCCCCTTGAACAAGGGAATGCGCACAGGCTCCAATTCTTCTTCAGTTTCTTTACCCGTAGTGGTCCAAATTAAATCCAGTCCACCGTTTTTGACTTCTTCGTTAGAGCGGGCTTGAGTGAAGTTTTCATTGCCGACATGCAAATTATATTTAGTGTCCATGTGTTCCAGCGCGAGCTTAATCATCGCTGTTGTGTAAGCACCGTTGGGGTCATTGGAATCATTCGCCTTAAGGGTTTTTACTTCGGCCATGCTGGGCAAAGCAACAGACATCAACAATGTCAGGCATGAACATTTCAAAAGCTTCATTCGTTTTTCCTTTGGACCAAGAGCAGGTTGATTGTTAGCGTTTTAGAATAGCTCGAGACTTTGTGAGTCTTTTTGTGTAAGTAAAGTATTGGTCAAGTTGCCGATAAAGCAAGGCGGTAGCACTGATCTGTAATACAAATTCTTGGTGTGCCTACAAGGGCGTGCCGGTATATGCAGGCCTTTCAAACAAGGCCTGCGATATAAAAGATAGGGGGGTGAATTGGGCTTAGTAGGTGCGAGCCAGTGAGAATTCAGCAACTTGGCGCATGGCTTGGGTGAAAGTATTGTTTGGAAGCGCTTCTAGTTCAGAGATGGCCTCACGAACGTGGGTGCGCGCTGCCTCAAGGGTGTAGTCCATTGCACCGGTCAGCGTCACTATATCCAGAATCGCACTGAGCTGGGTGGTATCGCCGTTACGGATTGCGTTTGCGATAACAGCCGCTTGCTCAGGGGTTCCGGTGCGCATGGCGTAAATCAGCGGCAAGGTCGGCTTGCCTTCGGCCAAATCATCACCCACGTTCTTACCGAGTGTGGCGGCGTCGCCGGTATAGTCCAAGGCGTCGTCCACCAATTGGAAGGCTACACCTACTTTGCGGCCGTAAGTCTGTAAGGCTTTACGTTGTTCTGGTGTTGCACCTGCGAGTACGGCAGCAACTTCACAGGCGGCGGCAAATAGAATGGCGGTTTTTTTGTCGATGACCTGATAGTAGTTGTCTTCCGTTACCTCAGGTTTTTTTGCGTTTACCAACTGCTGGACTTCGCCCTCGGATATCACATTGGTCGTGTTCGCCAAAATTGCCATCACGTCCATGCTTCCAATGCTAACCATCATTTGAAAAGCTCGGGAGTAAAGAAAATCGCCTACCAAAACGCTTGGGGCGTTGCCCCACTGGGCGTTCGCCGTTGGGCGACCGCGGCGAAGGCTGGACATATCCACCACATCGTCATGCAGCAAGGTTGCTGTATGAATGAATTCAATAATCGCCGCCAAGTCCAGATGCCCCTTTTTGCCACTCGCTTGCGGATACCCCAGTGCGTTTGCGGTTAGCAAAACCATGAGCGGGCGCAACCGTTTGCCACCAGCTTCGACTAAATAATGGCCAATATTTTCCACTAGGCCCACATCAGAATGTAGCTGCTTGATGATGAGTTCATTGACTGCGGAAAAATCGTCTTTAACAACCTGATGAAATGGCAACATGGCGGAGTTCTTACGCTGACTGAATTAAGGCGGCAATGCTAACAGTGGGGGCATCATAGTCAAGTAAAAAGCTGTTGCACTTGCTTTTGCTGTTAACGTTGTAACCACAATCTAAGGCTGCGTAAATTTCCAAGCGTGCTAAGCTTCTGGGCTGTATATTGCTGGCGGATTGCTAATTTCAGTTGCCCAGCCCTTGCCCAAGGTTTCAAAAAAAATAATCAAAGGAAATTATGGTGCTATGAGTTTTCTCTCAAATTGTAATGCCTCTCGCATTCTCTTCTTTATTGGAATGGTTGTTTGTCTTTGCCCAATGACATATGCGCAGCAGGAAAAAACACGCATTGTCGTTCCTGCTTGGGATAATGGATTGAATTCCCCTCAAGATTATTTTTATCGTTTGCTAAGTTTGGCGCTTATCAAAACCGAAACAACCTACGGCGCCGCGGAAGTTGTTCCTACTGCATCTGTTTTAACCTCCACCCGTGTAATGGCGGATCTTAAAAACAACAAAACGATTGATGTGATGTGGCACAGCAACAGCGTAACCTATGCGCGCGAGCTGCTGGCAATTCCTGTTTCGCTCACAAAGGAATTGAATGAATATCGCGTATTTTTGATTCGTAGTGAAGATCAGGCTTATTTTAGTTCAGTGAAAACCTTGGAGGATTTGGCAGCATTTACGGCAGGCAGCGGGGCAGATTGGTCTTCGCGAGAAGTCATGTTAGCAAGTGGATTGCCTGTAATAGGAGTTACTAATACACCATTGCTCTTCAATATGTTAAAAGCCAAGCGAATTGATTATGTGTCGCGCAGCTTGTTTGAAATTTGGGGTGAGAGTCAACACTTTGCGAAAGAAGGGCTGGCAATTGAAAAAAATCTTTTGGTCTATGGTGGCGAGCCTTTTTATTTCTTCGTTAATAAAAGCAACATACCGCTCGCTAAACGCATTGAAGAGGGGCTGCGCATTGCAATGGCGGACGGCAGTTTTGAGGAGCTGTTTTACAGCGATGAAGGCATGAAACGTGGGCAGCAAGAGCTGGAACACCACGACAGAGTGTTGTTGAAATTAAAAAATTACGCTAAACCAGATAAATCCTTACCGTAAAAAAAGCGGCTTGCTAGCGGTTTGTTTGATTCAACCGCCAGAGCTACTACTAAACTGTTATCGATTAGGTGTTGTTGGAATTGCCAATTCTCTGCTGACCTGTTTAAGGTTGAGTCAAAGCTTGTTGTGATAATGTCTTCACTAAGATTGAAGTGCACCTTGTTCAAGCCTGTCGAAATTCCGCCACCTGTCGCTTTAAAAAAGGCTTCTTTTAAGGTCCACAATTTAAAAAATAGGGTCGCGCGCGCGCTAGGATTGCAAGACTGAAGTTGTTGGCTTTCGTCTGCATGAAAATAACGCTCAGCAATTTTAAGAAAGTCGCGCTGCCTAATCGCTTCTATATCCACTCCCACCTCGCCGTAAGTGGTTACCGCTAGAACCGCCGAGTTAGAGGTATGCGATAAATTAAAGTACAGCGGAGTTGGTGTGTTCAATAAAAAAGGTTTGCCATGTGCGGTGCGTGCAATTGCAATTTCCTGAGTAGGCAAGCCGGTGTAGTGTGCGATGACTTTGCGTAAAAACAAGCGTGTGAATAAAAACTGAGTTTGGTTTTTGCGAAATTGTTGAGCCCGTTCCAATTCGTCAGCAGAAAGTAATTGTGAATAGGCTTGCAGCGAAATATGGTCGCATGTAGCTAAATCCAATAACCAAATATCTATGCCAAGTGGTGGTGTGGATGGTTTGAGTGGCGTTAAGAATTTCACAAAATTAAAACCTTTTAAAGCCAGATCATTTGCTCACTCATCATAATATAAAAAAGCATGAATTGGGCGCAAAAGTATGGGTAAGTGGGTGACAGCTCCGTCACCCATGAGAAGAGTAAGTGTTAATTAATCTGACTTACGGCTGAAGACTTTTTTCAGGAGCGCACCGGCCGCGACAAGGCCGATAAGAATAAATTTCTTAAAGGCCAGCAAGAAAAGCCCGAGCTTGGCGAATAGTCCCATTTTTGCGGCAACACCACCTGCAACTAACGCAGCTAATCCATATTCGGCTGTGTGATCAGTTTTGCTATCAAAATCCGCGTAGCGGTTACCTTGGGTAAATTCAGTGACCGCCAGAATCGCAGGCATCTCACTTTTAATTTGCGAAATTTGGTTCATGCCTGCAACCGCGTTTAATACCAACACACCTTTGCGGCCTAAAACGCGAATGTTGTAATTCAGAGAGTGCTCACCCTGATCATCACCTCTGTATTCTTTTGCCCAATAAAGTTTGCGTGCGTTTTTATCGTAGCTTGGTGGTTCAGCCCAACCCACAAGGTGCATAGCGTCGTAACCTTGTTTTATACGCTCTTTATTGGCTTCCTCGCTCTCTTTTTTCATCTCGTCCAAGAGGTCGGCGTAGTTGATTTTGTCTGCATCCTCATCTTTGATATGACCATCCTCGGTGTAACTGATGACAACACCCCAACCTGCTTCAGATAATGGATTGGTCTCTGCTGGGATAATCATGCCCAAGGTTTCGTTGCCTGGGGGATTGCCCCAGCCGTCCACTAATAATTTTTCAGCGTCAGCGGGCGGCAAGTAGCGAAAGTTTGCGGGTAAATCCAGCGTTGCTATACCGTTCGGCAAAGAAATTTTTCCGGTTTGGAACTTTAACGATGCAAGAAAAGCTGCGCTGCCATCATCGGGCGAGGCTGCTGCTGATTCTTGCTCTGGCGCGGGTGGTGTTTCAGTAGACTGTGAAAAAGCGTTAAACGAAAAAAGTGTTATCAAAATAAAAAATAGCTGCTTTGCCATAATAAATCCCTGTTGATAAGTTAAAAATTTTTATTTCCCCATGACAAGCTCAAATCAGTATGGTGCAAAAATGCACTGCGTTTGATGCATGTGTTAATCCAATCATAGGTAATAAATTTTGCACTATTCGGCGTCAAAAGCAAAACACTGTTAAGCAGTTTGTGATGCTTTGATCATTTGGTATCGCCGTGCTTGTTTTATTTTGTAAAGTAAGCCGCTCAGCGTGGTGCCCAGTTATATACTCGCAGACTGCAAAATATAAATAGATGGGGGATAAAAATGAAAGCAATATTACTACTATTAGTTACGGCTTGTGGCCTTATTAATGCTGCGTGGGCAGATAAGGTTGCCTTGATTTATGACGAGTCGTCGCCCCAAGCTAGTTATGCCGCGCGCAAGATTGGTGAAGCGCTCAAAAGCGAAGGGCACCAATTACAGAAACAGCATCTTGGGTATGATCATCTTATTAGTATTGCAACGCACCCGGAGCGCTTAAAGCAAGAAGCTTTTTCCATTATTCCGCAAAACAAAGTAATCACAGTTTTGGGGGGTGACAATCGCGGCATGATTTACGGCGCATTGGCGCTGGCTGAGCAAATACGTAATCACACTCCTCTCGCAAACTTGGTTGCCGAAAATCAATCGCCGCAGCTTGAATTCAGAGGCATTAAATTTAATTTGCCGTGGGAAACCTACCGAGCAAGCACTGCACTGACTCAACACACGCCAACTGTTCGTGATCTGAAATATTGGGAAGCGTTTTTAGACATGATGGTAGAGAACCGATTTAATGTTGTTAGTTTATGGAATTTGAATCCATACACTTATATGGTCATGCCAAAGAATTTTCCAGAAGCTAGCCCCTGGTCAGAAAAAGAATTTGCCGAATGGCAAAAACTGTATCGTGGCATTTTTAAAATGGCGAAAGAGCGTGGCTTGGATACCTACATAGTTCATTGGAGTATTTTTGTTAGCAAAGAGTTTTCTGATGCACATGGAGTGGCCAAGAAAAATTTTTATCCACATTATTTTGTGCCTGGCGATACCTCCGAAATCGTACGCCGTTACTTGCGAGAAAGTATTAAACAAACGCTTGAGGAATATCCCGATCTGGATGGTGTTGGCATTTCTCACGGCGAAGGTATGGCAGAAATGACACCGCTACAACGTCAACAATGGATGGATGATGTATTAATTGCAGGCATGTTAGAGGTGAAGCGCCCGGTAAAACTTATTCACCGTGTTCCATTCTCATCGGGCTTGTCATCCGATCCTGGGGTAAGCAAAAGTGTTGAGCAGGTTACCCGTACTGCAATGGAAAAATTGGAAGATCGTTTTGCGGGGCCTATTTGGGTAGAAATGAAATTTAATTGGTCGCACGGCCATTCCACACCTAAATTAGAAAAAGTTCACGGTGGGAAGTTGGGTGATACCTACTTTGTTCCGCAGCCCAAAAATTACAAAGTGGTATGGCAAGTGCGAAACGAAGATTTTTTTGCATTGCGCTGGGGTGTGCCAGAATTTATTCGCAGTCACATTGCTATAAATGGCCATGCGAATTATGTAGGTGGATATTTCATCGGTTCAGAAACGTACATTCCCGCGTTAGATTATTTTACCGCAACTAAAGATAAAGTAGATTGGAAATGGGCTTTCCAACGGCAGTGGCTATTCTATAAATTGTGGGGCCGTTTGCTGTACGATGCAAAGACGCCAGACACTGTATTCCAAGCTGAATTTAATCGTCGCTTCGGCGTAAAAGGCGATAATTTATTGCAAGCCTACTCATTAGCGTCCAACACCCAATTACGCTTGGCATCGCTTTACGATTCCACGTGGGACTTCATGTTATACAGCGAAGGCTTTTTAGCCTTACAGGGTGATACAACAAAATATATTTCTGTAGATCGCTTAATTAACCAGCCAACTATGGCAAGCGAATATGTTTCTATTGGTGATTATGTTGAAAAAACACAAAAAGGTGAAAGGTTTTCTGAAGAAAAAATAACTCCACCCAAGCTCGTTGCACTGTTAGAGCGAGACAACAATCAAGCATTGCAGCTCGTCAAAGATATAGACACTAAAGGCAATGTAAGTTTGATGTATGAAGTCGCAGACATTAACACATGGGCGTATCTTGGCTTGCATTTGGCTGAAAAAATTAAAGGCGCTGTTGCGCTCAAGCAATTTAGGCTTACTGGGCAGCCTGAACAGCAGCAGTTAGCGATTAAACATTTGGAGCAAGCTTTGGTTTATTGGGACGAAGTGATTCGCATAACTCGCCCCATTTACCGCGACATGCCGCTAACCCACTACAATCATATTTCCTACGATGAGAATAAAAATAATTTATTTCATTGGGCGTTAATTCGTGATCAGGTGAAGGCGGATATTGATATTGCGCGCAATAGCCAAAAGGCGCTTTAACATCAGGAAGATCCCATCGGGTAATTTTCTACCTTTTGGGATCTTCTGTTTTTTGGTCTAGAATGAAAGGAGCTGGTATACAAGTATTTGAAGGGAGAGATCTATGGCTTACTCACGCACATCAGTTCCATTATTCGCAAGTATTTTGCTGGCAATTGCAGCATACATTCTCTATTTGGTACTCACCAAAAACATATTTAACCTCTATGTGTTTAACGATGAATCAGTAAATCAATCTAAGGGGCGTGCAGTCACCAATGAGGTGGATTTACCCATCGCTGCTGATTCAGGTGATCAATCACTTGCATCCAGTGCAAGCTTGGTAAAAAGAATACTCGCCCCCAACAATCAAAGCGCTGTTCTACAAGAACAAACCGACAAAAATTTATCTTCATTCGAAAAAACGCAAGCAGCCCACACCTCGCAGCAGAAAGAGAAAGACCAGCTCCTAGTGGCCGCCGGTCCCGGTATTCAACTAGTGGAATCACTTCAAAGCCCTCAAACACTATATAACTACGAACTTAAGTTGCTGTGGGATAAATACAGCGCGAAAATTCCGCGGTTGTATTCCCGTCGGGCGAATGCGGAAACGCAAACCATACTGGGTAGGGTGGGGGAAATATCCATGGGTTTGGATTTGCTCTACTTACACGATTCTGAAGCTTGGATGCAGCGGCTTGGGCAGATACGGAGTGAGTTAATTTCTATTGCTACTCAGGGCGAACGAGAGGCGGCGAGAGCACTGAGCTTTCAATATTTTCGTTCTCCGCTAGGTAATGCAATCGATTCTTTATCTTGGGCTATGATCGCCAACGCTATGGCACCCAACGATTATTATCTAACCATTTGCGCAAGCAACTCGGCGGCTTGTTCAGAAGCTGCGTTTGCGCAGGCGAGTGAGCAAGCAAAAAATGATGTGTTGAATTATGGATTTGTGGTTAAGCGGTAATGAATGCTTTGAGCAGGTTACGCTAGTATCGATAAAAAGCCCCTACCGAGAGAATCGATAGGGGCTTTTATTTGTATGGTGGGCCTTCCGGGACTTGAACCCAGGACCTGCCGATTATGAGTCGGATGCTCTAACCAACTGAGCTAAAGGCCCGCAAATAATGTGCGAGGGCGGCATTATAGAGGCATGTATCGGGCATGACTAGCCTTATATTTATTTGGATATGTCTATGATTTCGCACAAAAAATAAAACCCGCGCTAGGCGGGTTTTATTTTGTTCGTTTGATGATCGTTTATCTTTCAATTAATCATCAAGGAAGCTGCGCAAATGATCAGAGCGCGATGGGTGACGCAATTTGCGCAACGCCTTGGCTTCGATCTGACGGATACGCTCACGCGTTACGTCGAATTGTTTGCCCACTTCTTCCAACGTGTGGTCGGTATTCATGTCGATACCGAAACGCATACGCAGTACTTTTGCTTCGCGGGCGGTGAGGCCGGCTAACACTTCGCGCGTGGCTTCCATCAAGCCTTCCATTGTGGCGGATTCAACCGGAGACACGATTGTGGTGTCTTCAATAAAGTCGCCCAAATGTGAATCTTCATCGTCGCCGATGGGGGTTTCCATGGAGATAGGTTCTTTGGCGATTTTCAGCACTTTACGAACTTTATCTTCTGGCATGTCCATGCGTTCGCCGAGTTCTTCAGGCGTTGGCTCACGACCCATTTCTTGCAGCATTTGACGCGATACACGGTTGAGCTTGTTGATCGTCTCAATCATGTGCACGGGAATACGAATGGTGCGCGCTTGGTCGGCGATGGAGCGGGTAATTGCCTGACGAATCCACCAAGTAGCGTAAGTTGAGAACTTATAGCCGCGACGGTATTCGAATTTATCCACTGCTTTCATCAAGCCGATGTTGCCTTCCTGAATCAAGTCGAGGAATTGCAAACCACGGTTGGTGTATTTTTTGGCGATAGAAATAACGAGACGCAAGTTTGCCTCAACCATTTCTTTCTTGGCGCGACGTGCACGTGCTTCACCAATTGACATGCGACGGTTGATGTCTTTGATGCTTGCAAGGCTCAAACCTGTTTCGGTTTCGATGTGCGCTAAGACTTGTTGGCCTGCGATTACGTCGGGCAATACCGCTTGCAGTTTGTCGGCGCTTTCCGTTTTGGCTTTGAGTAAATCAGGCAACCACTCTTCATTGATTTCATTGCCGGGGAATTCTTTAATAAAGGTTTTGCGTTGCATTTGGGCTTTGCGAGTACACAAGTCCATAATGGTACGCTCTGCTTTACGCACGTTTTCCAGTGTGTCGCGCGCTTTGGTGTAGATTGGCTCAAATTGACGCGCTGGCAGTTTAAAGAATTTGAACAGGTCGCCCAGTTCAGACAATTCTTTATCCGCTTGTTTGCTGCCGTAACCGTATTTTGCCAGTGTTTTGTTCACTTTATCTTGTTGCTTTTGCAGCGCTTCAAAGCGAGCTTTGGCTTCTTCTGGGTCTACACCAGTAACTGCTTCTTCTTCATCTTCAGATGCAGCTTCTTCTTCGTCATCTTCGCCAGCAGCTTTTGCGCCTGCTACGGGTGCAACTTCGATTTCAGCATCTTCATCAATGAGGGCGGCAGGAATTTCTTCGACGGGGTCAAGCCAGCCAATGATGACATCGGCTAGGCGACGCTCCTCTTTGGCAACCAATGCGTATTCATCGAGTACCGTTTGTACGGCACCGGGCCAGTAGGCGACAGCGTGCATAAGCTCGCGTACACCTTCTTCAATACGCTTGGCAATAACGATTTCGCCTTCCCGGGTAAGCAGCTCCACGGTACCCATTTCGCGCATGTACATGCGTACGGGGTCGGTGGTGCGGCCAGCTTCGGTTTCTACTGCTGCGAGGGCGGCTGCAGCTTCGGCGGCGGCAATTTCATCGGCGGCAGCATCGCCGTCGGTCATTAATAAGGTATCGGCATCGGGTGCGGTCTCGTATACGCGAATCCCCATGTCGTTAATCATCTGGATGATGTCTTCAACCTGATCCGGATCAGAAATATCTTCCGGTAAGTGGTCGTTAACTTCAGCGTACGTGAGGTAGCCCTGCTCTTTACCGCGGGCAATCAGCTCTTTAATACGGGACTGTTTTTCTTGAGCGTCATCAGACATTAAGTGACCCTGTGAAACGTGAGTGAGAAATGCAAAGCGCGGGATTATAGCGCAAGTGCGGGCGCGGATTCTAGCAAAGCCCGCTGTAAATGCCCTATGCGACCCATGATGGGGGTGATTTCGGCATTTTTAAGGGGCGAGTGGGATTTTATTTGCTCAGGGGCTTGCCCTAAGTCTTTGCGAAGGCTCTAATCCGGCTAATTGGTTACTCTTGCGGTTGTTGTTGGTCATGAAAATTTTAATAACGGTTGTTATTGTCGCGCTTTCTATCTTCTACCCGGTGATTGTTTATTTTGGGGTGCAGCACCTGAGCCCTGCAGTGTTTTCGCTGGTTTTTTTAACAATGGCGGCACTGAAGTTCTACGGCGCGCGGGATCGCTCAGATATTGCCCAAGTTTTTCTGCTGCTTGTCGTCGTGATCTATAGTCTTGGTTTGTTGTTGGCCAATAGTGAGTATTGGCTGCGACTGTACCCAGTGGTTGTCAGTATTTGCGTTGCGGCGCTGTTTGGCTTCAGTTTGTGGCAGCCAGAAAGTTTGATTGAGCGTGTAGCGCGCATGGGTGGCCAAATCATCACGCCACGCGCCAAAGGCTACACCAGAAAATTAACTGCTATTTGGGCGCTGCTGTTGGTGGTAAATGCGGCGGTTGCATTTTACCTTGCGCAATTTGCCAGCTTTGGCGCTTGGGCGCTCTATTGTGGGTTAATCTCCTATGGCATTTTTGGCTGTGTGTTTGTCGTCGAGCTCATCTATCGCAGGCACTATATTGCCAAATATGGGCCGTAAATCTAAAAAGCATGTCCTTCAAATGAAACCTAAAGGGCTTAAAATAGGCGCCTCTCTAGCGTAAGATCGCGCGCCTTTTGATTGTTCTCCTAAAAGAGCGATTCGAGTAACAGTTCGCGAGCCAATAAATAAATGAAAATTGACCATCTACGCCAAGCATTCTCCAGTGCAGAGTGGCCGCACTTTTTGCGGCTGGATGTCGTTCCAAACGGCTATGCCATTGTGTTGGATATTCACGCAGGCATTCGTTGGTTTGATGGGCATTTTCCGCAGCAGCCAGTTTTGGCGGGCATAGTGCAAACCCATTGGGCGGCGGAGCTGGGTAAGTTTTTGTTTCCGCTGGGCGATAAATTTGTGCGTATCGATAACCTTAAATTTCAAACCGTCGTGCTGCCGGGGCAGCAACTGACATTGCTGTTGGAATATCTACCAAACAGCGGTGCGCTTAAGTTTCGCTATGCGCAGGATGGGCTAAATTTTTCAGAGGGAAAATGTGTGTTTGAGCTTGAGCCAGGTAACGCAGAATGAATTATTGTCTTTTAATTCCACACTACAATCACGAGCGTCAGTTTATTGCTTTTTTGCCGCAGTTAGTTGCGAGTGGTTTGCCCTGCGTGATTGTGGATGATGGCAGTAGCGAGCAAAGTTTGGCCGCCCTCTCGTCGGCCTTAAAACAATACGAAAACGTTTATTTTTTTGCCCAACAACGCAATCGCGGTAAAGGAGCGGCAGTCAAGGCAGGCTTTGTTCATGCGCGTGCGCTTGGCTTTACGCATGCTGTTCAAATTGATGCTGATGGTCAGCATGACGTTGCAGATTTACCAGGCTTTATAGCGGCATCGCGTGCAGCGCCTGAGGCAATCATTTGCGGCAAGCCAACCTTTGATGGCTCCGCACCTAAAGCACGTGTTTATGGCCGCAAGGTAACTGACTTTTTTGTGGCCATAGAAACCTTGTCCTTAAAAATTAAAGATGGTTTGTGCGGTTTTCGTGTTTATCCGCTGGCCGCAATGGAAAATATTTTTGATCGGTTTTTTATTGGCAGCCGCATGAATTTTGATACGGATGTGTTGGTAAAAGCTGTGTGGTTAAATGTTCCCCTGCAGTTTATTAATACGCGGGTAATATACCCCGAGCAAAGTGTGTCGCACTTTAATTACATGCGCGACAATTTACTGTTGATTCGTTTGCATACGCGTTTGCTATTTGGAATGTTGCTGCGCTCACCGATGTTGTTGTGGTATCGGCTGGGAGGTAGATAATGGCGAATCAAAATGTAACAACTGATCAAGATGCTGGTGCAAACTCGCAGCACTGGTCGCAGCTCAAGGAATCGGGCACGGTTAGGGGAATTTTATTTTTGCTGTGGTTGCAAAAATATTGTGGGCGCCGTGTGTTCAATGCTGCATTGTATCCAATAATGGCCTATTTCTTTTTGTTTAAGCCATTGGCGCGTGCCGCATCCTTAGAGTTTTTGCAAACCCATGCTCGCGCTTACCCTCGTTTTTGGCAGCGTACGCCCGGGTATCGAGATGTGTTTGCGCATATGTATTCGTTTGGTCAATCCATTCTGGATAAATTGTTGGCGTGGAGTACGCCGCTCACTGACAGCGAGTTCGAAATTGCCAATGAGCCGTTGTTGGCAGAATTTATGGCAAAGGAAAATGGTCAGTTAATTATTGGCTCACATCTTGGCAACTTGGAATATTGTCGTGGTTTTGTGCAGCGCTATAAACAAAAAACGATTAATGCGTTGGTTTACGATCAGCACTCGGCAAATTTTGTAAATGCAATGCAGGCGATCAACCCTGACTCTCGCGTGAATATTTACCAAGTTAACGATTTGGATATAGCGCTTATATTGCAGCTAAAAACGAAAATAGAAGCGGGTGAGTGGCTATTTATCGCCGGTGACCGCATTCCATTAAGTGGGGAAGAGCGAACCGTCACCGTAAAATTTCTAGGTCGGCCTACGCAGCTGCCTATTGGCCCTTATATGCTGGCAAAAGTCTTGCAGTGTGAAGTGCAGTTAATGTTTTCTTACCGCAAAAGTGGCAAAGTTTTTTTTGAATTAGTGCCTTTTGCCGAGCAAGTGGTTATTGCGCGTAAAGATAGCGATGCCAGCATCAATGCCTATGCGCAACATTATGCGAGCGAGTTGGAAAAGCAAGCCGCAAAAGCACCAATGCAGTGGTTTAACTTTTACCCCTATTGGGCTGAGTCTGCGCAGTCATCACACAAAGTGACAGAGATTGCGCCTGCAAAATCTTAACGAGTTACGTTTATATGAGCTATTCACTGCACGAACTTATTCCGCATCGCGAGCCTATGCTGTTGCTCAGCTCAGTGTGTGAATTGGGCGATAATTTTTCTACGGCAGAAATTATTATTTCCAAATCATCCTCTTTTTTTATGCAGGGTCAAGGCGTGCCGAGCTGGATTGGCATTGAATACATGGGGCAAACTGCCGCATGTATTGCGGGCTACCAATTGCAGCAAGGAACCGTAACACCGCATTTAGGATTGTTATTGGGCACGCGTAAGTACGAGGCGTTTACTGCTTGGTTTCACGAGGGTGATGTGCTCTTAGTAAGTTGTAAAGAGATTGCTGTGGTAGGTGAAGAGTTGGCAACCTTTCAGTGTGAGATTCGTAATAAAAATGATGGCGTACTCTACTCCACCGCTAAGCTCTCAGTTTTTCGCAAACCCTTAGCCAATTAACTGGGTGGAGTAACGGCGCTTAGCACATGCCGCCGTTAACGCTAATCACTTGTCGTGTGATGTATCCCGCCGCATCGGACATTAAAAAATTTACTGTCTCGGCGATATCTTCTACTTTTCCAAAGCGTTGCATGGGGATCATTTTCATGGCTTCGTCTTTATAAATCCCTTCAATCATATCGGTTTCTATGACGCCGGGAGCGACACAATTTACGGTGATATTGCGCTTGGCTAATTCAATCGCCAGAGCTTTGGTTGCTCCAATAATTCCTGCTTTGGCTGCGCTGTAATTCGTTTGGCCGCGGTTGCCAATAATGCCAGAGACGGATGAAAGCGTAATAATGCGCCCACCTTTCCTGAGTTTAATCATGGGCATAATGATTGGGTTCAGCACGTTATAAAACGCATCCAAATTAGTGTGGATAACTGCATCCCATTGTTCGCCAGTGAGTGCAGGGAACGCATTGTCAGCGGCGATGCCCGCATTACACACTACGCCGTAAAAAGCACCGTTCTGTTCAATGTCGGCAAGCAATGCCGCGCTGACATGTTCGCGCTGGCATACATCAAATTGTAGGGTATTTGCTGTGCCGCCTTCTGCGCGAATTTGAGCTGCTACAGCTTCTGCTTCAACATTGCCTGTGCGATAGTGAACGGTTACGGCGTAACCCTTGCGCCCCAAGCTCAGTGCACAAGCTTTACCAATTCCTCGGCTCGCGCCAGTCACTAAAATACGTTGTTGATTCATTACACACCTTCATGGATTAAAATACTTAGTAACAGAATAACGCTTACTTGAGCCTTATTGTTTTCGCGTACTTTTTCTTTACTTTTTCGGGGCGTCGTCATCTTTGTGCTGCGGAGATAACGATTACCATCTAAACGAGAATTATTTGGCTTCGTGCGATTTTGTTTTCTGGCTCGCCAGTGCCATAGCGCCAAATAAATTTAACGCGCTGCCGATAATAACGGTAATGCCAAATGCGCTAACGGCAGGTAAGGAGCTGAATACCAACAGCCCAAATGACAGCAAGCTTGTAGTGGCGGCCAATACAATTGCCGTTAAGGTTGCCACAGAATCATGGCTCATTTCTGCGGCAAAAATAACATAATCCATGCTTAAGCCCAGCACCAAAAACAGCGCCATTATATGAAACAGGGTAATGGGAATTCCGAGTGCAGCTAAGCCACTTAAGCTCAGTGCAATTGAAAAAGCTGGCACAGCCATAATTTTGAATGCCGCCCCTAAGTTGTATTGGACGAATACCAATATACTTATTAGCGCCACAGCGACAGCTAGCATTTGCAGTGCAGAAAAACGTAAATGCTTTAGCGAGGTTTCTATATCGGCAATAGCGCTCACAAATTTTACGTGTTCAAGCTTCCTCAAACGTTCGGCAAGTGTTGTGGTGTCCAAGTTTTTGGGTATCAACATAAAGCTATAAATATGTATGCCAGACTCTACCCAAAACGGTGGCAGTGATAGGCCTTTGTAAGAAAAAAATTCTGCAGGTGAAAGCAGCATAGATTTACTCTGAGCGTAGCTTTCATTGAGCTCTTTGGCGCTCACCGAATTTATTGGGTGCTGCTGTAAAAATTGCGCTGCAATCCCATTCTCCCCGTAGAGCCGTTGATTTGCCGTGAAATTTAATGCTTGCTGCGCTGGCGATGGAAAGAAATTGTGCACGCCAAATAAACCAGCGGCATCATCGCCCAGGGTTTTTTGTACGCGTTCAATTCGGTCGTAGAGTTCTTGCGGGTTGTTGGCATCAATAACAATAAAAGAGGATGGCTCGTGAGTTGAAACTAAACCGCTAATCAACTTTTCTTGTGCGACCAAATCTGGGTTGAGTGCAAAGAATGCTTTGGGGCTATCGTTAGCGGGAAGACTCAAACGGTTAAATGCAATGAGTCCAATGAGTAGTAATAGTGCGAGGCAAAGGTAGGCGTTGTAGCTTAGGTGTGAGAATGCTTGCAATAAATGCGCGATAATTTTTTGCAAAAAGCTATCGTGAATGCGAACTTTATTGCCTCTAATTAAGCTTGAACCTATAACAATGACCATCAGCCACGAATAGACTAACCCCAAACCCGAAAATACCGCGACCTGCTTTAATGCCTCAAGTCCAGACAGAGAGAGTGCGCCATAACCTATAACGCTGGTTATTAAGCTGAGAAAAAGTGCGCGATAAAGTTGTAGGGTGTTTTCAGACGATTGTTTTTCAGATAAATGGCTTTCAGAAAAATGCTTTCCACTACCCGTATTATAAAAGTAGTAAAAATGGAGTGAGTAATCTCCCACCACACCGATCAAGCTTGCGCCAAACACAATAGTAAGGATGTGAATGGAACCAAATAAGAGTTGGCAAACACACAGCGCAAAAAGTGGCCCAAGAAACATGGAGACTACAGGGATAATGAGTGATTTTGCACTGCGAAAAATCCACAAGAATAATAAAATGACCGCAATGGTGGAGCCAGTGCTAATAAGACTAATGTCCGCTTTTGCTGTGCGCGCCGAGTCGGCTGCGAAAAAAATAATGCCAGATTGCAAAAATTGTATCTGCGGATAATCCTTCTGGACGGCCTGCTTCAGGTTTTCAATTGCTGCTAATGCATTGTCTTGTTCGCCCATTTCCAGCGCATCGCTAGAGAGCTGTAATACATGCGCAGCCATATAAAACTGTTCACCGTTGAGGGTGGCTTGGTGCAATTCATCTTGTGTGTTATGGCTTAAGGTATTGAGTACGCCGAGCGCATATTCGTTAACAAAACCGAGTGGGTCATCGGCTAAAGGAATAAGCCGCACGGAGCCGCCGCTGCCATATAGGTTTGCAGTGGCTGAGCTGAGAATGGCTGCGTCATCCGGTTGTGCCAATACTGCTTGTGCATTTTTTCCGGTGATATAAAAACGATGTTGTATCAATAGCGCCAAATAACGTTTGATGGCTGCCGACTGATCGAGATATTGAATGGGGCCATGTTGCGTTGCGATTTTCTCACGCAGTGCATAACTGGCATTTTCTACATCATCGGCATTTTTGCTGGCTACAACAACTATCAGTTGCTTAGCGGCATCTGCAGAAAGTTTATCAACTGCTTTATTGACGGCTGCATCTTGTGAGAGTGGTGGCGATAGGCTTTTGAGATTGGTGTCTATATGTAAGCCATTGCGAAGAATGGCAAATCCGCCGAATAGTGCAATTAGGCTGAGTAGAATTAACGCTGCATAGCAGGCGTGTTTGAAGCTACGCGCAGTCATTAATGCTCGCCTTTGAACAAAATTTTACAGGCTTGCGGCGGAAGCTTAGGGAGTTGTTCGCATTGCGCTTGTTCAAAGCCGGTAAACGTCTGGCGTGCAAAAATACGAATAGTAATGGTTTCTTGCTCGGCAAGTTGCAGGGTGATTTTTACTGAGTCCGCTTGTGGGGTAATGTTCAGCGAATTCAGAAATTTTTGCATTTGTTTTTTTTTGGGCGTCAACTCCAAGCTGCTTGCTTTTTTACCATCCTCTTTTTTATTGCTGTTGTCGGATTCAACAATCGTAAAAGTCTGTTGCAAGTAGTCGCCATTGCCGCCAATTAAATTGTTGAGAATTTTGCCTAATGCGCGTTGAGCACGGCCATCCAGTATTTGTGTGCTGCCATCTGCGCGCATCATGACATGATCACCCTGCGCCTTATAAATAATGGTTTCGGTAATGGGGGATTGCGTGTGCCAAATCAGGCCTTGATTGCAATTAAAGGCAAAGCTGCCGTCGGTGATTAAAGGCTTATCTATTCCCGCCAGTATTTTGTGTTGTTGGTATTCACCTGCGTGATAGCAGCCCTCTGGTAAATAGTTGCTGAGCTTATAGGTGTCTGCCCAAGCGATTAATGGAGCAGTTAGCGATGCGGTTAGCATCAAGAGCGTGGCTGCGAAAATTTTAGCAAAGGGTGTGCGCATAAATTTTATTTCAGGGTGATTTTCAGTAAATTTTTTTGGGGCCGCATACTTAATGCGAGGCTGCTATTTAAGCAATTGCTGTACTTTTTGGATAAACACATCCGGGCATGCCAAATGTAAGCGCTGAGTCTTATGTTCAACAGCTGCTTGAATGGTGTGTGCTTTGGTAAGTACTTCTTGCGTATCGGCATCGCGAATAACGTATTTAATTTTAAGGCGCTGCTCCCATTCAGCCAGTGCGGCATTGATCACAATGGCCTGTTCAAAAATGATCGGCTTAATGTATTTAATTTGCATATCTACAATGGGAAATAGAAAACCTGATTCGGCCATGGCGCGATAGTTGTAGCCGATTTTATCCAAGAGTTTGCAGCGTGCTAGCTCTAGATATTTGCAGTAGTTGCCGTGCCACACGATATTCATGGAATCCACATCAAAAAAAGGCACGCTGAAATTGTAATCTTCGCAGAGGCCTTGAGTGTTTATATCCGTACTCTTATTCATAGGCTCGCTCATGTAGTCGTGATAGTTTTATTGCTTCTGTTTTTAAAGGTCAGGCGCTATTTTTTGATGTAAATGTTGCGCAAATTGCTGTTGCAGAAACTGATTGAGTTCGCGCGCTTGCATGCCGCGTGGGTGAGTTGTGTCAATGCAGTCGCTGATATGCAACGGTGGTAGCGCACGCAAATGAAATAGCGGTATTGTTTTTGGAATGGAATACCAGGGTTCGTGTTTGCGTAGTGTGATGGGCTCACAGCTAATTAATACCGGTAAAATAGTGCAATTCGCTTGTAGTGCAATATTGGCCGCACTGCGTTTGAAGCTTAGGCCTTGTTCAAGATCGGTACGGGTCCCCTCGGGAAAAATCATCAGCGTCTCGCCGCTTTTAAGCGCTGCAGAGGCCTTTTTTACCAACGCTATCCCCAATTCATTGTTGGGAATGTAGCCCGCCATTGAAACAATAATGGAGAGAAATGGGTTGTTGGCTACGGCGGCTTTAATAATAAAATTAGTGCGCGGCATCACTGACATCAATAAGACTGCGTCCAGCAGCGTGGGGTGATTGGCGATCACGAGTGCACCTGGGTGATTGAGCAAGTGCATATTGTCGAATTTAACCTTAAGCACGCCGAGCCCACATAAACAATACACATAGAAACGCGAGGCCAACATTATTGAGTAACGGGTGTAATGGCGTTTAAGGGATCGCTTAATAGGTGCAAGGCTTAATACGATAATTAGCCCCGCAGATAAGATGAGTGCTACCGTGCCAAATAAGGTGAAAGAGGCAGCTGTTGCAATCAGGCGCCAACATCTGGAGGCAAATACACTCACGCTAGAGCCTGCGCTTGAGTAAGCGAGCGTGCATTGGCTACACATTCAATTTCTACTAACAAGTTTGCGCGGCAAATATCCGCGTGCACAATATTGATGTCGGCTGGTGAAAATTGTTGGTAGAGGTAATCTTGGGTTGCGAGTAAATCTTCTGCGTGGCGCAAGTACACACGAATGGCGGAAGGTGCGCTGGCTTGCGGATCAATACTCGCCAATAAATAACGAATATTCTCCAGCGTAATTTTCAGCTGCTCTTGCAAGTCGTCGCAGGCTTTGGTGTCGTGGCCAATAATACTCGCGGTGCCTGAAATAAAAATGGGGCGCTCTAATTGCTGCGGCAAGCTGGTTGCGCGGGCAAATGAAGGGCTGCTTGGGCCGTATTCGCGCGGATATTGATAAGCGGGTTGTTGGCGCGGGTTTTCGTGGTGTTGTCCCGGCGTTCGCGTTGCGAGTAAATAAATGACTGCGCCTTGAGTGGCATCATCACTGGAGTGAATACCAAGCGCCGAAGCCGCAGGAAATTGTTGCTGACTGAGGTCTAGCTGACTGAATGCCCGCAGCCTGCCAACACAAAATTTTTTGTATTCTTCTTGGTCGCCATCGCCGACATTGATTTTGGGTATGAAATTCCAAATGCGAAACGGGTAGGGGAATCCGGCAGACGTTATTAACCCAAATAAACGCGTATAGGCTGCCTCTGTCGCGCCTTCAATATCGGCGCACGCGGCGGGGCTCACCCAAGTGGCCGCAAAAAAAACATCGTCAATCTTGCTCCACTGGCAATCGCCGGTGCTTCCACGCTCTGCCACGTTATCGCCATATTCAATGACCTCATAGGCTTTGCCGCAGAGCGAGGGAATACCAATAGGAATTATGCCGAGTTCGGTAGGCGCTAGGCAGGGAGCATCAAACGCAATTAGCGCGAGTACGCCAGGTTTATTAATCAGTTGCGCGGGCGTTGCCGTTGGTTCAGCCGTAAAAGGAGTGGAATCAAGATAGTATTGGCGCAGCATTGGTCGATCATTTTTAAGGTTATTTGCAGGCCGAGAGTGTATACGAAAACCCCTACCAGGTTAAGCGCACCTATAAGAGTGAATGATGATTTTGTTAACTAAAGCCGGTAGACTGCCCGCCCATTTGTATTCACCCAACTTTTTACAGAGACGATTATGGCCGAGCAAACCAGTGCCCAATTGGAAGTAGCAGAGCTATTAGTGGACGCCTTAAATTTAGAAGATATTACGGCAGAAGAGATTGACCCGCAGGAGCCTTTATTTGGCGCCGGATTGGGTTTGGATTCGATTGATGCGTTGGAAATCGCCTTGGCGATATCGCAAAAATACGGTGTACAAATGCAAGCCGACGACCAGAATACGCGCAATGCCTTTGCCAACTTGGCGACCTTAACCGACTTTATTCACGCGCACGCCACAAAATAACCTCATGTTTTCGCCCGTGTTACCCTTAAGCCTGCGCAACCCCGATGCGTGGATTGCACGCTGCACGCTACCACTTGCGGCGCTAGGCGGGCAGCTCGGGCCTTTGCGCTGTGAAGACTTTATCGGTCAGGCGCTACGTTTGGCGCAGCAGCTGCCCCCTGGCAAGTTCGCCATCAACCTGTGTGAAAACCGCTATCTTTTTACGCTGGCGTTTTGTGCCGCCATCATCAAACAGCAAACCACGCTCTTACCGCAAAACCGTGCTGAGGCAACGCAAACAAGCCTGTTTGAACAATATGCAGGTGCTTATGTTTTGCACGATGGTGCCGCCGTTATCGCCCCCGATTTGCCGCACCTCAACATTAATACTCTCAATTTGTTGGGTGAGCCGTGCCGCGATATTCCGCAAATAGATGCCGATTTCTTGGCTGCGATAGCTTTCACCTCAGGCTCCACCGGCCAGCCCAAAGCTAACCTTAAACCTTGGCGAACGCTGGTTGAAAGTAGCCTCATTAACGCCCGTTTTATGCTGCCCACGAACGATCAATGCTATTCGGTGTTGGCGACTGTACCTGCGCAGCATATGTGGGGTTTGGAAACCTCTGTGCTTTTACCACTCTTTAGTGAGCTGTGTGTGGTGGATAGCCGGCCCTTGTTTGCGCAGGATATTCAGCAGGCACTGTCCGCCTTACCAGAGCCTCGGTTGCTAATTTCTACCCCAGTGCATTTGCGTACGATGGTACTAAGTGGTCTAAACCTGCCGCCAGTGGCGCACATTTTATGTGCCACAGCTCCCTTATCGAACAGTTTGGCGGGCGAGATTGAGGTGTTGTTTAACGGTGAGCTGGTGGAGGTTTTCGGCTGTAGTGAGGTTGGCTCCATGGCGTGCCGCCGTACAGCGCTGCAAGAAATATGGCGGCTATTCGATGGTTTGCGTTTTACACCCTTGGATTCTCATCAGGCTGCAAGCGATAGTGGCGATAGCGGCCAGATTTGTGAAGGTGGGGAGATTAGCGCCCCGCATTTACCCTGTAGCCAAACCCTAACCGACCGGATCGAATGGCTGGGAGAACAGGCATTTCGGTTGTTGGGCCGCAGTGACGATATGATTGAAATAGCGGGTAAGCGGGGTTCGGTGCAAGAGATGAACAAGCTGTTACTCAGCGCCCCCGGTGTAACCGACGGGGTAGTGTTTATGCCTGAGCCGAACACTGCCCTCCATAAAATAATGCGCCCCGTGGCTTTGGTGGTTGCGCCCAGTAGTACAAAAGCAGCACTGGTTGCGCATTTCGCCAAACACTTAGATCCCGTTTTTATTCCGCGCCCGCTGTTGTTGGTGGAGAGCTTGCCTCGCGAAGAAAACGGCAAATTGCCGCGCGGTAAATTACTCGCTTTTTTTGAGCAATTACGTGCCCGTTAAGCAGTATTTGAAGACTAGAATAATATTTACCTAAGAAGGGAGTCGTCATCTCCGCTGCGCGAAGATGACGACTC
>JACCDN010265629.1_pt1 | contig 75578 bp, 71 predicted proteins | sample 7441691 | NCBI WGS metagenome assembly JACCDN01 (sample SAMN15323439, study PRJNA562643) | freshwater metagenome | isolation source: river surface water | place: USA:Blue River Watershed | collected 2017-08-16
GAGGGGAAACGCCCGGTCACATTCCGAACCCGGAAGCTAAGACCTCCTGCGCCGATGGTACTGCAAGGGTGACCTTGTGGGAGAGTAGGACACCGCCGGACTTAATTTAGAAAATGGCCACCTCATTGAGGTGGCCATTTTCATTTAAGGCCTTATTCAGCATGGCTGTTCCCTTATCGGGCGCAGTCTGCGAAACTTAGTTCGGGAGAATTCAAAATGAGTGAAGATCAGAAAAAGCCGTTTAGGCCAAAGCGCGAAGCGGGTAATCGCAATGAGCGCTCTGAGTCTCCTCGCCCGGACTGGGAAACCCGCGTCCAGATTCCGGTGAACCCAAACCGAGCTAAATCGCCGGTAATTCCGCCCGAAATCCAAGCCGAAGAGTTGCCACTGGCAATTCGTGTGCAGCTTAAAACACTTACAGAAGAGAATGCCGAGCGCGTCGCTCGTCACCTGACCATGGTTGGTCTGCTGATTGATGATGATCCTGAACTGGCACATCGCCATGCAATGGCGGCTGTTGCTCGTGCTGGCCGAATCGGTTTAGTACATGAGTTTGCGGGAGTTACCGCCTATAACACCGGTGATTTTTCGTTGGCTCTCCGAGAGTTGCTAACCCACCGCCGAATCAGTGGCTCGAACGATCAGATTGCACTAATCGCAGATAGCGAACGCGGAATGGGTCGCCCAGAAAAGGCGCTCGAACTCGGACGAAGTGTTGATCGTGCCAAGCTTCAACCGCAACAGCGCGTTGACTTAGCAATTGCTCTCTCTGGAGCTCGTTTGGATATGGGGCAGAGTGATCTTGCCCTGGCGGAGCTAGAAATTCCAGAGTTGAATCCGAGTAAGGTTTTTGAATACACCGTGCCGCTTTTCCGCGCTTACGCCGAATGTTTGCGGGAACTGAAGCGAGATACGGACGCGAAAAAGTGGGACGACCTGGCTGCACGAGCGGAAAAGCAATTTGAAGACAAGCAAAAACCCGACAGCGAATTTTTCGATGTCATTGAAGAGATAGAGATACCGAAATTGAGTGACAAGCCAAAAAACGATGGTCAAGCAAACGACGGCGAGAAGAAGCGTCCATCACTTGAAGAGATTCGAAAGAGTCGTAACACCTACGGTGGCGATGGTGCGCAGGGTGGCTCGCGCGTAGGACCTGGTAATACCCAGTCTGGTCAGAACAAGGGCGGTGGCCGCGGCAAGTTCGGCGGCAATCGTGGTCGCTAAGCTCTGGGGGCAATACGACACTTTACTTGCCGACCTAGATGGTGTGGTTTACGAGGGCAAGCAGGCCATAGAGCATGCAGTCGAGTCAATTAACTCAGTTCAAGAGCAAGGTGTTGCCGTTGGGTATGTAACCAACAACTCCTCACGTAAACCTGAAACCATCGCCGAGCAACTGACCAACTTCGGTTTGACGGTGAGTCCTGACGAAATCATTGGATCGGCGCTGACTGGAGCGGAGCTCCTCTGCACGCTAATTCCGCGAGGATCAAAAGTGTTGGTGGTTGGTGGAGAAGGTTTGCGCTCCCGAATCGAGGAATTCGGGTTCCAGGTAGTAGATTCCGCGGACGATAAACCGGCTGGCGTAATTCAAGGTTTTGCTCCGGACGTTGCCTGGAAACATCTGGCTGAGGCGGCTTTTGCCATTCAAGCAGGGGCAAAGTGGGTCGCCACAAACTCCGATTGGACATTGCCACAGGACCGTGGCCTTGCGCCAGGAAACGGAACTTTGGTTTCGGCCGTCCATACTGCAGTGGGGCAACTACCGGTTGTCGCCGGCAAGCCTGAGCCAGCCATCTTCCACACGGCTATTCGAAGGTTCAATTCAACTTCTGCACTTTTTGTAGGTGATCGAATTGATACCGACATCGTTGGTGCAAATCGAGCAGGCCTGGATTCGGCCTTGGTTATGACTGGAGTCAGCACCAGGAGAGAATTACTGGGTATCGACCCATCCGGCCGTCCGAAATTTGTTTTGGAAAACTTGGGTGAACTACTCCGGGATTATGAAGAGCCGAAGGCAATTAAGCGCGGCTTCGCCTGTCTTGGGGTAGAGGTCGAGCTTTTGGCCAACAAGGTTTTGGTTACCCACGGCGATCCGAAATCTATCGGTGCGCTGCGAGCCGCCTGTGCTGTGATTTGGGCAAGCAACCAGCCAATTTATGCCTTAGAAGTAGAGCCGGCTCTTTACGAGTAGGTCAGAAGATAGGCTTAGAAGTAGAGGAAACCATGTCACAAGAATCAGAAACACTAGGTACGAATTCTGCGGAACTCGTTGAGCAGATCACCGCTGAAATCGAGCGAATCAAGTCGCTTCCGCTAGGTGATCAAGTGGCAGCCTATTCTGCTTTGCGTGAATTACTAGAAAATACTCTTAATCAAGCCGACGGAAACTGATGCGGGCCGATATCGCGCTGGTTGAGCGTGACCTCGCTCGTTCAAGAAACCACGCCTCATCCCTCATCGAAGCCAATCGCGTTCTGGTCAACGGGCGCGAGGTAAAAAAGTCATCGCAAAACATCCCGGACGAAGCTGAACTAGTGGTCCTCGACGCCGTTGAGTATGTCAGCCGTGCCGGACATAAGTTAGCCAGGGCCCTAGACAACTTTGGTGAACTCGACGTTCAAGGTCGCACTGCATTGGATGTGGGCGCTTCTACCGGAGGGTTCACTGATGTAATGCTTCGTCGCGGAGTTCGACGAGTTGTAGCCATCGATGTTGGTCACGATCAGCTAGTGCCAGAACTTCAAGAAAACCCGAATGTCTTTAGTATTGAGGGCTTTAACGCCCGTGACCTGTCACTCGACAAGTTGAGCCACATAATTGGCACCAACGTTGATGAAAATTATTTCCAACTCGTCGTTGCGGACGTGTCCTTTATTTCGCTGACTCTCGTAATGCCAGCCATGGTCGATGTGGCACCAAATGCCGATTTTGTGTTGCTAGTCAAACCTCAGTTTGAAGTTGGCAAAGAATCATTACATGCATCGGGAATCGTGAATGACCACCGATTGCGGGCCGATGCGATCAAGCAAGTGGCAGACTGCGCCGATCAACTAGGAATAGGCATTCGGGAGATTGTTCGATCAGAGTTGCCAGGCACACATGGAAACATCGAGTATGTCTTGTGGATGAGTGCCGCTCAGGGCAAAAATCGGTCACAATGGAACAGCAAAATAGAGGAATTGGCTAAGGAAGGTAAATGAGTTCATCCCGTTACATCCTTATTGTCACTCACGTAAGGCGAGATGACGCGGTAACCGCAGCCCTTGAAGCCTGCGAGCAGCTGGTTTCGTCTGGCGTTACTCCTGTGATGACGGCAGAAGAGTTGGCAGCAATCCGCGGCAAGGCGACAACACCAGGTCAGGGTTTGGCAGTCAACACAGTCTCAGAACTCGGTGTCGATTGTGCCTTGAGCGACCTTGAACTGGTTATGGTGCTCGGTGGCGATGGAACAATTCTCAAAGCTGCAGAAATCGTCCGCGATGCGCAAATTCCAATCATGGGCATCAACCTAGGTCATGTCGGATTTCTTGCGGAGAGTGAACGCGAAGGATTGAGCGATACAGTCAAACGAGCGGTTAGCAGAGACTACGTAGTCAAAGAAAGACTCACGCTCGATGTCGAAGTATTAGTTGATGAGAAAGTGGTTTACCGCACCTGGGCGCTGAATGAGGCAACTGTAGAGAAGAGTTCTCGCGAACGAATGCTCGAAGTTGTTATTGAAGTCGACCGACGACCACTTTCAAGTTTTGGTTGCGACGGAGTCGTTATGTCTACTCCTACCGGATCCACCGCGTACGCATTTTCGGCCGGCGGGCCAGTGGTTTGGCCTAACGTTGAGGCGCTACTCATGGTTCCGCTTTCTGCTCACGCACTTTTTGCCCGTCCACTTGTAGTAAACCCCGATTCGCTTCTAGCAGTCGAAGTGCTTCAAAGAAGTGCTGGGCACGGAGTGCTTTGGTGCGATGGAAGACGTTCGACAGAACTCTCGCCCGGCTCTCGAGTCGAAGTAAAGCGCTCTTCCCAGTCCGTACGTTTTGCCCGAATCACCCAGGGGCCTTTTACCGACCGGCTCGTTCGCAAATTCTCGCTTCCGGTAGACGGTTGGCGTGGCCCAGCTAGCGCATAACTAATGATTCAAGAACTCCACATTCGAGATCTCGGCGTCATTCGTGAGGCTCGACTTGCTTTTAAACCGGGTTTCAATGCAATCACTGGAGAAACCGGTGCCGGTAAGACCATGGTGCTGACTGCTCTGGGTCTGCTACTTGGGCAGAGGGCAGATGCGGGTTCGGTTCGCACTGGGCAGGCTCAGACTCTAGTTGAAGGTCGGATTGCAGTCGCCAATTCTGAATTGCGAGAGCGCATCGCAGAACTTGGCGGAATGCTTGATGACGATGAATTAGTAATGAATCGCATTGTTTCAAGCGAAGGGAAATCGCGCGCCACACTTGGTGGGGTGTCTGTGCCGGTTGCGTCAATCGGTGAAATAGCTGGGCAGCTTGTGGTGGTTCACGGTCAGGCTGACCAGATTCGCCTCAAATCCCCGTCGGCCCAGCGAGAAGCGCTCGATTCCTTCGCAGGAAATGCCGACTTACTTCAAAAATATAAAATCAGTTTTCAAGACTGGCAGTCAACAGCAAAGCTCATCGCGGAACTCGAATCTAGTTCGGCCGCTCAATTGCAAGAAGTAGAGCGCTTGAAATTTGCAATTGATGAAATTGGAAAAGTCAACCCAAAATCTGGGGAGGATGTCGAACTAGCAGATCTAGCTAATCGACTCGGCAATCTTGAAGGATTGCGTTCTGCGGCAAGTGCCGCGCATGAAATGATTTCTAGTGAGTCAGACAATGTCGACGCACTTGGCCTTACTGGGCAGGCCAGAAAAGTGCTCGACCACGAAAGCGATTCAAAACTTCAAGATCTTGGATTGTCGCTTGGTGAAATCAGCAGCCAGCTGCGTGATGTTGCTGGCGAACTTGCCAGTTACCTCTCATCGTTGGACGATGATTCGGACTTGTCTCTAGATCAGGTGCAATCTCGCCGTGCAGAACTAAATGCGCTCACACGCAAATACGGCTCCAGTATTGACGAAGTTTTGGAATACAGTCAAAGTGCACAGCAGCAATTGCTGGCTTTAGATAATTCGGACGAACGAATCAGTGCGCTAAAGCAGTTAGAGTCGCAGCAATTTTCAGTTGTGTCCATGCTCGCCGAAGATCTCTCGCAGAAGCGCAAGGCTGCAGCGATTGAATTGGCTACTGCGGTGACCGCTGAACTAAAGGGATTAGCAATGGCTGACGCGCGCCTCGTGGTCGAGGTGGAGTCGACCGACCAGCTCACAAATACCGGCGTTGATAATGTTTCTATTTTGTTGGCCAGCTACTCCGGAGCAGAGCCAAGGCCTATTGGCAAGGGCGCCAGTGGCGGTGAAATTTCTAGAATCATGCTGTCGATCGAGGTAGTGCTGGCCAAGGACCGTCAGGCGACAACATTTATTTTCGATGAAGTGGACGCAGGGGTAGGTGGAGCAGCCGCTATCGAGGTAGGCAGGCGTCTTGCTCGCTTAGCCCAGCAAGCACAGGTAATCGTGGTTACGCACTTGGCTCAGGTGGCAGCATTTGCCGACCATCAATTGAGAGTGCTCAAGAATTCGAGCGATAACGTTGCCGAGACTGATGTGGTTGTTCTCGACCAGCAGCAACGATTGGAAGAGCTTGCCCGGATGCTCTCTGGGTTGGCGGAGTCGGTAAGTGCTAGGGAACATGCGGCCGAACTCATGTCAATGGCAAAATCGGGGTCGGCGAACTAGTAAACTGGACTTCCATGGCAGATGCAATGGATACCTCAAAGACAAGACATATTTTCGTCACCGGAGGTGTTGCATCCTCTCTAGGTAAGGGAATTACAGCCTCAAGCCTTGGAAATCTCCTAAGAGCCCGTGGCCTAAAAGTCGTCATGCAGAAGCTCGACCCATACCTAAACGTAGACCCGGGCACGATGAACCCATTCCAGCACGGAGAGGTTTTTGTCACAGATGACGGTGCCGAGACCGACCTAGACATCGGCCACTACGAGCGCTTCCTAGATATCAACCTTGGCCAGTCTGCCAACGTGACTACCGGGCAGATTTACTCCACGGTAATTTCTCGCGAGCGTCGCGGAGAATACCTTGGAGACACCGTTCAGGTGATTCCTCATATCACCGATGAGATTAAGCGCCGCATGCGCTTGCAGGCTCATGAGACCCCGGCTCCGGATGTCATCATCACGGAAATCGGTGGAACGGTTGGAGACATCGAATCTCAGCCGTTCCTTGAAGCGGCTCGCCAGGTCCGCCACGAAGTGGGGCGCGACAATGTCTTCTACGTGCACGTTTCTTTGATCCCGTTCCTTGGCCCATCTGGCGAACTCAAGACCAAGCCGACGCAGCACTCTGTAGCGACTTTGCGCTCAATCGGTATTCAGCCTGATGCAGTAATTTGTCGCTCCGACCGTGATCTACCAATGTCAATCAAGAACAAGATTGCCTTGATGTGTGACATTGATGTCAAGGCAGTGATTACAGCTGCAGACGCATCGAGCATTTATGACATCCCTACCGTTCTAAACAACGAGGGGTTGGATTCATACATCATCAAGAAGTTGGGCCTCGATGCCAAAGAGGTTGACTGGTCGCGTTGGTCTGGAGTTCTAAAAGCTGTACACGAACCTAAGCACGAGGTAACCATCGGCCTGGTTGGAAAGTACATCGATCTTCCCGATGCTTACCTTTCAGTTACAGAAGCTTTGCGTGCTGGCGGATTTGCAAACCAGGCCAAAGTAAAAATTAAGTGGATCGCATCTGACCTTTGCGAGAGTGAAGCAGGCGCTAAGCAAAACCTGAGCGACGTGGATGCAATCTGTATTCCGGGTGGCTTCGGTGTTCGCGGAATCGAAGGAAAACTTGGTGCACTCAAGTTTGCGCGTGAAAACAAGATTCCAACCCTTGGTCTGTGCCTAGGACTTCAATGCATGGTTATTGAATACGCGCGCAACAAAGCAGGGTTGACTGGCGCATCGTCAACAGAGTTTGATCCTGAAGCTCAGTTCCCGGTAATTGCCACTATGGCCGAGCAGGTCGACATTTTGGCCGCGGGTGACATGGGAGGCACAATGCGCCTCGGGCTATACGAAGCCAAGCTAAAGCCAGGTTCAATTGTGGCCGAGGTTTACGGCTCCGAGATCTCTCATGAGCGTCACCGTCACCGTTACGAAGTGAACAACAATTTCCGTGCGCAGATTGCCGAGGCAGGTCTGGTCTTCTCTGGCACTTCACCGGATGACCACCTAGTGGAATACGTTGAGTTGCCTCGCGAGGTACACCCTTACTACGTGGCTACACAGGCGCATCCAGAGTTCAAATCTCGTCCGAACAAGGCACATCCGCTATTCCGCGGGCTAGTGGTTGCCGCTCTTGAGCGCCAAGAAGCTAGCAAGCTCTTTGAGGCAGAGGATGCCTAAAGACCAAGATTTTGTTACTCGAGTAACCGATCGACAGACGGTTTTTGAGGGCATGATCTGGAATGTGGTCAGTGAAACATTTGAGTTCGCTGAGCAGTCCCTGACTCGACAATTCGTTGATCATCCTGGGGCGGTGGCTGTCCTGGCTGTCAACGAAGCCAATCAAATTCTCATGATCAGACAGTATCGGCAGCCGGTGCGTCAATACCTATGGGAAATACCCGCCGGATTGCTAGATGTAACCGGCGAAACCATGTCGGCAGCGGCGGTCCGAGAGTTGCAAGAGGAAACTGGGTTTCAAGCAAATTCAGTAGAGCACTTGATCGATTTCTACACCACGCCCGGTGGCAACAACGAAATGATTCGAATCTACTTCGCCAGTGATTTGCAATTTGTGGGTAGACCCGCGAATCAGGAAGGCGAAGAGCGCCAACTGCAGATTGAGTGGATTGATTTTGAAGAGGCGCTTGAATCGGTACTCAGTAGTCAAATCAAAAGCCCGAGCGCTGCAGTAGGGATCTTAGCCGCGGCACAGCGTCTGAAGAAGTGACATTGCCTGTCGAAAAATCAATCGAGTCATACCTCAGACATCTATCAATTGAGCGGGGGGTGTCAAAGAACACCATTGCTGCCTACAAACGCGATTTAGTTCACTACTCCAATTACCTGGAGCGGCTTGGCATTTCGGAGATTGCTGAAGTCACCGAGCTACAGGTAAGTGACTTTGCGCAATCCTTGACGCAGGCAAAGGGATTGGTGTCTAGTTCTGTGGCCAGAACGTTGGCTGCCGTTCGGGGGTTACACAAATATCTGTTACTGGAAAACCTACTTAGTAATGATGTTGCGGCATCAGTTAAACCACCCAAGGCTGCGAGGCGATTACCTAAGGCAATCACCATCGACCAGGTGGAGAAATTACTCGCCGCCGCCGGGCCGGAGCCCGATGCGGAAGATGCCATCGCCTCTATTCGCCTGAGAGACAGGGCACTTCTCGAAGTGCTCTATGCCACAGGTGCCCGAGTGAGCGAGGTGGTCAACCTTGACCTAGATGATCTAGTGGACCCCACCCTGGTCAGGCTTTTTGGCAAAGGTTCGAAGGAGCGAATTGTTCCGGTGGGCAGCTATGCCCAAAAGGCGCTCCAGACATACTTGGTCAGAATTCGACCAGGTTTGGCAACCCTTGGCAAGGGCACTCCGGCCGTATTTCTAAATCAGCGCGGTGGCCGGTTGAGCCGCCAAAGCGCCTGGCAAGTAATCGCCGATTCGGCCAAAACCGCCGAATTGCCTGGGGAGATTTCTCCTCACACATTGCGCCATTCGTTTGCCACTCATCTGCTTGAGGGTGGAGCGGATGTCCGTGTGGTGCAGGAGTTGCTGGGGCATTCATCAGTGGCGACTACCCAGATTTACACCTTGGTAACAGTGGATCGACTCCGTGAGGTCTATGCCGAGGCCCATCCAAGGGCGCGAAAATAGCCTTCTCAGAGGCGGGTAGGCTAGTCCCGAAACTATATTCGGGAGGAATGAAGTGGCCACTAAAAAGGCGTCGACAGACAACCGTTTCCCAACCCCGAAGAAACTCAGTAGCCACGGCCCCGCTCGAATTATTGCGATGTGCAACCAAAAAGGCGGCGTAGGAAAGACCACAACTGCCGTCAACATGGCAGCCGCGCTCGCGGATTATGGTCGCAAAGTGTTGGCAATCGACTTTGACCCGCAAGGTGCTCTCAGCACTCATCTAGGCGTACTGGCTGTGCCCGGTGAAATCCCAACCGTCTATGACCTACTCAAGGGAACTATCAAGGACCCACACGAGGTAATTCGTCATTCACCAATTAAGAACTTGGATTTAATGCCGGCAAACATAGATCTGTCAGCGGCCGAAATCGAATTGGTTGGCGAGGTAGCTCGCGAAAGCATCTTGGCCAACATCCTGCGCAAAGTGTCTCACGAGTATGACGTAATAATCATTGATTGCCAACCTTCTCTGGGTTTACTAACTGTTAATGCATTGACTGCCGCACATGGCGTGTTGATTCCTATGGCGCCAGATTTCTTTGCACTACGCGGTGTAGCCCTATTGATTGAGCATGTGCACAAGGTTCAGGATCGTTTGAATCCTGCGATTAAGTTGGATGGCATTATCGTAACGATGCACGATAAGACGCTGCACGCCAAGGAAGTCTTCGACCGACTTTATGAAGCTTTTGGCGATCAGGTATTCAAGACGCAAATCAACCGAACTGTAAAGTTCAAGGACGCAACTGCAGCTCAATTGCCAATAACTGCATATGCCGCATCATCAGAAGCCGCCGAGGCCTACCGGTCGGTTGCTAGAGAGTTGGTAAGTCGTGGCTGCGCCCCTTAAATCTGAATTGATTGAGGGTAACGAACGCGGTTCCGGTTTTGCTCTAAACATTGGAAATTTTGACGGGCCGTTTGATCTTCTGCTTTCACTTATTTCTAAGCACGAGCTAGACATCACCGAGGTCTCGCTTAGTAAAGTCACCGATGAGTTCATCAGCTACCTAAAAACTCTGGATGAAAACGAAGAGTTGGAACAGGCAACCGAGTTCCTTGTCATTGCCGCCACGTTGCTCGATTTGAAAATAGCTGGATTGCTACCAAAGGGCGAAGTCGTCGACGCCGAAGATGTCGCTTTACTTGAAGCTCGTGACCTCCTATTCGCTCGTCTGCTCCAGTACCGCGCTTTCAAGGACGTATCAATTTGGTTTGCAGAGTCATTCTCGGCCGAACAAGACCGCACAGCTCGTGATGTGAGAGTCGAGGAACGCTTCAGGGAGCAGAAGCCGGAACTCAACTGGACAATGTCAGTTGAAGATTTCGCCAAACTCGCCGAAGAAGTGCTCACACCGAGAGTGATACCGAGCGTAGGTCTCACTCACCTGCACGCTCCGAGAGTAAGCATCAGGGAACAGGCTTCTGAGGTTATTGCAATTTTGCGGCGCTCCCCGAAGGTAACTTTTCGCGAGGTCATCGCCTCGGTTACCGACAGGGCGGTCGTTGTGGCTAGATTCCTAGCCGTTTTGGAGCTTTATCGCTACAACGCGATTGGGTTCGAACAGGAAAGTCCGCTAGGAGATCTTTTGATTTCTTGGCGTGGCAACAATTTTGATGACGAACAACTAGCAGCATTGGGAGCCGACTATGAGTAACGAAGAACTTCAGCAGGAGACAAGTGAACTGAATTCACTGGTAGATGCAGTCGTAGATTCGAACGTAGCCGAAGATAACCTCCAGGCTGCTGTTGAGGCAATCCTTATGATCACGGATGTTCCGCTTTCTCTTCTCGCTCTTGCCACTGCACTGGAAAGACCTGTAAATGAAGTTCGTGATGCGGTTGTCGCTCTTCAGGCAGATTACAACGGTCAGTCGGTTGGTCCAGTGAGAGGCTTTGAGCTTCGAGAGATTGGTGGAGGATGGCGAATCTTTGTGCGTCAGGATTACGACTGGGCAGTGAGAATGTTCATCGCCAACGAAAATCCGACCAAGCTTTCTCAGGCCGCTCTCGAGACACTTGCAGTAATTGCTTACAAGCAGCCTATTTCGCGTGGTCAGGTTGCTTCAATTCGTGCGGTTAATGTGGATTCTGTCGTAAAGACTCTGCTTAGCCGTGGATTGATTTCCGAACTTTACACAGATAGTGAAACTGGGGCAATCAATTACGGCACCACGCCGCTGCTGCTTGAACTGCTCGGTATCAATAGCCTCGAAGAATTGCCACTAATCAGTCCGTTCCTTCCAGATGCGAATACCAATTTCGATGCAGAACTCTAAAGATGAGGGCGTCCGTCTCCAGAAAGTTCTGGCTGCCGCAGGAGTAGCCTCACGAAGAGTTTGCGAAGACTTGATCTCTCAGGGAAAAGTTGTCGTAAATGGCAAACGAGTAACTGAACTAGGCACCCGTATTAATCCTGAAATTGATCGAGTGATGGTAAACGGCACGCCAATTCAACTCGACGCATCTAGGGTTTACCTCGCCCTAAATAAACCTGTTGGCGTAGTCAGCACGATGGCAGACGAAAATGGTCGCCCAGACTTGTCTCAGTTCGTTGTTGGCTATGACCGCGTTTACAATGTTGGTCGACTTGACGCTGAAACTAGTGGGCTGATCATCATGACCAACGATGGGAAATTGGCTCACAAACTGGCACATCCTAAATTTGGAGTTACTAAGACCTACCTAGCCAGGGTTCAGGGCGTGGTCGATTCCAGCATCATTCACAAACTGTTGAGTGGATTCGAACTAGAGGATGGCTTTATCAAGGCCGATAAAGCTAATTTGGTGCAAAGTTCTATAGATGAAAGCCTCGTCGAGGTCGTCTTACACTCGGGCAGAAATCGAATCGTCCGAAGGATGTTTGATTTTCTCGGCCATCCCGTGGTTGGGCTGGTTAGAAAGCAGTTTGGCTCTGTCCAGTTAGGGCCGCTGAAGGCCGGCAAAATCAGGGAACTTAGTAAACTGGAGGTTGGTGCGCTGCTGAAGGCCGCGGAGGGCAACACGTCCCAGCCAAGCAAGCGGATTTCCAAACCAAAGAGGCGGTAGGTCATGGCAGTTAGAGCCATTCGAGGCGCTATCCAGCTAGATACTGACGAGCGCGAACACTTACTTAAGTCCACAGCGGAACTTCTATCAAAAGTTCTGCACGCCAATAACATCGATAACTCTTCACTAATTTCTATTCTTTTCACTGCTACTCCCGACATAACCAGCGAATTCCCAGCTGTCGGAGCCAGGGAGCTTGGCCTGGGGGATGTGCCTCTAATGTGCTTCGTTGAAATGAATGTTCAGCATGCACTTCCCCGGGTGATTCGAATCATGGTGAATGCGGACATACCTCTTGAGCGAAATCAAATTCAACATATCTATCTCCGAGGGGCCACTGCGTTGCGTAAGGACATAGCCCAGTGAGTTCAAGAATTTCAGGCAGTGTGCGCATTGTTGGTGCGGGACTGCTTGGAACCAGTATTGGGTTGGCGCTCACCAAAACGGGCGTGGATGTCATAATTACGGATTCTTCAAAATCGGCAGAGGATCTGGCTATCTCCTACGGAGCAGGCCGAGAGGCTTCACCATCGGATTTGCCAATGTTGATTGTTGTCTGTGTTCCACCAGACATCACCAGCGAAATCGTGGTTGAAGAACTAAGAAACAATCCACAGGCAATAGTGACCGATGTCGCAAGTGTCAAAAAGCAAATTCTCGATTCATTAACTACATCAGGTGCCGACCTTGCTCGATATGTTGGATCACATCCAATGGCTGGTCGCGAGAGAAGTGGTGCAATTGCTGGCCGGGCGGACCTCTTCATCGGTAGGCCTTGGGTAATTTCACCAACTTTGCTATCTGAGCCAAGTGCCGTAGTTCAGATCGAAAACCTAGCCGTCGAACTAGGTGCATCGCCGGTCAAGGTGACTGCTGAGGAACACGACAGAGCCGTTGCACTTGTTTCCCACCTTCCTCAACTCGTGGCGAGCTTGACTGCCGCACAGTTGATCGGCGCCAATCACGAAGACGTCGCATTAGCTGGACAGGGGATTAGGGACACTATCCGAATTGCGGCTAGTGATCCAGGACTTTGGGTCCAGATTCTTTCAGCAAATTCGGGCGAAGTTTCAGAACTTTTGAAAAACCTGCAGGCTGATCTAGTCAAAGCTATCGAGGCATTGGAGAATTCCAAGACTGAAACTGGACAGGCGGCATTGCTCGAGCTGCTGACTCGGGGAAATCTTGGTTCCTCGATGCTTCCGGGTAAGCACGGAGCAAAGCCGACCGAGTACGCAGTGGTTACTGTAATCGTGGATGACAAGCCTGGTGAATTGGCGAGACTCCTAGTGGAGGTTGGAGAAATTGGGGTCAACCTCGAAGAGTTGAAGCTCGAGCACTCACCTAGCAGTCAGATTGGCTTAGCCGAACTTTTTGTTTTGCCTTCATCTGTAGAAAAGCTGATGGTCGAGCTGGAGCATCGTAACTGGAGGCTGGTCAGCTAATGTCTAAGAGCGTTGTAGCCATCGATGGCCCAGCTGGTTCTGGTAAATCCAGTGTTAGTAAACAGTTGGCAAGAGAGTTTGGCTTTGGGTACCTCGATACCGGAGCTGCGTATAGAGCACTTGCCTGGCAAGTGTTAGCGGGTTTGGACAGAAGCACTCTCGAGACTGGTGAATTTGAACAGAAGTTTGACTATGCAATTTCAACAGATCCAGATAATTTCTGGGTGCATGTTGGCGAGCACAACGTCACTGAAGTAATTCGATCTTCGGAGGTTTCCGAGGCGGTAAGTTCTGTCGCTCAAATCAAAAATGTGAGGGCTTTCATGAAGAGACTTACCCATGAAATTGCCGAGTCGTGCGTAAAGCCTGGAATTGTTATCGAGGGTAGAGACATCACTACTGTTGTCTTTCCAGAAGCGCAGAGCCGAATTTTGTTGACCGCATCAGAAGAAGTTCGTCTTGCACGTCGCTCGAAAGAATTGCAGGACTCAAGCAATGTTCACGCCCAAGTGACAAAGCGCGACGCGAATGATTCAAAGGTGGTTAATTTCACCGAGGCAGCCCCAGGCGTTACCCTTATAGATTCATCTGATTTAGATTTCGCGCAGACCGTGCAGGTTATGTCCGAACAAGTGAAACATGACCTAAAGGCGGCACACGGTGACAGATAACGAATACACATTTGAACCGGTGGATCCAGAATTCATCGAGAAGCTTCGTGAGGTCTCTGACGAAGATGCGGAAACAAAAGCACGCGCGCTCCGAGCTGGCCTAGAAGAATATGATCTAGAACCCGAAGACCTCGAGGTCTTAGCTGCCGAACTTGGGTTAGACGACGAGCCACTGTATCTCCCCGCCCTGCCGGTTTTGGCAATCGTGGGACGTCCGAATGTTGGAAAGTCGGCCTTAGTAAACCGTATTCTCGGCCGTCGCGAAGCCGTTGTGGAGGATAAGCCCGGTGTAACCCGAGACAGAGTCTCCTACAAAGCCGAATGGAACGGTCGTAAATTCACTTTGGTTGATACCGGTGGTTGGGAGCCCGATGCCAAGGGCATTGATCGGTCAGTTGCCCTTCAAGCAGAAATTGCCATCGAGCTGGCAGACGCCGTGCTATTCGTGGTCGATGCGATGGTTGGTCCAACCTCAAGCGACGAGCGGGTTGTTACCTTGCTGCGAAAAAGCGGCAAGCCAGTGATTTTGGTGGCTAACAAGATCGACGACATGAGGCAGGAACCTGAAGCAGCGTCACTTTGGTCGCTTGGACTCGGTGAGCCCTATCCGGTCTCTGCAGTGCATGGTCGTGGTGTTGCAGATATGCTCGATGCTGCACTGAAGGTATTGCCGACTGAATCATCTGTGGCTAAGCAAGAATTTGGTGGTCCGCGACGCGTTGCTCTTATCGGACGTCCAAACGTCGGTAAATCCTCATTGCTAAATAAAGCGGTTGGTAGTGAGCGAGCTGTTGTAAACGACTTAGCTGGAACCACTAGAGACCCAATTGATGAGCAAGTTGAACTTGGCGGACGAATTTGGCGCTTCGTAGATACCGCAGGTATTCGCCGCCGCATGCACTTGCAGCAGGGTGCCGATTTCTACGCGAGTTTGCGAACAGCTGCAGCGCTTGAGCGTGCGGAAGTTGCAGTCGTTCTCTTCGATGTGACCGCACCGATTAGTGAAGCGGACATACGCATAGTTGACATGGCTCTCGAATCTGGGCGAGCGCTTGTTTTGGCATTCAATAAATGGGATGAGCTAGACGATGAGCGTCGAAAGTATTTGGAACGTGAGATTGAACAAGATCTCGCACATGTTGATTGGGCACCTCGCGTAAACATTTCGGCGAAAACAGGTCGCCACCTGGAGAAACTAGTGCCGGCATTGGAAGTGGCGCTTGATGGATGGGACACGAGAATTCCAACCGGTAAGTTCAATGCATTCTTGCAGGAACTGGTTATGGCAAACCCACATCCGGTACGTGGTGGAAAACAACCACGAATTCTTTATGGTTCACAGGTAGCAACACGACCTCCGAAGTTTGTGCTTTTCACCACTGAATTCTTGGACCCTGGTTACCGACGTTTTATTCAACGTCGTCTTCGTGAAACTTACGGCTTCGAAGGAAGTCCTATCGAAATCGGTATGCGAATTCGAGAGAAACGTAAGAGATAGCACGGGCTATAGCGCAGCTTGGTAGCGCACTTGTCTGGGGGACAAGGGGTCGCCGGTTCAAATCCGGCTAGCCCGACAAATGAATAGGATGAGGAAATGAACCTTTGGCAGGAGTGGCGCACGGTGCCCAACTTGCTGAGCACACTCAGGCTCCTTCTGGTGCCGGTGTTTCTTATTCTGATACTCAACGGTCAAAACTGGCAGGCTGTCGTTGTTTTAGCCATCGCCTCGATCACCGATTACTTGGATGGCTACTTCGCTAGAAGGTTTAAGCAAGTCACCAGGCTTGGGCAGTTGTTAGACCCTGCGGCTGACAGGTTATACATTTTTGCAACTCTTGTTGGACTGTCGGTGGTCGGATACATACCCGTCTGGCTAGCAGCGGTGATCATCGCCAGAGACGCTTTGATGCTGATTGGTTATCCAATCCTGGCAACCCACGGTTACGGCCCACTTCCGGTGCACTACCTTGGCAAGGCTGGAACGTTTGCCTTGCTATACGCTTTCCCGCTGTTACTCATATCAGCAGCTTTCCCAATCAGTGCTGATTTCGTATTGCCAGTCGCGTGGGCATTCGCTCTCTGGGGAGTCGGCCTCTACTGGTGGGCCGGATTTGTGTATCTGTTACAGGTCCGTAACATCGTGAAATCGAAGGTTAACTAGGCATTAGGCTTGGCAACTGAGGACGAAATGGAATTTGCAGATTTTGACGGTGGCGACTCTCAAGGGGTCTCCGATTCGACACAACGATTCAGCGATGATTTGTTGGGCGCCGATGAACACGGTCTAAATTCTGAAGAACGCAGTGCTATAGAAGCACTGCCTAGTGGAAGCGCGTTGCTGATAGTTCAGCGCGGGCCAAATCAAGGTTCAAGATTCTTACTCGATCAAGATGTAACCACAGTAGGACGTCACCCGAATGCGGATATTTTCTTGGATGACGTTACAGTTTCACGTCGTCACTCGGAGTTTAGACGTCACGGAAGTAAATTTATGATTCACGATCTCGCATCGCTGAATGGGACTTACTTCGATGGCGTTCGAATTGATTCAGCACTACTGGACGACGGTGCTGAAGTTCAAATCGGAAAATTCAAATTAACTTTTTTTGCATCACGGTCAGATCTCGGGGAATAAGTAACAATGTCACAGCCGACACCAATTTTCCAGGCTAGAAGCGCGCGGCTTCTAACCATTGGGCAAGTGCTCAATGAACTGACTCCTGAGTTTTCGGATCTAACTCAGTCGAAGCTTCGCTTCTTGGAGGAGAACGGTTTGGTCACTCCTCAGAGGACCGACTCCGGCTACAGAAAATTCAGTGAAAACGATTTGGCCAGACTGCGACTCATCCTTGAACTCCAGCGCGATCGATATTTGCCGTTGAAAGTGATTCGCCAGTACCTACTCGATCTTGATGGTGGAAAACAGCCATCGTTGCCCGGTCAGTCGGATGCCCCAGCATCGCAAACTCGCCTCACCAAAGCCAAGAAAATTACCCGCATCGAGTTGATCGCAGAGACTGCCATTACAGATGCCCTAATTGCTGACGCGCAGTCAGTCGGCTTGATATCCGATGAGCCATTTGATTCCAACACCATCGAGATTGCGCGATCGATTATGCAGTTACAGCGATACGGGATCACGCCTCGGCACCTTAGAGGCGTGAAAGCTGCGGCTGACCGTGAAATCGGCATTATTCAAGGGGTAATCGCTCCTGTTTTGGGTAAAAAGGACTCTTCCAGCCGTTCTCGAGCTGCTCACTTTGCCGGTGAAATTCAGGCGCATTTTGCAATCATTCGCAATGAGATGGTCATTGCGGAGATTGCAAAGATCGACGACTAGAGCTCAGAGCGCCTTTTCGGGCAATTCCGACACGCCGAATGATTTAATTAACCCCGCTATAACGGACTTGGCGGGAACAATTGCTTTAGAACTTAAACCTGTACTTGAACCTGAAGGAGGCTGGAAATGTTCGAAAACGACGAATCGGCCAGCCAGGGCTACGGTCAGGACATGTTATTCAACGATGGAGCCCCATCAACCGATCCAAAACTCGGTTATCGAGGTACATCGGCGGCTACTGCGGCCGGAATCAGTTATCGCCAACTCGATTACTGGGATCGCACCGGTTTGGTTCAGCCAAGCGTGCGTGGTGCCGCCGGTTCAGGTTCTCAGAGACTCTACGCATTCCGAGACATCTTGGTGCTCAAGCTGGTCAAGCGCCTTCTTGATACCGGTGTTTCACTTCAGCAAATCCGAATTGCTGTGGAACAGCTCCGCGCTGCTGGTATCAACGACTTGGCAAAAACCACGCTGATGTCTGACGGAGTTCGGGTTTATCTCTGCACCACTGAAGACGAAGTTATCGACCTCCTAGGGCGAGGCCAGGGCGTATTCGGCATTGCTGTCGGAAAAGTGCTGCGCGAGGTTGAGGCGAGCTTGTTGCACATCGACCCGAGTCACATTGATGAAGTGGACGAACTCTCGGCACGCCGAGCTAGCCGCAAAGCAGTCTAGTTTTTATCTTTATCGTCTTCGATTTCTAGCTTGAACGTCCAATTTCCAGTATTGGTGGAAATTTCTGGTTGACTTTCCGCTGCAATTTCATTGTCATCCCAAGCGGGTTCGGTCCAGCCTTCTGTTTCGCTTTCCTCTGCTTGAGATGAAACATCCAGTTCCTCGCCCAAGGTGTCAAGCGCGGTTTCAATATCAATGACTTGTGGTTGTTCTTTGCCACGCTTGTGTCGGCGGAAAAATTTACGTTTTTCCTTAGGCTGTTCTACGGGTAATTCTTCGCTTGTGTCTTCAAATGCAGACTGAGCGGTGGCGAGCAGGTCGGTGAAAAAGTCAGCGATTAAGGCGGCGCCTTCTCCCGGCCAGGTGTGGATTGGACGGGCCGCACCTTGGGACTGTTGCAAGTATGCCTTCTCTTCGAGGTAGCCATCCAAAATCAAATCGCCGAACATGTCTCGAAGTTCATTGACACGGAATTCTTGTTCCTTTGATGCAGGACGGTAACGGTTGACCAGGATGCCAAGCGGACGAACGCGCTTAGTTATGGCCTGACGGATTTCTTCGATAGCGCGCATGGCTCGATCGGCAGCCACTACGGAGAAAATTCCCGGTTCGGTAACAATTAGAACGCTGTCACTGGCCACCCAAGCGGTGCGAGTTAGAGCGTTAATCGACGGTGGGGTGTCGATGATGACCAAGTCATAATCTTTCTCCACGTGGTGAAGGGCTTCCTCTAGCTTCCAGGTCTGACGGACCGTCGGATGAGGGGTATCGTGATGGATGCTTCTCGGGCTACCAAGGAGAACATCTACTAAACCAGTGCCCGCTTTGCCCCAGGCGGACGCTACGATTGACTTAGACACGACGTTGTGTTTTGGGTTTTTCAGGACACTCGCAACGGTGTACTCGAACTCTCCAACCGCGCCTAATCCGGTCGTGGCATCGCATTGAGGGTCCAAATCGACAACCAAAGTTCTAAGCCCTTGGTGAAATGCGGCGGACGCCAACCCCAGGGCTACCGTGGTCTTGCCGACGCCCCCCTTCAGGGAGCTAACGCTTAGTACTCGCACCTGAATAGGCTACCTTTTTATTTCATGGGCCAAAAACCCGTGTTCGTAAATACGACTGAAGGAACCGATGTTTAAGAAGATTTTGGTTGCCAATCGAGGCGAAATCGCCATTCGCGCCTTCCGTGCCGCTTATGAACTAGGGGCTAAAACCGTTGCCGTATTCCCTTATGAGGATCGCAACTCAACTCACCGACTAAAGGCCGATGAGGCATACCAGATTGGTTCAGTTGGGCATCCGGTGCGTGCCTACCTTGATGTTTCCGAGATTATTCGAGTCGCCAAAGAATCAGGCGCTGACGCAATTTATCCTGGGTACGGCTTTCTTTCTGAAAACCCGGAGTTGGCCGAGGCAGCCAAGGCTGAGGGGATTACATTTATCGGCCCAAGCTCAGACGTACTGGAGATGGCCGGAAACAAAGTAATTGCAAAAGATGCCGCGATTCGCGCGAACGTTCCAGTATTGAAATCGACACAATCTTCGGCAAATGTAGATGAACTTGTTGATCAAGCAGATGGCATCGGCTTTCCAATTTTTGTTAAGGCTGTTGCCGGTGGTGGTGGACGCGGCATGCGAAGAGTTGCCGCAAAAGAAGATCTACGTGCGGCTTTAGTTGAAGCTTCACGCGAGGCCGAAAGCGCTTTTGGTGACCCGCGAGTATTTCTAGAGCAAGCAGTATTACGCCCGCGTCACATTGAAGTACAAATTCTTGCGGATACCTTTGGAAACGTAGTACACCTATTTGAGCGCGACTGTTCGATTCAGCGACGCAACCAAAAGGTTGTCGAGATAGCGCCTGCTCCACTTATCGACGAAGAACTGCGAAACACTCTCTACCGCGATGCGGTTGCATTTGCAAAAGCGATTGGCTACCAGAACGCAGGTACGGTGGAATTCTTGATTGACACCGTGGGTCCTAATGCAGGCAAACACGTGTTTATCGAAATGAACCCTCGAATTCAGGTAGAGCACACAGTTTCCGAAGAAATCACCGACATTGACCTGGTGCAGAGCCAGATGCGAATTGCATCGGGAGAGTCCCTGAGTGACCTCGGTCTTTCTCAAGAAACTATTGAACGCCACGGTTTTGCTATTCAATGCCGAATCACAACTGAGGACCCAGCAGCCAACTTCAGACCTGATACCGGCAAAATAACCACCTACCGCTCACCTGGCGGAGCAGGAATTCGCCTTGATGGCGGAACTGTTTCCACTGGTGTTGAAGTGAGTCCTTACTTCGACTCAATGTTGGTGAAACTTATCGCTAAAGGCCGCGACTTCAAATCAGCCGTAACTCGTGCCGAGCGCGCTCTAGCCGAATTTCGAATCCGCGGCGTCTCTACCAACATCTCTTTCCTTCAGGCTGTGCTTGCAGACTCCACATTCCAGTCGGGGGATTTGAGCACATCATTCATTGATGAACGCCCGCAGTTGTTCACCGCAGCTCCATCTTTAGACCGTGGAACCAAGATCCTTTCCTGGTTGGCTGATGTAACTGTCAATCAACCAAATGGTCCACGCGCGAATCACTTCTCGCCAGCTTCGAAACTTCCAGCCGCAGATTTGAGTAAGCCCGCACCAAGCGGCTCTCGCCAATTGCTGCAACAGCTTGGCCCAAAGGGGTTTGCGCAATCACTGCGCGACCAGAAAATTGTTGCGATTACTGACACAACTTTCAGAGACGCTCACCAGTCGCTCCTCGCCACCAGAATCCGAGGCCGTGATCTTCAGCAAATCGCACCCTATGTTGCGCGTCTAACTCCGCAGCTCTTCTCGGTTGAAGCGTGGGGAGGTGCTACATATGACGTGGCACTCCGTTTCCTAGGTGAAGACCCTTGGGAGCGACTAGAGGCTCTGCGCGCGGCGATGCCGAATCTGTGCATCCAGATGCTTCTTCGTGGTCGAAACACGGTTGGTTACACACCATACCCAACCGAGGTGACTGAGGCCTTCGTTATGGAAGCGGCAGCCTCAGGGGTAGACATCTTTAGGATTTTCGACGCTCTCAACGATGTAGAGCAAATGAAGCCTGCAATTGATGCGGTGCTAAAAACGGGTACAGCCGTCGCAGAAGTTGCGCTGTGCTACACGGCTGATCTAATGGATCCAAACGAGAAGCTTTACACACTTGATTACTACCTGAATCTCGCTCAAGAAATTGTTGACTCAGGTGCACACATAATCGCAATTAAGGACATGGCAGGATTGCTGCGACCAGCTGCAGCCGAAAAATTGGTTACAGCACTGCGTGAACGCTTCAATCTGCCGGTGCACCTGCACACGCACGATACTGCGGGTGGTCAACTGGCAACTCTGATGGCAGCGATAAATGCTGGGGTAGACGCCGTGGACGTGGCAAGTGCCCCTATGGCCGGTACGACGTCTCAGCCTTCGGCATCTGCGTTGGTGGCGGCACTTGCGCACACCGAACGTGACTCCGGAATTCCTCTGGATTCTGTGACTGCTTTGGAGCCTTATTGGGAGGCTGTCCGTAGCGTTTATGCACCGTTTGAGTCTGGATTGCCCGGACCTACCGGTCGAGTTTACAAACACGAGATTCCAGGTGGGCAACTTTCAAACCTTCGCCAGCAGGCAATTGCGCTCGGGCTCGGTGACCACTTCGAAAAAGTGGAGGACATGTACGCTGCGGCAAACGCGATTCTTGGCCGTCCTACAAAGGTGACCCCGTCATCCAAGGTGGTTGGCGATTTGGCTCTGCACCTGGTAGCGGTTAACGCTGACCCGAAGGACTTTGCGGAAAACCCGCAAAACTACGACGTTCCAGATTCGGTTGTTGGTTTTATGGCAGGCGAGCTAGGGGATTTGCCTGGAGGTTGGCCCGAACCATTCCGCACCAAGGTGCTGCAGGGTAAAAACTTGAAGTTTGGCGTAACTCCGGTTTCGTCCGACGACCTCGCGATCCTTGAGGGTGCAGATTCAAAACTTCGACGCACAACCCTCAATCGTCTGCTTTTCCCAGCGCCAACACGAGAATTTGAGAAATTCCGCGAAACGTACGGACGATTAGATCAAGTAGATACGGTTGACTACCTTTACGGCTTGCAACAGGGTCACGAACACGTGGTCGAAATCGCTAAGGGTGTCCGACTCTACGTGGGGCTTGAAGCAATTGGTTCACCGGATGCCAAGGGCTTCCGCACTGTGATGGCAACCTTGAACGGACAACTTCGCCCAATCAACATTCGAGATCGAAAAATTGCTTCGGACGTCGTGTCTGCCGAAAAGGCTGACCCTTCAAACCTTGGGCACGTAGCTGCACCATTCGCTGGCGTCGTGACACTGCAAACTGTAGAAGGTTCAAGAGTTGAAGTCGGCCAACCGGTCGCAACAATTGAAGCTATGAAGATGGAAGCCACCATCACAGCGAGCGTAGCCGGAACAGTTCGCCGCCTTGCAATAAGTAAGACCCAGGCTGTAGATGCTGGCGATTTGATTGTTGTGGTGGAAGCCGAACAGTCTTAGCCAGGCTTCGGCAGTCTTTGGTTAGACTAGACCAGATATCGCTTATGCGAACATTTGGTTTAGGAGTTGGCTTTGGCAATTTGGGATAAAAACCCTGACGGTGATGATTTCTTGGCACCGCGCCCTGCTGCTGAAGAATCTCCAATGCAGACACACTCGCTTGCCGAGCTCGCAGTTGACTCTGGCATTATCGATGTAACTCCAAGCACTCAATCTGTTCCTATCGTTGCCGAAGACGAGCGCGTGAGTCGGATTGTTTCGCCAACTACCGAACCAGCTGATCAGCAACTGACCAGACGTTCCAACTATTCTCGACGCGACTCATTGCGCGGGGAAACCTTCGACACACCTGAGCCAGCAGCGATGCTTACTGCCGACCGTTTGATTGATACTTCATCAAGGAATCGACCAACTCCTGAGTCTGGCTTCAGAAAATTCCTTTACTACCTGAGTCTCAAAACAGTCAATCTAGGGGATTCACTCAAGGTCCGTGAACGCAAGGCACTAGATGCCAGGATTGGTGCCAACCTAGAAGGCGGAGCTCGATTCGTTCCAGTGCTGACGCGTAAAGGTGGAGTAGGTAAGACCACCGTTTCAACTTTGCTTGGCATGGCGCTTTCACTATCTCGCGAAGATCGCGTCATTGCTATCGACGCCAACCCTGACCGTGGAACTTTGGCAGAGCGAATCAGTAAATCAACCAGATTCACAGTGCGCGACGTAGTGAATCGAGCAGCCGCTATCGATGGATTTACCGATTTCTCCACCATGGTTTCTAGGGATGTCACGCGTCTCGATGTGCTTGCCTCAGACAGCGATCCAATGCTTTCGGAAGCGTTCAACGAAGGTGACTACAACGTGGTTGCCGACATGGCTGCGCGCTACTACTCGATCGTTCTGACCGACTGCGGTACCGGAATTGTCCATTCTGTTATGCGCCCAACCCTTCAGCGCGCCAGTGGCCTTGTGATTGTTTCAGGTGGATCAGTTGACGAGGCACGCTTGGCTTCCGAAACCCTAACTTGGCTAGAGGCCAATGGCTACGGAGATCTCGTTCGCAACGCTGTCGTTGCTTTGAATACCGCCACGCAGGCAACGCAATTGGTAAAACTCGACGAGATCGAGCAGCACTTCAAGACTCGAGTTCGCGCCGTGGTCAGAGTGCCATACGATGAGGCGCTTGCTGCTGGATCTGTGATTAAGTTCAAGGAATTGAAGAAGGGCACTCAGCAAGCTGCGCGCGAATTGGCTGCTCTTGTCGTAGACGGTCTAGTCGCGTAACAAGTGGCAGTTCGAGAAATTCGCTTATTTGGCGACCCAGTGCTGAAAACTCAATCGGCAGAAGTTCAAGTATTTGACGACGGCATCAAGTCACTAGTGGCAGATCTCTTGGATACCACTGCGCTACCGGGGAGGGCCGGTGTCGCCGCTCCGCAAATTGGAGTGAACCTTAGGGTTTTTAGCTACAACGTTAACGGCGAAATCGGCTATCTAATTAATCCAAAAATCACCGAGTTAGCTGGCGAAAAAAAGCTGGTCGACGAAGGCTGTCTCTCGGTGCCTGGCCTGTGGCATAAAACTCCTCGCTTCGAAAGGGCCACTGCTGTGGGTTACAACTTAGATGGCGAAGAGATCTCGATTAGCGGTTCTGGTCTGCTTGCTCAGGCCTTACAGCACGAGTGCGATCATCTAGATGGATTGCTCTACTTGGACCGTCTCGAAACAGATGAACGCAAACTAGCGATGCGAGCTTTGCGCGAAACCGATTGGTTCCTCAAAGGCTAACGGTTGTAGATTTCGTCAATCTCTGCTGCGAAGTCTGAGACCACAACGTTTCGCTTGATTTTCAAGCTTGGAGTGAGGTGACCACTCTTTTCGCTTAATTCACTTTCGACAATCACAAACTTACGAATTGACTCAGCCTTAGAGACCTTGCTATTTACTTCGTCAATCGCGTTTTGGATGGCTGCAATGACGATTGGAAGTTTTGCGGCCTGAGAAAGAGTCATGGTGTTATCGCCGCCGTGATTCTTCAACCAGATTGGGAGCATCTCCGGATCAAGCGAGATAAGTGCACTCACAAACGGTAGGTTGTCTCCAATTACTACGGCTTGACCAACGATAGGGTGTGCTCTTAGCGGATCTTCGAGCACCGCTGGAGCCACATTCTTACCGCCTGCGGTTACGAGCAGTTCTTTCTTTCTGCCGGTAATCGCGAGATAGCCATCTTCATCGATGGTTCCGATATCTCCGGTGGCAAACCAACCGTTCTGCAGCACTTCTGAGCTAGCCTTTTCGTTTCTCCAGTAGCCGAGCATCACGTTGTGGCCAGCGGTCCATATCTCACCATCAGCAGCAATCTTGATGCCGGTGCCGGGTAGGGGCTGACCAACCTTGCCAATCTTTAGTGTGGCCGGGCGAGAGATGGTTGCAGGAGCGGTGGTCTCGGTGAGCCCATATCCTTCAAGCACGATTACTCCGATGGCCCTGAAGAAATGCCCCAAACGAGTACCCAGTGGCGCGCCACCGGAAATAACGTACTGAAGTTTTCCACCCATTGCGGCGCGTATCTTCTTGTAAACAATTTTGTCAAAAACAAAATGCTGGAGAGCGAGCTTGGTGCTTGGCCCCTTTTTTGTGTCAAGCGCTTCAGACCAGGCGATAGCTACGGCTGCTGCCTTGCGGAATATTTCACCCTTGCCACCGGCTTCAGCCTTTTGCTCAGCGGAGTTGTAAACCTTTTCGAAAACTCTCGGCACGGCAAGGATGAACTCTGGCTTGAATTTTTCAAAGGTAATGGCAACCTTGGTTGCGTCAGGCTGGAATGCGATTCGAATTCCTCCGTGTACGCAAAGCACCTCTACGAAGCGAGCGAATACGTGCGCGAGGGGTAGGAAAAGAACTGTGCTTCTTCCCTCAACCACAACATCACTGAGATCTAATGTTGCATTTTTGCTCAGCTCAACAAAACCTCGGTGGCTCAGCTCGCAACCCTTAGGTTTGCCGGTGGTTCCCGAAGTGTAAATAATTGTCGCGAGTTCATTTAGTTTTGAAATTTTCCTGCGCTGTTCGACAAGTTCGTCAGTAACTTCTTTTCCGCGACGCTTGAGTTCTTCTAAGTCGCCATTCTCGAAAGTCATCACCGATCGCACCAGGGGAACGCTGGATTTGATTTGTTCGAAGCGTTGCACGTGCTCCAGATTCTCAGTGAACAGTGCGACTGTGTCGCTATCGGAAAGAATCCATTCCATTTGTGAAGCAGATGAAGTTTCATAAATAGGCACAGTAATTCCGCCAGCAAACCAAATAGCAAAGTCCATAAGTGTCCACTCGTAACGAGTGCGACTCATGATCGCTACGGCTTGGCTTGGCTGAATTCCTGAGGCGATGAGACCTTTGGCCAAAGCTTGTACTTCTGCAAGAAATTGACTAGCAGTGACGTTTTGGAAACCCTTTTCGCTCTCAAGCGCGAAAAGTGGAAGATTTGGGGTTTTGGCGGCTCTGTCCACCAGCAAGTCCGTGATGTTTGAATTCGGGTCTGAAATGACCAGTGGGGGCAACTCAAAAATGTCCATGCTGCTCCTTTGCGCCGATGGTTAGGCATAACTCTAATAGCAATTCGAGCCACCGGTAAACTGGTTCGAAAGGGAGGCCGTCACATGCACGCAATTGGTATCGACATCGGAGGCACCAAAATTGCTGGTGCCTTGGTTGATAGTGAAGGACAAATAATCCGTGAGGCGAAAGTGCCCACCCCTGCAAAAGATATCGATGCCCTGGTGAGTGCCGTCATCGGTCTGATCAATGAGCTTTCGGAGGGGCACAAGGTGCTTGGCGCCGGTGTTGCTGCCGCCGGCTTTGTGGATGCCCAGCAGGCAAACATCATTTACGCCACCAATCTCACCGGTCGCAATGAACCGCTCAAGGCGAAATTGGAAGCACTGACCGACATCCCTGTCATCATCGAAAATGATGCCAACGCTGCCGCCTGGGCGGAATACCGTTACGGAGCTGGACGCGGCTTTAAACACATGACCATGCTGACCATTGGTACCGGTGTTGGTGGAGCGATTATCACCAATTCCAGGATGCTTCGCGGCGGCTTCGGTGTGGCTGCAGAGCTAGGGCACATGAGAATCGTTCCGAATGGTAGACAGTGCGCCTGTGGGGCGAAAGGTTGTTTCGAGCAGTATGCCTCCGGCACGGCCCTGCTTCGTGCGGCGAGAGAACTGGCAGAATCCAATGACCAGATAGGCAATAGATTGCGAGAGCTCCGCGACGAGGCCGGCGAATTAACCGGATCCCAGGTCTACCAGGCAATTCTTGAGGGCGATCCAGGCGCCCTAAGCATGCTGACAGAGTTAGGCACATGGATTGGCGAAACCGTAGCCTCGCTAAGCGCAATTCTGGATCCCGAAGTGGTGGTTATTGGCGGTGGAGTGAGCGCCACGGGTGACTTACTGCTCGACCCAATCCGCAAAGCGTTTTTGGCGAATATGCCGGCACAGGGCTTTAGGCCTGAGCTGGAAATCAAAGCCGCAGAGTTTGTCAATGATGCCGGCGTGGTTGGAGCCGCAGACCTAGTGCGAGTTGCCTGGGAGCAACGGTAAACTTGTCCTTCTAACCGTTTCGAGAGGGAAATCAAGTGGCTTACTTCATCTTGAAGAACCTCATTTTGGGGCCGTTACTGAAGTTCATTTTTCGCCCGTGGGTGCGTGGCATGGAAAACATTCCTAGCAGTGGACCGGCAATCCTCGCCAGCAACCACCTGTCTTTCTCGGACTCCATTTTTCTTCCACTGCAGACCCGAAGGCCAGTTGTATTCCTAGCCAAGAGCGAATACTTCACGGGTAAGGGGCTCAAAGGCATGCTAACTCGTTGGTTCTTCAAGGCCACCGGACAGCTACCCATCGATCGAAGTGGCGGTAAAGCATCAGAGGCTTCACTGAACACGGGACTGGGTGTTCTCAGTCAGGGTCTACTACTTGGAATTTACCCTGAAGGCACGCGCTCGCCGGATGGAAAACTTTATCGAGGCCGCACCGGCATCGCAAGAATGGCACTTGAGTCCAAAGTTCCAGTAATTCCGGTGGCCATGATAGACACCGAGAAAGTCCAACCGATTGGTAAACGACTTCCTCGCATTCGTCGAGTCGGAATCGTTGTTGGGCAACCGCTCGACTTTTCCAGGTTCGATGGCATGGAGGGTGACCGAATTGTCTTGCGTGCGGTTACCGACGAAATCATTTACGAACTTCAGAAACTTAGTGGCCAAGAATACGTTGATGCTTACGCGTCATCAGTGAAAGAGAAGCGTGCCACATTGGCACGCTAGCAAACAGGTAGGAAAATCCATGAATGAAAAAGTTGTTGCAGTAGACCCAGCGGTTCTCGCGGGCCTCGACAACTATTTGAACTTGCCTGCAGTGCAGCAACCTAATTGGCCAAACCCGGCAGCAGTTGCGGACGTGCGGGACAGGCTTTCGAAACTACCGCCACTGGTTTTTGCTGGTGAAGTGGACATCTTAAGGTCGCGCTTGGCTCAGGCTGCAAGCGGAAAAGCATTCCTGCTTCAAGGCGGCGATTGCGCAGAAACCTTTGCCGATGCCACCGCAGACCGCATTCGAAATCGTGTGAAGACTCTTCTGCAGATGGCATTGGTTCTTACCTACGGTTCGTCTATGCCGATTATCAAGATGGGCCGTATGGCTGGGCAGTTCGCCAAGCCGCGTTCGAGTGACTCAGAGACTCGAGACGGCGTTACATTGCCGGCTTTTCGCGGGGATATCATAAATGGTTACGACTTCACTCCGGAATCACGTGAAGCTAATCCTGAGCGCATCTTGCAGGCGTACCACACCTCAGCATCAACCCTTAACCTGATTCGCGCCTTCACCCAGGGCGGGTTTGCCGACCTTCGTTCGGTGCATGAGTGGAACAAGGGTTTTGCCGACAATCCTGCGAATGCTCGCTACCAGGAGTTGGCGGGGGAGATCGACCGCGCCATTCGTTTCATGGCCGCGTGCGGTGCGGATTTTGAGCAACTCCGCACCACTGAGTTCTACACGAGTCACGAAGGTTTGCTGTTCGACTACGAACGTCCTTTGACTCGCATCGATTCCCGAACTGGAACACCATACATAACCAGCGGACATTTCATCTGGATCGGCGAGCGCACAAGACAACTCGACCACGCACACGTGGATTTTCTGTCTCGAGTGCGAAATCCTATTGGCGTGAAATTGGGTCCTACCACCCAGGTCACCGACGTGCTCGAGCTGATTGAAAAACTAGACCCAGAGCGTGAACCAGGTCGACTGACTTTCATCACTCGCATGGGTGCTGGAAAGATCCGCGAGGAACTTCCAAAATTGGTTGAAGCAGTGCGAGACTCGGATGCGAACCCGCTGTGGATTACTGACCCAATGCACGGCAATGGCATGACCACGAAGAATGGCTACAAGTCACGCAGATTCGACGATGTGATGGATGAAGTGCGTGGATTCTTCGAGGTGCATCGAAATGCCGGAACATTCCCGGGCGGAATTCACGTTGAACTTACCGGTGATGATGTAGCCGAATGTCTTGGCGGAAGCGAAATGATTGACGAGGCTTCGCTTGAAGAGCGCTACGAGTCGCTTTGTGATCCGCGTTTGAATCACATGCAGTCACTGGAATTGGCTTTCTTAGTAGCGGAATCGCTAGCTAAGCGTTAGCAGTATTTTCCCGTTTAGCGGGAAATTATTGTTACTGAATCTCCTACGCGCAACTTGGTGCCGGGCTGCACATTTGATTTCTTGACTTTAGCGATGCCCCACTTGCTGGTTAGCTGGTTTGTGTCTACTGTGACTCGCAGTCCTAGCGCTTCAAGAGCACTCTTTGCGGCGCTAATGGTTTCACCCACTACCTTTGGCATTGTTACTAAATTGGTTCCCTTGGAAACCACAAGGTTGACCTCGCCGGCTTTGCCAATAGGGTCGGTGAGTGGTACGAGTGAAATGACCTGTCCCTTGACAACCGTGTCACTGTAATCTTCGGTGATTTCTTTAACTTTTAATCCCGCGACTTGAAGTAGATTCACCGCTGCGTCACGATCAAGGCCAGCAACAACCGGGATTACACCCAGAGAAACTTCCAAATCAATCTGTGAACCTTCCGGCACAGAGGATCCATCGCCACCGGTGAATGCAAATACAGTTCCAATTGGTGCGTTGTTGAACCAAGAATCAACCTTGCCCAGGGAAAAACCACCTTGGAGAATTAGAGAGGAAGCCTCGACCAGGGTTTTACCCAAGAGGTCTGGGGCTTCAACCAATTTGGGTCCGGTTGACACGAGCAGTTTGATTTTTCCTCCCCAGAAGATACTTCCCGAGGTTGGTTCAGTGGCGATAACGGTGCCGGCTGCTACGGTTTTCGAGGACTGTCGCAACACTTCAATTTCTGCCTTGAAGTTGCTCAGAGCTTTAGTTGCCTGAATTTCACTGCGGCTGACTAAATCTGGCATGATCTCAAGGCCACCGGGTCCAGCGCTAAACCACCAACCAGCACCTAGTCCAAGCAAAACGGCGAGCACACCGGAAATCAGTATTTTCAAAGCGCGATTGCTCGAACCCACGAGCGTCTGGCCCACATCGGAAACACCGGAATTCAGGGCTACGGTCTGGTTGAGGTTCCCCAAGATTTCTGTGGGATTCGAGCTACCAAAATTAACTGTGCTCTCAATTTTTCTCGTCTCATCCAAAGATGATGATTCAAGAAACTGAGTCCTGTTGAGTTCAAGCTTCTGGGTGAGAAATTCATTTCGACGTCCTTGACGCAAATCGCTGCGCGCACGAACTAATACGCTGTGGAATTCAGCCGCATCTGTAGGTCGGTGGTTTGGATCTTTGGCGGTTGCCCAGAGAACTAATTCATCTAGAAGCTCAGGTACTTGAGGATTGACGCTCGAGGGTGCTGGCACTTCGCTGTTCGCGTGCTGCATCGCAATTTGCACTGCCTGCTCGCCTTGAAAGGGCTGCTGCCCGGTGAGCAGTTCGAAGAGCATAATTCCTGCCGCATAAACATCACTTCGCGCATCCGCTATACCTTTGCTGACCAGCTCTGGGCTTAGATACGCGACTGTGCCTATGACGGCACCGGTTTGTGTGTGTGCTGAAATTTGACGTGCAAGGCCAAAATCTGAAAGTTTTATTTTTCCGTCATCCGAGAGCAGGACATTTTCAGGTTTTATGTCGCGATGCAGGATCCCAGCCTTGTGTGCGGCTGCAAGGCCGGCTAGAACGGGTTCAAAAATTTCTAGTGCGCGACTGGGGGAGAGCGCACCAAAATCTCTCAGTGCATCGCGAAGGGTTATCCCTGGAACGTATTCCATGGCCAAGAAAACGATGTCTCCGTCTTCCGATTGGTCGAAGACGTTTACCAGGTTTGGATGCGAAAGATTTGCAGCAATCTTGGCTTCACGAACAAATTTGGATTTGAACTCAACATCATTCGCAAGATGCGGGTGAATAACCTTCAGCGCAACTTTGCGGTCCAACCGATTGTCCTCGGCCAAGTAAACAGTAGCCATACCGCCACGCGCTACCAGTTTCTCAACTTGGTATCGACCGTGAATTAGTTTGCCGACAAGGTCACTCATTAGTTATCTTCGAGCGAGTCCAGTTGTTTTAGCCACCGCCAAGCGCTTGGCTCCCATTTTGCATATGCACTTGGGTGAGCAGAGATCTGGACGGCTTGCGCCGCTTCGGTTAGCGGCAGGTTTCTCCAACCCGAAATGTCCAGCAAGCCCCTGGCCACCCCTTTGGTAGGGCTTTTTGCTCCGCCGTAGAACGCGCGAATTGCATATTCAGGGTTGAGAATTTGCTGTTTAGTTCCCCAGTGAGCACTTGGGCGCTGTTGGAAAAGGCCCACCGAATCGCGATCTCCAAAGCCGATGTTCCTCAGGCTTGACTCCTGCATTGCGGTCGCTAGTGCAATCACGATCCCGTAATCGCCAATTCCAAGGTCTCGTCCGATGCGGATTATTTCGAGCGCGTTTTGTTCCATCTCGTCGCTGAGTGGGGTTAGTTTCGGGCAATTTAGGGCATTGTGAACGTTTGGAATCACGAGTTTTTGACCTATGTAAATTGTTGAATTCCAATTCAGGTTGTTTGCGCAGAGTAGATCCTGCGAACTAACTCCAAAAATGGCAGCAATCTTGCTAATGGTTTCGCCCGCTTTGATTTTATGAAAACCGTGAAAAATACAAATTGAAGTCGGCTTACCAATTTGATTTCCAGCTGAATAGTCGATTGGGACATCATCGGCCTTAGGGATATCCAATATTTGACCCACGAAAATCAATGAACTTTTTGTAAGGCCATTCTTCTTTAGTAGAGAAGGCAACGAAACCGAATAATTCTTCGCGATTTCAACTAACGTTTCACCTTCGGCAACAGTGTGCTCAGTTAGTAGAGACTTAACCGATTTGGGGGAGCTGGGATTGACATCACGAATTTTCAATTTCTGACCGGGGAAGATCAGCGAGCGCTCCTTTAGTCCATTTAGAGCCAAGATATTTTTTAGCGAGACGGAGTAGCGATTGGCAATTCTGCCTAGTGTTTCTCCGGACTGCACGGTGTGATTCACGGGTGCAGTAACACGGTCAAGTACCGCTGGCTGAATCGCGTTATCGACAAGTTTTAGTACCTGCCCAGGTAGTAAAAGGGCGGCTTCGCTGAGTTTATTTAGATTACGCAGTTCAACTGCACTCAGTCCATGACTTTTGGCAATTCCCAATAGGGTGTCGCCGTTTTTCACGGTGTAGATGCTTTGGGTCGAAGGTAGGTACGAGTCGAGTTGGGTTTTCTGGGCTTCTGTCGACTCATCTTGAGAATCGTCTTGATCGGCGTTCTGAACGTAGTTCGCCGCTACTGCCGATTCTGCACCTGGGAGGCCGCTGGCGATGATCGAAATTGGGGCAGTGGCAAGTGCCAGAAGGACCTTTTTAGGGTCCTGCCCACCGTTCTTGTTCTCGCTAAATTCGCCCATTATTCCTAGTGCCTCAAAGGCATATCGTTTCATGGCGGGGGCATTTTCCCCGAGAAGCGCGTCGGTGTGGCAATCTTTAGTTGTGAGTAATGTACTTTCCAATGTTTCCGAATGGCTTACCGTACCGGACGTGGCTGAACGGCTCGGGGTACCTCTCGGAAGAGTTCGCCGACTAATCGAAGATCACCACTTGATTTCGGTCAAGAGAGAAGGCGTTCAGTACATCCCAGCCGAGATTATTGTTGGCAATGAGCCATTGGCCAGTCTTCATGGCACCATCGTCGTGCTTCTCGATGCAGGTTTTACCCTGGAGGGATCTATTGAGTGGCTTTACACTCCAAATGAGATTCTGGGTACAACGCCAATGGCGGCACTAGTAGCCGGTAAGAAGGCGGAGATTCGCAGACTTGCGCAGGCGCTAGCCCTCTAAGGTCACTTATCCCGATTCATTACTTGCTTAGCAAGTTCGATTAGAGCTGACTTGCCCGTCGCCTCAAGTTCAAGACTGTCGAGGTTTTGCAGAGAATCGCTGCCAAGTTCCTCGATCATGGTTTCTGTCTTCTTCAGAGCGCCAGCTCCAATAATGGTCTGCTGCAGAAAAGTAATCTGGTCTGCGTTGATGTCGCGAGCCGCAAGCATTTCGTCGAATACATTTCGCACCGAACCGGTAAGCACTTCACGGGTTAAACCGATTAGTACAGTTCTTTTACCTTCACGAAGGTCGTCACCTGCTGGTTTACCGGTTACCTGGGGGTCGCCGAATACTCCGAGAACATCGTCACGAAGTTGGAATGCCAAGCCTAGGGGAATGGCGAATTTTTCAATTTCTGAACGAGCCGTAAAATCAGCTCCAGCAAAAGCAGCGCCTATCAAGAGCGGAGCTTCGATTGAGTACTTAGCTGTCTTGTAAAGCATTACCTGATTCGCCCTGGCCACTGCCTCGCTCGGTTCCCGATGCGCACCGGCATTTTCCTCCAGAACGTCTAAATACTGTCCAGCCATTATTTCCACGCGCATGCGGCTGAATTCTGAGCGACAGGCTAATTCAATTTCTCGACTAGGTGCGTATTGAAGAGCATTGCCAAAGATCTCACTGCTCCAATTCAGCAGAAGGTCTCCAACTAAGACTGAACCGGCAAGGCCGAATCTTTCCGGTTGTCCTGACCAGTCATTTTGCCTGTGCAGATTCTCAAAACTTTTATGGACCGCAGGTTGTCCTCTTCGTGTATCTGATTGATCAATTAGGTCATCGTGCACTAGGGCAGCAGCGTGAAACATCTCAAGAGCAGCGCAGATGCTGACCATAGCCTTTAGGGCGCGTTCCTGTTCGAAGTCAGTCAAAGAGGCATTCTCCAAGTGGCCGACCCAAGACCAGTAACAGAATTGTGCGCGAAATCTTTTGCCGCCCGCCATGAGCGAAGTTGCGAAATCAATCAGCGGAAAGAGATCCTCGGATATTCCGGCAAATTCTTTGCGTCGCTCGGAGCAGAAACTGTCTAACTCATTTTGAATCAGTTGAAGGAGGATGTTTGATTCCAGCACAGGCTAATCGTAGGCACTAACTGCCGGTTTACAAAGGCGCCGAGCCTATTTATGCTCGAACTAAGGAGGAAATTCGTGGGACTCTCGGAATACGACAAGAAAGTGCTCGAGCAACTCGAGCGCGATCTGACCGGTGGGGACGACGCCTTTGCTCGGAAAATGAGCCCAAAGGCTGTCAGACCGGCCAATTCTGCCGCGAAGCTGATTGCTGGAGCTTTAGTCGCACTAATAGGCATGTCTCTCTTGGTTTTTGCGGCAATTATTCACTTAGTTGTCGTTGGAGTAGCTGGTTTCCTCGTAGCGCTGGCTGGTCTGCTGGTTGCCAGTGCAAACCCGGTGGGTAGGTCTACCCGTCGAGCATCCGTGGAAAAAACTTCGAAGCCCAAGACAACAGGAAGTTTTTTCGAAAATCGCTGGGATAAGCGCCGGGATCAGCAGTAAACCGCGGCCAAGTTCAAAACAAATCCACCCCTCGGGGTGGTTTTCGGCTTTAAGGAGGCTGAAAGTGAAAAAAATCCCAAATTTTAGTCAAAATTAGGGATTTTCCTCCACCTCAAAAGTCCGCTAAATTATTGGGGTGTGTCTACCAAAACGTTATAAAAACACGCCAAAATCAACCAACTGTGGGGGAAAGTGGTGTAAAGTGGAGTTTATAGACAAAGTGGCTATCTGGAGAGGGGGTTTCTAATGTTGCTAGGTACACACACACCAAAATTGGACGACAAGGGTCGCGTAATTCTTCCGGCCAAATTCCGTGATGTTTTCAATAGCGGATTGGTAATCACCCGTGGCCAGGATGCCTGTCTTCTAGTCTTTAGCGCCGCTGAGTTCAAGGCTCGTGCAGAAGCAATCAATCAAGCTCCACTAACCAACCAGGCGGCTAGAAATTACACCCGCGTATTCATGTCCGGCGCACACGCCGAGACACCAGACAAGCAGGGCAGAGTAACTGTCCCTGCAGTGCTGCGTGACTACGCGAGTCTCTCCCGTGAGCTTGTAGTAATTGGCGTAGGAAATCACGCCGAAATTTGGGATGCCAAGGCATGGAACTCATTCCTTGCTGGCCAAGAAGATCCTTACTCCAACATCTCGGAGGAGGTGATTCCGGGAATCATCTAGCCCCTGCGGTTAGATCTCCACCCGTTCACCGCTGGCTCTCTTCCCCGAAGCCAGAAAAAGCGAAAACCAAGCTCGCAGGAATGGATGGGGTTCTAACTCCAGGGTTTACCCGGAGAAAATGAACTCAACAGAAAAATCAGTTTCAGAAATTCACGTGCCAGTGATGCTCGAGCGCACCCTTGAAATTTTGGGTGAGGCGCTTACTGGCAGCGACGCTATCTTGGTGGACTGCACCTTGGGACTTGGTGGGCACACCGAGGCATTTCTTGAAAAATTTCCTTCGCTCACAGTTATCGGCATTGACCGCGATCAAACTGCAATCGATCTTGCCAGTGAGCGTCTCGCTCGGTTTGGACAGCGTGTCAAGTTTGCACACGCAACTTACGACCAGATTCTCGATGTTCTTTCCAGCTTCGGCGTTGACGCGGTAGAAGGAATCCTTCTGGACCTTGGCGTCTCGTCTATGCAGCTTGACGAGGCTGATCGTGGCTTTGCTTACTCATTTGATGCGCCGCTAGACATGCGTATGGACGGCAGCCAGGAGCTCAACGCTGCCGATGTTCTCAATCGCTACTCCGAAGCAGAGCTCGTAAGAATTTTCAAAGAATATGGCGAAGAGCGCTACTCGAAGCAAATCGCAGCGGCAGTCATCCGAGAGCGTGAAGTTAGTCCATTTTCAAATAGTCAGCGCCTAGCGAAACTAATCGTCGACATCGTTCCTTTCATTCCTGGAAAGAGCAAAGGTCACCCAGCTAAGCGAGTTTTCCAAGCTCTAAGAATCGAAGTAAACCGTGAGCTCGAGGTATTGAAGGCAACTATGCCTGCTGCGATTGAGGCCTTGCAAGTAGGCGGACGTGTTCTCGTGTTGGCTTACCACTCACTTGAGGATCGGATTGTCAAACAGGCACTCGCCACCGCGGCCACTTCTTCAGCACCAATTGATTTTCCAATCGAACTACCTGAACATGCGCCGCTGTTGCGCTTAGTCGTCAAAGGCGCCGAACTGGCGACCGAACAAGAGATTCAAAACAACCCACGCGCGGCATCGGTTCGACTACGCGCGGCAGAAAAGATCCGGAGAGCAGCATGAGCATCGCACGCCTAAGCACAACATCACGGTCAATCGCGCCTTCAAGTCGAATCACCAAAGTTGTCGGGTTGACACGCAGCAAGAAGCAGGGTGTTGCCGTCGCTCGAACTGTGGTGATTGCCTTTGTGATGATTCAACTCTTGAAGCTAGTTCTTGATATTGCTTTATCGCAGAGCGCTTATGACCTTCGAAACCTTAAGCTGGAAAAAATTGAATTGACCACACAAAGCCAAATTGTTGGACAGAAAGTCGATTCGCTCAGCTCTCAGCAAAATCTTGCCAACTCGGCTCAGAGTCTCGGCATGATCGCAAACGCTAACCCGGTGTTTTTGCGTATTGCAGACCAAAAAGTTTTTGGCAAGCCTAAGTCGGCTCTCAACACGGATGGTCGAGTGGCGAAAAACAACATTGCTTCGGCCGCTCTGATTCAGGAGTCAGTCCTCACTCCGGCAGTTGCGGAAAACTCAATCTCTGTGAATGTCGTTAAGCCGGTAACCGCTGCAAAGCCAGTAACCTTGCCTCCAACGAGCATTCCAGCATCACCAACCCACTAAACCCAAGGGCAGCAAGGCAGGCAACATGAGTTTCATGCAGCCGGGAAACCCCAATAAACGTTTGCGCTTTTTCGCTGCGTTCGTGGTGGTTTTGGGTTTGGTTTTCACCGGCAGACTTATTCAGATACAAATTTTTCAGGCCCCTGAAATTAACAAGGTTTCGCTATCAAGCAGGTCGGTTACCCAGGTTGTGCCTGCGATTCGTGGACAAATTCTTGATTCGACTGGAAGCCCTCTGGCGAAAACTGTCCTCAAGTACGACATAAATGTTGCTCCCGTAAATGTGAAACCGGTCACCAAGAAAGTAAACGGGGTCAGCACAACTTTTCCGGTGGAGCAAATAGCTGCGCAAATGGCAGGCATCATGGGAATGACGCCCGAAGAAGTGATGGCCAAAATTATCGGAACTGGCCAGTACTCGAATGTAAAACGCGGTGTCACCACAGAGGTGTATGACCAACTCAAGAAGCTAGACATACCGTGGGTCTATTTCGATGCGGTGCCATCAAGAACTTATCCAAGCGGCGCTTTGGCCGGTAGTCTCATCGGATTCTTAACCACCGATGGGAAACCAATGGGCGGCATCGAAAGTGAAATGAACAGTTGCCTGGCTGGCACAGACGGCAAGGAAACTTTCGAAAAAGGTGAGGATGGAATCAAGATTCCTTCCAGTGTGGTTACCACTACTAAGGCAGTCAACGGAAAACATGTCAAGCTGACCATCAACGCAGACCTGCAATATTTCTCTCAGCAGGTGCTCACGGCTAATTGGGCTCGGTTGAAAGCGGACTGGGCCACGGCCGTCGTGATCGAGGTTAAAACCGGAAGAATACTTGTGGCTGCTGAAGCCCCAACCATGGACCCGAATGCGCCGGGCAAATCACCTGAGTCGGATAGACATGCCAGAATCTTCGAATCGCAGTTCGAGCCCGGATCCGTCATTAAAGCAATCACCGCCGCCTCACTGATTGAAACCGGAAAGGCTACCCCGGAGACGCAAGTTGTAGCTCCCTACGGCTGGACTGTTCCTAAGAGTGGTGGTTATCGCGTAACCGATTCACACGCTCACGGAGATGACAAACTCACTCTCACCGGAGTGCTGCGTGATTCTTCAAACACGGGAATCATGCGACTCGGACAGAGGGTCGATGTTGCAACTCGATTCGACATCTTGACCAAGTTTGGAATGGGTAAGAAGACCGCGATTAATTTCCCTGGTGAATCATCGGGAATTGTTTTGCCGTTCAATGAATGGGACAGCATCAAAAAATACGTTTCGATGTTTGGGCAGGGCTTCTCGGTGACTCCCATTCAGTCAGCAATGATGTACCAAGCGATTGCCAACAATGGAGTCCGTCTACAACCTCGATTGGTCGAAGGGTGTGACGACGGAAAAGGCAATTTTGTCGCAACCCCAAAGCAACCCGGAATTCAGGCAATTTCATCGGCAACTGCTCGCACCACAATAGACATGCTTGAGAAAGTGGTTGAAGAAGGTGGTATCGGACGTCGCGCCGGAGTGCCGGGTTACCGAGTAGCGGGTAAGACCGGAACCGCCCAAATCACGGATCCAAATACCGGGCGATACGGAAACCTTCACGCCATTTCATTCATTGGTATGGCGCCGGCAGAAAATCCTCAGTATGTAGTCGCGGTTACCGCGTACAAATCTCGAACAGTCACCAACTCAATTGGTGCAACGCCGATTTTCAAGGCAATCATGCAGCAGGTTTTGAGAACCTACCGAGTGCCGCCTTCAACCACAAAATCAGCAAACATAGCTACCGAGTGGAAATAATGAAGCAGCAAATTCCGCCGACTATCAGGCCTGATCACGTAGCTCCGGTTTCTTTTGCTGCCTTGGTGGCCAACTTTGGTCTCGAATTTTCCAGCGCGGGGGACGCCCAAATATTTGGTATCAGTATGAATACCGGTGACCTCAGGGCAGGCGACTTGTTCGTGGCTATGCCCGGCATGAAGTCGCACGGTGCGAACTTTTCTTCGCAGGCACTAGAAGCCGGTGCGGTAGCCATTATCACCGATCGCGCGGGGCTGGATTTGATTTCAACGAACGAAGTACCAATTGCGCTGATGGAGAATCCGCGCGAAAAATTGGGTGCGCTTGCTGCTTATGTCTACGGCAATTCGGCCATCACTATGCCGAAACTCTTTGCAACCACTGGTACCAACGGAAAGACCTCAACGACGTACCTCTTGGATGCAATTCTTCGACAATTGGGCAGAACGACTGGCCTGACTTCAACTGCCGAGAGACACATTGCTGGGGAAGTAATTGTGAGTCGACTTACCACACCGGAATCTACGGAAATGCATGCGCTTATTGCTCGAATGCGAGAGCATCGAGTTTCCGATATTGCGATTGAAGTTTCTGCCCAAGCATTGACTCAACTTCGAGTCGATGGGCTTCATTTTGATGTCGCCGGATTTACCAATCTTTCTCACGATCATTTAGATGATTACGGAAACATGGATAACTATTTCAAAGCCAAAGCGATTTTGTTTACTCCAGAACACTCCAAGCGTGGCGTAGTTTGCCTAGATTCAGAATTTGGTGAGGAATTCGCACAAAAATCTGAAATCCCGATTGTGACTATCAGTAGTAAATCAAGTTCTGCTGCTGATTGGAAAGTCCAAGTCACCGAAGAAACGCCAGCATATACAAGCTTTACGCTGAGTGGCCCTGAAGGAAAATCTCTCAGATCCTCGGTTCCAATTATCGGCGCACATATGGCGCACAATGCAGCACTTGCGGTAGTTATGTTGCTTGAGGGTGGATTTGAGTTTGATTCAATCAAGTCTGCTATAGCTGATGGAATCGACGTCTATATGCCTGGACGCACCGAACTCGTCTCCGGTAACAACGGACCAAATGTCTATGTTGATTTTGGGCATAGCCCAGATGCCTTCTTGAACACACTTGCCGCTGTTCGGAAAATCACGGAAGGCAAGGTGATTATGGTCTTTGGTGCGGACGGCGATCGAGACGCCACAAAACGTCCGGCAATGGCTCAGGTTTCGGCTCGCGGGTCGGACTTGCTAGTAATCACTGACCACCATCCTCGATTCGAAGATCCGGCCAGTATTCGAAAGGTGCTTGTGGATGCGGCTCGGGATTGCCGACCAGACCTCGAAATAGTCGAGGTTAGCCCGCCAGAACAGGCCATTCGAGTGGCAGTGTCGAAAGCAAAACCAGGAGACTCCATACTCTGGGCGGGTCCGGGGCATCAGGACTACAGAGACATCCGGGGAGTGCGCACCCCATATTCAGCAAGGGCTGAGGCCCGAGCCGCACTTCGAGAGGCGGGATGGAATTGATTCAATTACGCCTTTCTGAAATTGCGGCGGCAGTAGCTGGCAGTCTTTACGGCGAAGATGATGTAGTGACGGCCTTGGTTGAAACGGATTCGCGTTTGGTCAATGTCGGATCGCTCTTTGTCGCAAAACCGGGTGAGGTAACCGACGGACACCTTTTTCTGGGTTCAGCGCTTGAAAAAGGTGCGGTAGGAGCGATTGTTCAGTCCAAGCAGGATTCTGGCATCAGTCAAATTGTTGTCAAAGACTCAGTTGAGGCGCTAGGAAAATTGGCCACCTACGTGATTGCAAAACTTCACGAAGCTGGTCGCTTGAGAGTTGTGGCTGTAACCGGTTCAAACGGTAAGACTTCAACTAAAAATATGCTCAGAAGCATATTGGAAAAGTTTGGAAACACTATTGCTCCTATCGAGTCCTACAACAATGAGGTTGGCGCACCGATTTCGATGTTGAAGGCAGATTTTGAAACTGACTTTTTAGTGGCAGAACTTGGTGCGGGTGGGATTGGCAGCATCAAGTATCTGGCAGAGATGTGCCAGCCCGATGTTGCAGTCGAACTTAAAGTAGGCCTTGCCCACGTCGGCGAATTTGGCGGAATTGAAACCACCTTTGAAATCAAAAGCGAATTAGTGAAAGCGCTCAGAGATTCTTCTCAAGTAATTCTTAACGCTGATGATTCACTCGTCACACAGATGGCCCAGTTCACTAATGCCGAGAAGACTTGGTTCGGCACCAACGAAGGCGCCGACGTTCGGGCTGAGAATATCGCTTTGACCTTAGCCGGCACTCGATTTGACCTTCTGGTTAATGGAGAAACATTCGGTCCGGTTAATCTCAGAATCCTTGGTGAGCATCAAGTTATGAATGCTTTGGCCTCGCTAGCGGTCACAAAGGTTCTAGGGCTAGATCTTAAATCGGCCATTGCCTCACTGGAGGAGTTAGACCTAGCGGAGCGATGGAGAATGCAGTTGCTAAGTGGCCCGAATGGGTCCCTTGTAATCAATGATGCCTATAACGCCAGTCCGGATTCAATGCGTGCAGCTCTACAGACCCTCGCAACTCTTGGGCGGCAAGGCCATAAAACCTTCGCCATACTCGGAGAGATGGCCGAACTTGGTCACGAATCAGTTGCCCAGCACGATGAAATTGGGCGGCTGGTCGTCAGATTGAACATCGACCAGCTTTTCGTTGTTGGTCAAGGTGCCAAACTCATTCACCTGGGAGCCATGCAGGAAGGCTCATGGGATGGTGAATCTAAATTTGTTGACACGATTGACGAGGCTTTAGAGCAAGTTCGTGATTTGCTTGGTTCTGGCGATATCGTGCTGGTCAAGTCCTCGAAATCGGCCAACTTGAGATTCCTAGGCGATGCATTAGCGGAGGTGAAGTAGTGAGAGCTCTACTTCTCGCCGGCGGTATCTCAATGGCAATAACACTTTTGCTTACTCCAGCTTTTATTTGGTTGTTTAAGCGTCTCAACTGGGGACAATTCATCCGTGCCGACGGACCAAAGACCCATTACACGAAACATGGCACGCCTACCATGGGCGGAGTGGTGATCTTTATTGCCGCTGTCGTTGGATATTTCTTGAGCAAACTTGTCAACTTTGAGACGCCGACGATTTCAGCTCTATTGGTTATGTTCATGATGGTTGGCCTGGGTCTGGTTGGTTTTCTTGACGACTACATAAAAGTACATAAGCAACGAAGCCTCGGGCTAACCGGTTGGCAAAAAATCTTGGGTCAAGGCATCGTTGCCGTTATCTTTGCGGTACTGTCACTTCAGTTTCCGAATGAAGTTGGTCTCACACCGGCATCAACAAAAATCTCGCTGTTCCGGGATTTGAATATTGACCTGATGAGCCTAGGAGCAGTTTTAGGTCTCGGAGTTTTTGTTCTATGGATTTACTTCCTGGTCGCCAGCACATCAAATGGGGTTAACATCGCCGATGGTCTTGATGGTTTAGCCACGGGCTCCAGCATCATGTCAATCGGTGCCTTTGCAATTATTGGTTTCTGGCAATTCAACCAAGCCTGTGGCGGGGTACTTGAGAATGTCACGTCTTGTTATTCAACAAGAGATCCACTCGATTTGGCAGTGGTGGCCTCGGCCTTGGTTGGTGCACTTGCTGGCTTCCTTTGGTGGAATACATCGCCTGCGCAGATATTTATGGGAGACACTGGCTCGCTTGGCCTTGGTGGTGCTCTCGCGGCGCTGGCAATCTTGTCGAGAACAGAATTACTTCTGGTTCTGATTGGTGGAATTTTCGTGATAGTCACGGGTTCAGTGATCATTCAGAGGGTGTTCTTCAAGCTCACCAAATGGAAGACCGGAACTGGTCGAAGGGTTTTCTTGAATAGCCCACTTCACCATCATTTCGAGATGAAGGGTTGGGCAGAGATCACTATTGTGGTGAGATTCTGGATCGTTGCTGGACTTTGTGTCCTAACCGGTATCGGCCTGTTCTACATTGAATGGATTTACGGCTAGGCCACCATGGTGAGCCTGGAATCTCTCAATAGCTGGCACTCAGACTGGAACCAGCTCAAAGCTGTCGTATACGGGGTAGGAGTTTCGGGCTTCTCGGTTGCGGACACTCTGCAAGAACTCGGTACGAAACTCCTCGTGGTCGCCACAGCTGTCGATGATCAACATTCGGATTTACTCAGCGTTCTAGGTATTCAGACTTTGATTGGGCCGGTTGGTCAGGAGGCCCTGGAAAAAATTGCCAACTTCGACCCAGATGTAATTGTGGTTTCCCCAGGTATAAAGCCGGAAGATCCTGTTGTGAGCTGGGCTTTGGAGAATGGTTTAGCTATCTGGGGTGACATAGATCTGGCCTGGCGCTTGAGGGATAAGACCGATCGAATCGCAGAGTGGGTTTTGATTACTGGCACCAACGGAAAGACCACCACCACTCAACTCGTCGAGCAGATGCTGATTTCGGGTGGCAAACGAGCTATTGCCTGCGGAAATATCGGCCTGCCAATTCTCGATGCCATCAGAAATCCTGAGGGTTTTGATTTTTTGGTCGTTGAAATCTCAAGCTTCCAGCTCCATTACATGCAAGCGCCTAAACCGTTGGTTTCAGCGATTCTAAATATCGCTGAGGATCACATCGATTGGCATGGGTCATTTGCGAAGTACGTTGAGGCAAAAGCGAAGGTGTATCAAGGCACTAAACGAGCAATCATTTACAACGTTGAAGATGAATTGACAATTGACTTGATGAAGGAAGCCGATGTGGAAAGTGAAGAGACGCTTGCCGTCGGATTCACCAAGGGTTTCCCTGCTGATCTCCAAATCGGCTTTGTCGAGGATTCCTTGATTGACAGAGCATTTTTTCCATATAAGGCCAAAGAACTTCCGCAGATTTCATCTCACGAGGAAATAGGTCGAATTGGGGTGGTGACACCTCATCTCTTGGCTAATGTGGCTGCCGCAACGGCAATTGCTAGAGCTTGCGACATTTCTCCAACTGATATTGGCACTGCGATTCAGGGCTTCAAGCTCGACCGTCACAGGATTGAATTTGTAGCAAATGAAAACGGAGTGCTTTGGTTTGACGATTCAAAAGCCACAAACGCTCATGCGGCGGAAGCGTCCTTGAAATCTTTTGACTCAATTGTCTGGGTGCTGGGTGGTCTACTAAAGGGCGTTGATATAAATCCATTGGTTGCGCGCAATGCTGAGCGACTTAAAGCGGCGATTGTAATTGGCGTGGACAGAGCAGAGGTTCTAAATGCGCTAAGTCACAACGCACCCGATGTTCCGGTAATTGAGATAGTTGAGCAAGACAAGGCGTTAATCATGCAGCGGGTGGTAGAAGCCGCACGCTCGATTGCAACCGATGGCGACGTGGTTTTGTTAGCGCCGGCCGCCGCGTCCATGGATCAATTCAAAGATTATGCCGACCGCGGCGAAAAATTCGCACGCGCGATTTTTGGGGAAAACTAATGCGAAAGAGTAAAACCGCAATCTCGGGAAAACTAGCCAACGCCTCGGAAAGTGCGTTGTCTAATTTCGGTCACTGGATTTCAGCTACATTCCGTCATCAATCACGCGAGTTCAACCAACTACTGGGCATCACTGTCGTCTTAGTGATCTTTGGTTCGATGATGGTGCTTAGCGCATCCTACGTTGACGCGTTGAAAGCCGGGAATGGAGCATATTCCGTTTTCCTGAAACAGGCAATTGCCGCGGCCGCAGGTTTATTTGGAATGGGCCTGATCTCTAGACTCCCGGTGCTTGCTCTGCAAAAACTGACGCGTCCATTTTTCTTTGGCGCCTTGCTCTTGCAAGGAGCGGTTTTGATGATCGGCACCGCGGTCAACGGAAACAAAAACTGGATTAGCGTTTTCGGTTTGTTTTCACTTCAGCCTAGTGAGTTCTTAAAGCTAGCCATGATCATGAACATCGCACTTTTCCTAACCAGGCGAGGAAATGAACTAACTGATCCGACCCGCACTTGGTGGCCTGCCTTTGGTAACGGAATCATTGCTATGGTCGCCGTGTTTGCCGGATCCGACCTCGGCACGGTAATCATCATGTTCTTGATTGTTTTGGTTCAGCTTTCAATCGCTGGCATGCCACGCAGACTGGTCGGTTTCATTGCCGGTTTAGCAGCGGTGGCTGTGCCAATTGCGATTAATCTCAGTTCCTCTCGAAGGGCACGAGTGTTGGCTTGGCTAAACCCTTCGGCACCGGATCCATTGGATGTGAACTGGCAGTCCAAGCATGGCGTCTGGGCACTTGCGGCTGGAGGGGTTGGCGGAACTGGCTTCGGCGATTCCAAGATGAAGTGGAGCTGGATTCCTGAAGTAGAAAATGACTTCATTTTCGCCATTATCGGCGAGGAATTCGGTCTGGTAGGCGCGGTTTTGGTCACCGCGCTGTTTATCGCCTTGGGTTTTATTTTGATCAAAATAACTATGAAGACACCCGGCGAATACGAGCGTTACATTTTGATTGGCATTATGGCTTGGATAGTTTTGCAAGCCATGGTCAACATCGCCGTGGTGCTCAACTTCTTACCCGTGCTAGGTGTGCCACTGCCGCTTATATCGTCTGGAGGCTCATCGCTCCTTGCGACACTCGCGGCCATTGGTGTGGCGTTGGGAATTGAGCGTAGGAATTCTGCGGCACCAATTTCTCGTCGACGCCAAGTGGTGCGTCGATGACAAGTTACCTTTTGGCTGGAGGAGGCACTGCAGGGCATGTGAATCCGCTCTTGGCACTGGCGGACTACATAAAAAGTGTTTCACCGGACGACCAGATTCTCACTCTTGGTACCAAAGAAGGCTTGGAGTCGGATCTTGTACCTGCCAGAGGTTACGAAATTGAATATGTGGAAAAATTACCTTTCCCCAGAAAACCAAACAGTTATGCGCTCAAATTTCCTTTCCGTTTTGCGCGCGCTGTAGCAACTGCAAGAAGAGTAATCAGAGCACACAAGATCGATATTGTTGTCGGTTTCGGAGGTTACGCGAGCGCCCCAGCTTATGTCGCTGCAAAACTGGAGAAAACCAAAATTGTTGTTCACGAAGCGAATGCTCTTCCTGGAATCGCAAATCGACTTGGAGCAAAATTTGCTGATGCAGTCGGTTCGGCGTTTCCAAATTCATCACTAAAAAAAGCGATTCACATAGGAATGCCACTTAGAACAGAGATTGAACAGGTCGCTAAAAAGCGAGATTCAAAATTTGCCCGTGCGCACTTCGGCTTGGAAGAAGATACCTTCACGTTATTGGTAACTGGAGGCTCGCTCGGTGCCAAGCGAATTAACGACGCGATTGAGAGTTCCAGAGACCTGCTGTTGGCGGCCGGAGTCCAAGTGCTGCACATTGTTGGCGGTAAATCCGAATTAGCTCCTCTTAAACAGAAGGGTTACCTAAGGATTAGCTATTGCGATCGAATGGATTTGGCCATGGCTGCAGCAGACTTCGCAGTCTCTAGGGCTGGCGCTGCAACTGTTGCGGAATTGACCGCGATTGGTATCCCTGCTCTTTATCTGCCTTATTCAGTTGGCAACGGTGAACAAGCGCATAACCTCGAGAGTTTGATCCAGTCCGGTGGTGGAGTGACCATTGACGACATGGCCTTTGACCGCACGTATGTCGCCAGTGAGCTGGTTCCGTTGCTTTCTAGCGCCAAAAAATTGGCGACGATGGCTAAGGCAGCCAGGGCAAACGGAATCCTCGATGGCACGCAAAGGCTCTATCAGCTGGTTTCAGGCGTGTTGTCCAAGTAGTTTTTGCGGGCGTACGCCTAATCTTGCTAAAGCATCATGATTAAGCCAGATTTTTCTCAAACAGTGCCTGATGACCTAGGCGTTATTCACTTCATAGGCATCGGCGGTTCTGGCATGAGCGGAATTGCTCGAATCCTGATTGGCATGGGACACAGGGTGACCGGAAGCGATCTTCGTGACACCGATAATGTTGCTGCACTTAGGGAACTCGGCGCCGAAATTTACATCGGACACGATGAAGCGCACCTGGGTAACCCTGACACAGTTGTGGTTACTTCAGCACTCTGGCCAACCAATCCAGAATATTTACTTGCGAAAAGCCGAGGTATCCCGGTAATCCATCGCTCGCAGGCGTTGGCTTACTTGACTTCTAAAAATCGCGTAGTGGCCGTCGCTGGAGCCCACGGCAAGACCACAAGCACGGGCATGATAATCACCGCTTTGCTCGAACTTGGAGTCGATCCAAGTTTTGTGAATGGAGGAGTAATAGCGTCGCTGAACTCTTCGTCTGCCAAGGGCAATTCGGATTTGTTTATCATCGAGGCTGACGAATCGGATGGTTCATTCCTTCACTACGACACCGCAGTTGCACTTATAACCAACGTTGATGCGGATCACCTCGATCACTACGGAAGCGAAGAAGCATTCGAGCAAGAGTTTGCGAACTTCGCCGAAGGTGCCAAGGAGTTCGTTGTCATTAGTTCTGATGATGCGGGAGCCAGAAGGGTCACCCAATTGATTCGTGATAAGCGAGTCATTACTTTCGGTAAAGATGAAACCGCTTCAGTGAGATTGATTGATGTTGATGCCAGTGGCTCACAAGTTACTTTTGGCATTAATTACGAGGGCAAAACACTCCGGGCAGAGTTGCTTATTCCGGGCGAGCACAATGCGGTAAATGCTGCGGGAGCTTTTGCTGTCCTGGTTGGTTTAGGTTTTGAGCCAGAGGCGTCACTTAGTGCGATTGCTCGCTTCCGAGGTACCGAGCGACGTTTCCAGCTTCACGGTGAACGAAGGGGAGTGCGAGTTTATGACGATTTCGCGCACCATCCAACCGAGGTTTCAGCCGCACTATCCGCGGCTAGGGCAGTAGTTGGCTCGGGCAAGCTCGTCACCGTATTTCAGCCCCACCTTTACAGCCGCACGCGCCTGATGCATAAGGAATTCGCCGAGGCTCTGGCTGCAAGCGATCAAGTAGTGGTGCTAGACATTTATGCCGCCCGCGAGGATCCTGAGCCAGGCGTAACCGGACAGTTGGTGTCTGACTCATTCTCCAATCAGACGCAGGTGCATTACGTGCCGATTTGGGATGACGCCCCTGCTGTTGCTGCGTCGTTGGCTGAGTCCGGTGATTTCATCATCACAATGGGTTGTGGCGATGTCTACCGGATGGTTCCTGAGTTACTAGAGGCGCTAGAAAAGTAAAGTGAAGCGGCCGCAGCAACGAGGGCGCAAGCCAGAGAAAAAATCTGCTCAGGTAATTCCAATTCGACGCCAGATTGACGCCAAGCCGAAAAAGGCAACCACGAAACCCTCCCAAGTTGATCGGGTGACAGCAGCCAAATTCAAGTTTGAAGCTCGCAGATTCCGGGGTCAATCAAGACAGAAAAAAATTATTTTGCTGTCTCTCGTGAGCTCTTTTGTTGTTTTGCTTCTCCTGGTCTTGGCAACTCTGGTAACGCCTATGTTGGCGGTTGAGAAAATCAAATTGACCGGCTTGAGCAAGGTCCCTCAAAAGGCGGTAATGGCTGCGGTTAAGGCAAATCTAGGCAAGCCACTCCCATTGGTAAATCAACAGGAGATCGCTGATCAACTATCAAAATTCAAGTTGATTGAAAGCATCTCAATAATTAGCGAGCTACCGCACACCCTGCACATTGCAATTGCAGAGAGACAGCCAATCGCAATTGTTGATGTCGCTGGCGCGAGTGTGCTCTACGACGCCGCTGCTGTTAACCTCGGGGCTGCGACATACAAGGATAAATATCCGCGCGTCTTGATTAATGATGACCCCAAAAACAGTAAGGCCTTCGGCCTGGCAATCGATGTTCTACTCGCGTTACCATTTGAACTGCTAAACCGAGTGGCGGTAATCGACGCAAAGACCAAGGATGACGTGCGACTTCAACTCCGCGGCTATTCGGCTCAGTTGATCATCTGGGGTGACTCATCTCAAGGCACTCTCAAGTCAAAAGTCCTCGCGGCGCTAATTGCCAACCAAAAGCAATCTGACCGAGTCACTTACGACGTGTCTTCACCAAGTGCTCCAGTAGTGCGATACAGATAAGACACGCCTGCACATATGCGACAAAATGTTCGCACTAAGCCTTAGTTTCTAGGCGCGTAGTAAGAGTTTTACCTAGATTAAGCCTCACCTAGAGGTTTAGGGTTTCACTTTTACAGCAGTTGTGAGAAATCACTAAGTCTTAGTCGGAGGAATCTTGTGGGTCTGAACCAGAACTACCTAGCTGTAATCAAAGTCGTTGGCGTTGGTGGCGGTGGAGTAAACGCTCTTAATCGAATGATTGAAAAAGGTCAGCGTGGCGTTGAGTTTGTGGCGATCAACACTGACGCGCAAGCACTTCTAATGAGCGAAGCCGATGTGAAACTCGACATCGGTCGAGAAATCACCCGCGGACTTGGTGCCGGAGCCGACCCGACTGTCGGTAAGCGCGCAGCCGAGGACCACGAAGAAGAAATTGAACTGGCCCTCAAGGGTGCGGACATGGTTTTTGTCACCGCCGGTGAAGGTGGAGGTACCGGTACCGGTGCCGCTCCGGTAGTTGCCAAGATCGCTAAGCGACTCGGTGCTTTGACCGTAGGTGTAGTCACCCGTCCATTCGATGTTGAAGGTAAGCGCCGAGCAGAGCAGGCAGCGGCCGGTATCGATGCTCTTCGAGCTGAGGTAGACACCTTGATTGTGGTGCCAAACCAGCGACTCCTCGAACACACCAACAAATCACTCAGCCTTTTGGAAGCATTCAACATTGCCGATGACGTGCTACGTGCTGGAGTTCAGGGAATCACCGATTTAATCGTGACCCCAGGTCTGATCAACGTGGACTTCGCCGACGTTCGTTCTGTTATGCAGGGCGCAGGTTCTGCGTTGATGGGTATTGGAACAGCAAAGGGCGACGATCGTGCAATTCGTGCAGCCGAGGCTGCCATTTCAAGCCCGCTGCTTGAGACCACGGTTGATGGAGCGCACGGCGTCTTGCTTCTAGTTCAGGGAGCATCAGACATGGGTCTACACGAGGTCAACGAGGCCGCGCGCTTGGTCCACGAAGTGGTTAGCCCTGAAGCGAACATCATCTTCGGAGCGACCATCGACGACACACTTGGCGATGAAATTAGAATCACCGTCGTAGCTGCAGGTTTCGATCCTGCAAAGCAGCGTCCGATTGAACGTCGTCCATTCTCAACATCAGCCGATGAAGCTCCTGCCGGAAGCATCTCTTCTGTATTTGATCTGCCGATTGCAGCCGCAGCTCCAACGGCGGGTGCTTTCGCAATCAACGTAGAAGAGCCCGCACCAGCCACCGCGCAATTCGCTGTGGTTGAGGAAGAAGTTCTCGCATTCCCAAAGCGAAGTGAAGGGTTTGGCGACGACTTGGACATCCCAGATTTCCTCAAGTAGCGAGCTGCGATGACTTCTGAGTCTGAGAGTCTCGAAGCACGCTTCTTCTCGGTTAAGTCTCAAGTTGAAAACGCCGCAAGGCGATTCAATCGCAATCTTGATGACATCGAATTGGTCGTTGTAAGTAAGAACAACTCAAGCGCACTGGTTCGCGAGTTGTATGCGCTTGGTCAACGACATTTTGGCGAAAATCGTGACCAGGAAGCTGGCCCAAAAGCGCAGGAAACCGAGGACCTCCACGACATAACCTGGCACTTTATTGGGCAACTTCAGAGCAATAAGGTCAAGTCGGTACTTCAATACGCGCAATACATTCATTCCATCGATCGAGACTCGCTGGTACAGGCACTGGCCAAAGAATTATCCAAGTCGCCGGTAAACATCAAGGGATTCGTTCAGCTAAATCTGACCGATGATCCAGGTCGAGGCGGCATCAGACCAGCCGATTTACAGAGTTTCGCCGATTCGGTCGCAGCGATTTCCGGCATTGAGTTGCAGGGGGTTATGGGGGTTGCGGCTCTGGACAGAGACCCCAGGATTGACTTTGAGACCATCGCTCGTTGCAGTGAGCAGTTGAAGTCCCAGCACCCGGGTGCGCGTTTCATTTCTGCTGGAATGTCGCACGACTTTGAGCAAGCCTTGGAATTTGGCGCGACACACCTAAGAATTGGCACGGCAATCACGGGAAAACGTAACCCTTAGCCATATCCTGAGGTTGAAGGTTTATAACAGAGGAGACTCACATGGCTGGACTAATTTCACAGGTTTCAGGTTGGCTCGGATTCGGCGACGAGGCCGATGCCGCACCTCAGCGCCCAACCGCAGTAGCTCAGGACCGCGGTGCATCACGTGTGACAGCACTTCGCCCACGTCGTGGAGCTGAGCCGAGCGAAATCTTCACCATTGAGCCAAAGTCATACAAAGATGCTGGCGAAGTCGCAATGTACTTCCGTGAGGGTGTATCGGTAATTGTAAACATGCACAAAATGACCGAGGCAGAGGGCAAGCGCATGCTTGATTTCATGCTGGGTCTCCAGCACGGCCTTCAGGGACACCTTCAGCGTGTAACTCAGACTGTATTCCTCTTGGCTCCTGCTCACGTGCAGATCAACGATGAAGAGCCAATCGACGAAGTAGCAGACGACCTACTCGTCCGCCCATAATTTATTCGCACTAATGACTCTTCTGGTTGCTGTCCTCCAGTGGGCACTCCAGATTTACTTCTACGTCATGATTGCAAGGCTGATTGCAGACCTTGTTCTGTCGGTAAATCCGAATTGGCGTCCTCGAGGTCTAATTTTGGTGCTTGTCGAAGTGGTTTACACACTTACGGATCCGCCGCTCAAGTTCATTCGACGCTTTATCAAACCGGTTAGGTTTGGTGGACTGGCTTTGGACTTTGGCTGGACAATTGTGGTTTTTGCCATAGGTCTGTTGCAGAGCGTGCTTAGCCGCCTGGTGTAGCGGTTTTTCACAACCCAAAGCGCTAGCCCTTGGCTGCGGTAATCTTGACCTTGCTATTCAAACAAAGAGGTGAACATGCCACTGACTCCAGAAGACGTAGTCAACAAGCGTTTCCAGCCAACCAAATTTCGGGAAGGCTATGACCAAGATGAAGTTGACGACTTCCTTGATGAAATCGTGGTTGAGTTGCGACGCCTCAATGGCGAAAACGACGACCTTCGCCAGCGTCTGCTTGCTTCTGAGGCCCGTGTGGCCGAGCTGCAGCGCAGTGGTGCTGGCTTAGCTGACCAACTGCAAAACCCTAACCAGTCAATGCCAACGTTGGGTTCACTGCAACCGCTGAGCACGCCGGAGCCAAGTAATTTCCCTGCCGCCGTCGGCGACCCTTCTCAATTGGACAGCAACAGCACCAACAACCTTCTTCAGTTGGCTCGAAAGCTTCACGATGATCACGTTCGCGAGGGAATTTCTAAGCGAGATGCACTTATCGCTGAAGGTCACGCAACAGCGGCTCGTGTGATTCGCGAGGCGGAAGCACAGCAACGTGTTGAGCTAAGCAAATTTGAGCAGGAACGCGCAGTGCTTGAGCACACCATTCTTGAACTTAGAACTTTTGAACGTGAATACCGAATCAAGCTAAAGACCTATATCGAAGGACAATTGGCTGAACTCGAATTTGAATCTAAGCAAAACAATTCTGGTAACCAGAGCGCCAACTCCTCGCCAAGTTTTCAGATTGGCTCGGGAAGCGCCAACAGCTCATCAGATTTCTTTGGTGTCTAAATAAATTGTCAAAGAAACAACAACTTCAAATTTCAATTCTTGTAATTGGGGTTGCTGCGACAGTAATTTTTTTGGATCAACTTACCAAAATTTTGGCAGTCGAAAATTTGACGCCAGGTATTCAGCAGCCTTTGCTTGGCGAAATCATTCAACTAAATCTGGCCTATAACGATTCGGCAGCATTTTCTCTAGGTAATGGAGCGACGTCGGTTTTCGCAGTCATCTCATTCATCGCAGCTCTGGCTCTCCTATGGTTCGTCAAGCAAGTTGAAACTAAATCTTGGGCCGCCATGCTCGGCATCGCTCTTGGTGGAGTGGTCGGAAACCTCATCGACCGATTATTTCGCGAACCTGGTTTTGGACGTGGTCTGGTCGTCGACTTCATCCAGATTCCATTCAACTTTCCCATTTTCAATATTGCCGATTCGGCCATAGTCGCCACGGCTGTTTTAGTCGTGATTCGAGTCATGCGGGGCGAGCAAATCGGTAAAGCCAGAAAACATGACTGAAATAAAACGTCTGCCAGTGCCACCTGGCTTGGCGGGAGAAAGACTTGATGCTGCGCTAGCCAAGATGCTCGGACTATCCCGCTCAGTAGTTGCCGAACTAGCCGAATCTGGTCGAGTTTCGGTAGATGGTCGAATCGCGGGCAAGAGCGATCGGGTTCAGGACGAGGCTTGGATAGAAGTTCAGCTGCCTGCAGCAGTCGCGCCACTTGCAGTTGTTGCCCTTGAAGTGCCTGACCTAAAGATTGTTTACCAAGATTCGGACATCGTCGTTATCGATAAACCCGCCGGAGTCGCCGCACATCCTTCCGTGGGATGGGAGGGGCCAACCGTGTTGGGGGTTTTGTTGGCAAGAGGCATACCGGTGACCACTTCAGGAGCGCCTGAGCGCCAAGGTATTGTGCAGAGATTAGACGTCGGAACCAGCGGCCTCATGATGGTGGCAAAGACTGAAGTCGCTTATTCGAGGCTAAAGCAGATGTTTCGAGACCGAAAAGTGCACAAGGTCTATCACGCAATTATCCAAGGACATCCGGATCCTTTCGAAGGCACTATTGACGCACCAATAGGTCGCCATCCAAGAGCTGAATTCAAGTTTGCGGTTATGAACGAAGGCAAGCCATCGATCACGCACTATAAATTGGTGGAAGCGTTTCCTGCGGCGTCACTGGTCGAAATTGTTTTGGAGACCGGACGAACTCATCAAATCCGAGTGCACTTCAGCGCTTTTAAGCACCCTCTCGTCGGCGACACGATGTATGGCGCCGACCCGAAACTGGCGGCAAGGCTAGGTATCACTCGACAGTGGCTACATGCAATGAAATTGAGTTTCATTCATCCGATGACCGACGAGCTGGTCGAATTTGAAAGTCACTATCCTGAAGACCTAAAAGCCGTGTTAGAGCAACTTAGGACCATTTAAGGGTTTAGTCTGGTTCGCGCCGCCAAAACAGTGAAATTCGCACATTAAGTAGGGGAGTGAAATTGGCTAATCAAGACTCCTTTGTGCACTTGCACGTTCACACCGACTACTCGATGTTGGATGGCGCCGCAAAAATCAAAGACCTCATAAAAGAAGTCGCCAAGCAAGAAATGCCGGCCGTTGCAATGACTGACCACGGCAATATGCATGGCGCATACGAGTTTTATCAGGCTGCCACGTCCGCAGGAATTAAACCCATCATCGGCCTTGAAGCCTACGTTGCTCCAGGCACCTCGAGGGTCGACCGTACTCCAGTTCGTTGGGGAGACGGTGGCGAGGACGACATTTCGGGCAACGGCGCTTACACGCACATGACGCTTCTCAGTGAAACTACTGAGGGGATGCACAACCTCTTCAAAATGTCATCGGCATCTTGGATGGATGGCATGTACTACAAGCCGCGTATTGATCTTGAACTGATGCAGCAACATTCGAAAGGACTAATCGCCACTAGCGGTTGCGCATCCGGAGAAGTTCAAACACGTCTTCGGCTGGGCCAGTATGAAGCGGCCAAGCAGGCAGCTGCCAAGATGCAAGATGTTTTCGGCAAAGATAACTACTTCATTGAGGTAATGGATCATGGGATCGAAATCGAACGCCGAGCGACTAAGGATTTACTTCGACTTGCCAAAGAACTGAACATCCCACTTTTGGCTAGCAATGATTTGCACTACACGCACCAAACCGACGCCGAACATCATGATGCACTGCTCTGTGTTCAAACAGGTTCAAACCTTTTGCAAGCCAAACGCTTCAGCTTGAGTTCACAGGAGTTTTATGTAAAGTCGGCCGCACAGATGCGAGCTCTATTTGCGGAAATTCCTGAAGCGTGTGACAACACGCTTCTAGTTGCAGAGCGAAGCAACACCGCTTTTGAGAAGCAAGAGCTAATGCCGAAGTTTCCAGTACCCAAGGGGGAAACGGAGGCGTCCTGGTTCGCTAAGGAAGTGCATGCCGGTCTTGAGCGACGCTTCAGTGGAAAAGTTCCGAAGACACATTTGGATCAGGCGAATTACGAAATTCAAGTAATCACCAACATGAATTTCCCTGGTTACTTTTTGGTGGTAGCCGACTTTATCGCTTGGGCCCGAGACAATGGTGTTCGAGTGGGGCCGGGCCGAGGATCGGCTGCCGGGTCGATTGTCGCTTGGGCATTGCGCATCACCGACCTTGACCCCATCGAGCACGGGCTTATCTTTGAGCGATTCTTGAATCCCGATCGAGTGAGCATGCCGGATATCGATATTGACTTTGACGATCGTGGGCGAGGGGAAGTGATCAAGTACGTTACAGAAAAATACGGAGCGGATCGAGTAGCCCAAATCGTCACGTTTAGCACCATCAAAGCAAAGCAAGCCCTGAAGGATGCGGCCAGAGTACTGGCAATGCCTTACTCGGTCGGCGAAAAACTCACCAAGGCAATGCCAAAGATGATTATGGGTCGAGACGTCACCTTGACCCAGGTAGTCGAAAAAGAAATCAATGGCGAGAAGAACGAACGCTACAAGGAAAGCGCCGAGTTCCGCGAAATCATCGAGAACGATCCGGAATCCGCGACTGTTTTTGACTTGGCTAGAGGCCTTGAAGGCCTAAAACGCGGTTGGTCAGTGCACGCGGCCGGCGTAATCATGTCGGCGAAGCCATTGATTGACGTCATGCCGATGATGAAGCGTGAAGACGATGGCGCTATTATCACGCAGTTCGATCAACCAACTAGCGAAGCTCTCGGCTTGCTCAAAATGGACTTCTTGGGCTTGCGAAATCTGACAGTGCTCGAAGATGCGCTCGCAAACATCAAGTCAAACCGAGGCGTATCGGTTGTACTCGAGGAGTTAGACCTAAACTCCGACCAAAAAACTTTTGACCTTTTGTCCCGAGGTGATACACAGGGAGTGTTCCAGCTAGATGGTGGAGCAATGCGTTCGCTATTGCGTTTGATGAAACCGACCAAGTTCGAGCACATCTCGGCCGCTATTGCTCTCTACCGCCCAGGTCCGATGGGTATGAATTCACACACAAACTACGCGCTTAGAAAAAATGGCCTACAGGAAATTGATTCTGTCCATCCTGAGCTCGAAGGACCGCTCGCTGAAATCCTTAATCCAACTTTCGGGCTGATTGTTTATCAGGAGCAGGTGATGTCGGCTGCGCAGAAAGCGGCCGGCTTCAGCCTTGGTAAGGCAGATAACCTTCGCCGCGCCATGGGTAAGAAGAAAAAAGAAGAACTCGACAAAATGTATGACGAGTTCGAGCAAGGCATGAAGGCTAATGGCTATTCGCCAGCTGCCGTGAAAGCACTTTGGGACACCTTGCTTCCTTTCGCTGACTACGCCTTCAATAGAGCCCACAGTGCCGCCTACGGAGTGGTTTCCTACTGGACCGCATACCTAAAGGCGAACTATCCCGCAGAGTACATGGCAGCTTTGCTAACCAGCGTCGGCGATTCGAAAGACAAGCTTGGAATCTACCTTTCAGAGTGCCGAAAAATGGGAATTCAGGTACTACCTCCAGATGTGAACGAATCTTTTGGAGCATTCACTGCAATTGGTGATGATATCCGCTTTGGTCTTGGAGCCATTAGGAACGTAGGCCACAACGTAGTGGATGCCATTGTTGCCACTCGCGCCGAAAAAGGAACATTCAAAAACTTCAATGACTTCCTAAGTAAGGTTCCGCAGGTCGTCTGCAATCGAAAAACAGTTGAGTCCTTGATTAAGGCGGGAGCGTTTGACAGCCTCAATCACACTCGCCGTTCTCTGCACGAAATACATGAGATGGCGGTTGAATCTCAAGTTGCCACAAAGCGCAAAGAAGCGCAGGGTCAGGTCGATTTGTTTGCTGGGTTCTTTGAGGATGCGGAAGCCACCGGTATTCAGATACCTGATCGTCCTGAGTGGGCCAAGCGAGAGAAGTTAGCGTTCGAAAGAGAAATGCTAGGTCTTTACGTTAGCGATCATCCGCTTGCTGGCCGCGAATCTCAGATAGCTCGCTTCAGTGAAATTTCACTAGCTGATTTGCAGGAGAATGAGCGCATTCAAGACGGACAGGTTTTGACCATAGCCGGATTAGTGACATCGGTTGAGCACAAGGTTGCAAGGAATAGCGGAAACCCTTACGCGATTGTCACTGTGGAAGATCTAGACAGCGAACTCACTGTAATGCTCATGGGCAAGACCTACGGCGAATTCGGAAAAGTTTTGAGCAATGATCAATTCGTCATGGTGCGGGGTAGAGTCTCGCAGCGCGATGACGCAAAGAATTTGAACGCACAGCGGATAGAAGTGATTGAAGCATCGGCCGATGGTTCAAACGAATCAGTGGTCTTGAACCTTCGGGACAATCAAGCAACTCGGACAAACTTAGAAGAATTGGACCGCACGCTCAAGGCTTATCCGGGGGAGAGTGAAGTTTTCATCAACATGTTTTCAGCCCAACGCGCAGCTACTCAATACAAGCTGCAGCCCACGGTGAAATTTAACGTCTCACTGATTTCTGAGTTGAAATCAATTTTCGGAACAAAAGTTTTTATTGGTGGAGATGCGCTATTCGAGGGTGCGGCCGGTGGCTTTGTAGGCACGCTGGTGGTAGATGAGAGCCTCGGCTTCGTCCCCGATCAAACCCTCTTGAATTTCGACGATAACGACAGCATTTGATTCAATCGCGTGGATTTCGCGAACTTTCGCAATTAGCACTGCACTCGCCTCAGTGAAGACAGGCACTTCGTGAGGGCCACGAATCCAGTCATCTTCAGCAAATCGCAATTCGTGTGCGGCCGCCATTTTTTTAGCTAGCGCAATGTTGGCTTGTCCAAGTGTGTGAATGGCAACAAATTTGGCGGTGTTCATCGCTCGCCAGGAACTCGCTCCGCTCGCCACGTTGAAGCTAGCCAAGGGGGGATTCGCGCCTAGAGAGGTCATTGAAGTCGCCGTGAAGCCTACCGGGTTGCCCTCGGGGTCATTCATCGTGATAACCGAAACACCCGATGCATGCCTGCGGAAAACCGCCCGGAGTGCCTCGGTAGGGTCTAGTTCATTTTGAAAAGTCACTGAGTTCCTCACTTACTCCACTAGGTTACCTGCTTCATTAACTGACCCTTTCTTCAATCTAGAATTGACCTAATCGAGAGGTAATTTTGGGAAATCAAATTCGCACGCTAGATCTTCGTGGCAAGCGACTCTCAGCCGTCGAAATCAGGGACCTGCTACCAAGGGCAAGTCTCGACATCGACCAGGCGGCCCATCAAATTCGGCCCATGATTGATGACATCAAGTCGCGCGGATTGGCTGCGGTCATTGAAATCAGCCAGAAGTTCGACGGATTTAACCCGGAGCCGATTTTCGTAGCTCAAAAAGAGATAGACGATGCTGTTGCCCAACTAGATTCAAGTCTTCGTTCGGCAATCGAGGAAAGCATTGAGCGAGTGCGCAAGGTTTCTCGGGCCACAATGCCATCAAATGTTGCGGTGTCTCTTGGTGATGGTGCTGAAGTTAGTCAGCGCTGGCGGCCAGTTGAATCCGTTGGACTTTATGTCCCGGGTGGTCGAGCGGTTTATCCGTCTAGTGTGATCATGAATGTCGTGCCTGCGCAGGTTGCCGGTGTTAAGCGACTTGTAGTGGCAACTCCTGGTCAAAAAGATTTCGGAGGAAGACCTCACCCCACTGTCTTGGCTACCGCTGGGTTATTGGGTATTACTGACGTCATCAACATCGGTGGGCCTGCCGCGATTGCTGCTTTTGCCTATGGTTTGCCGCAGGTAAAGCTCGAGCCTGTCGACATGGCGACGGGTCCGGGCAATATTTATGTTGCCGCAGCGAAAAGAGTTTTGCGGGGCACTATAGGAATTGATTCCGAGGCTGGTACCACTGAAATCCTTGTGCTCGCGGATGAAACAGCAAATGCTCGCTTAATTGCGTTTGACTTAATCAGTCAGGCCGAACATGATTCAGCCGCCGCATCGATTTTGGTAACCAATTCCGAAGAATTGATCGCCTCTGTGAGTGCGGAACTAGGTAAATTGAGCCAGTCGACATATCACGCTGAGCGCGTAACTGCAGCGCTGTCTGGTCAGCAGTCGGCACTCGTATTGGTCGATGACATAGCCCAGGCAATTGATGTGAGCAATGCCTATGCCACCGAACATCTTGAAATCATGACTTCGGAAAATTCGTCAGTCCTAGAAAAAATTTCACACGCGGGTGCAATTTTTCTTGGCGACTATTCTCCGGTCAGTCTTGGTGACTACATGGCGGGATCGAATCACGTTCTACCAACCGGGTCCACCGCCCGTTTCAATGCCGGGTTGGGCGTTAGTACCTTTTTGCGAGCGCAACAGGTAATCCACTATGAAAGCGTCGGTTTGCAGCAAATAGCCAACCAAATCGATCAATTTGCCAAGTCCGAGGGCCTACCTGCTCACGGTGCTGCGGTTCAGGCTCGCTTCGACAACTGACCTTCCAAAAGCTACGACACGCCGATTTATCGGTTAATTTGCATCTTTCTGGGTTAAACCACAAGATATAGGGGCTGGAACGAAAAAAATGTCTATATGTTGTGGGGATAACTCCTCAAAATCTGTGGATAACTACTAAAAACAGCGTGATATTGGGCTAAATCGAAGGAGAAGACATGCACTGTCCTTTCTGTCGTTACCCGGATTCACGCGTAATTGACTCGAGAACCGCAGATGATGGCGCAGCAATTCGCCGCCGTCGCGAATGCCCCGAGTGCAACCAGCGCTTTAGTACCACAGAGACTGCAAGTCTCATGGTCACCAAGCGCAGTGGGGTAGTAGAAGCTTTCAGCCGCGAGAAGATCATGAACGGTGTTCGTAAGGCCTGTCAGGGCCGTCCGGTTACCGAAGCCGACCTAGCGATGCTGGCTCAGACAGTCGAAGAGACAATCAGGGCGAGTGGGGCAGCGGCAGTCGATGCCAACGACGTAGGGCTAGCAATTTTGGAACCGCTACGCAAGCTAGACGAAGTGGCTTTCATGCGATTCGCCAGTGTCTACCAAGGATGGGAAACTCTGGATGATTTCGAAGCGGCAATCAAATTGCTCAAGATTGAGCGAGCTGAATCGATTGATTCAGCAGAAGTAACAAATTAAAAACAAAAAAATCAAATAGAGACGCAACAGGAAGGCAAAGCAGTGACTGACACAGCTTTTAGTGGATCAAACGGATCCACCGGCGGAACCGGTAAGGGACTTACCATCAACCGCATCTACACCACTCCAGGTGTGCACCCATACGACCAGGTCACCTGGGAATACCGCGATGTGGTTCAGACCAACTGGCAGACCGGTGAGACCATTTTTGAGCAGCGTGGAGCGGAGTTCCCAGAATTCTGGAGCATCAACGCCAGCACAATCGTTACCACCAAGTACTTCCGCGGTGCGGTAGGAACTCCTGAGCGTGAATACAGCCTTCGTCAGCTCATCAACCGCGTGGTACTTACTTACACCGAAGCAGGTCGTCAGCACGGTTACTTTGCCACCGAAGAGGACGCAACTGTTTTCGAGCACGAACTCACCTACATGCTGTTGAACCAGGTATTCTCGTTCAACTCACCGGTGTGGTTCAACGTAGGTACCAAGAGCCCACAGCAGGTTTCTGCATGTTTCATCTTGTCAGTCGATGACTCAATGGACTCAATTCTTAACTGGTACCGCGAAGAGGGAATGATCTTCAAGGGTGGTTCAGGCGCAGGTCTAAACCTTTCACGCATCCGTTCATCTAAGGAGCTACTCAAGTCTTCAGGTGGATCGGCATCAGGCCCAGTTTCATTCATGCGTGGAGCTGATGCCTCTGCGGGAACCATCAAGTCTGGTGGCGCGACCCGTCGTGCAGCCAAGATGGTCGTACTAGACGTTGACCACCCGGACATCGTTGAGTTCATCGAGACCAAGGCTCACGAAGAGAAGAAGATTCGCGTACTCCGCGATGCCGGCTTCAACATGGAACTTGGCGGCAAGGACATCAACTCGGTTCAGTACCAGAACGCCAACAACTCAGTGCGTGTAAATGCAGAGTTCATGCAGGCAGTGGAGAACGGCACCAGCTTTGGTCTTCGTGCTCGCACCACCGGTGAGGTAATTGAAGAAGTAGACGCACGCGATCTATTCGCTCAGATTGCTGACGCGGCTTGGGAATGTGCGGACCCAGGTATCCAGTACGACGACATCATCAACGACTGGCACACCACTCCAGAGACTGGTCGCATCACTGCTTCGAACCCATGTTCTGAGTACATGCACTTAGACAACTCGAGCTGTAACTTGGCGTCATTGAACCTATTGAAGTTCTTGAACCCAGACGGTTCATTCGACACCGAGAAGTTCACCAAGGCAACTGAGTTGATCTTCACCGCCATGGACATCTCGATTTGTTTCGCAGACTTCCCAACCGAGAAGATTGGCGAGACCACCAAGGCCTACCGTCAGCTAGGAATCGGCTACGCAAACCTTGGCGCATTGCTAATGGCTATCGGTGTTCCATACGACAGCGAAGAGGGCTTTGCTCTAGCAGCTGCTATCACTTCACTAATGACTGGAGCGTCATACCGTCGCTCAGCAGAAATGGCTGGAGTAGTAGGAACCTACGAGGGTTACTCAAAGAACAAGAACGGCCACGACCGCATCATGGGTAAGCACGAAGCAGCAAACGCTCAGCTTCGTTCGGTTTCTGAGATCGATGCACGCGTTCTAGAGGCAGCAACCGAGCAGTGGGCACTCAACACTGCAATCGGTGCTGAAAACGGTTGGCGTAACTCGCAGGCATCATTGCTTGCACCTACTGGAACTATCGGTTTCATGATGGACTGTGACACTACCGGTATCGAGCCTGACTTCTCACTCGTGAAGTACAAGAAGCTCTCAACCGGTGGATCGATGCAGATCGTCAACCAGACCATTCCATTCGCTTTGCACCGTCTCGGTTACTCACAGGAGACCATCGAAGCGATTGTCGATCACATCAGCCAGCACGGCCACGTAGTCGACGCACCAGGCCTAAAGCAGGAACACTACGCAATCTTTGACACCGCTGTTGGTATCCGAGCAATCGAGCCAATGGGTCACGTACGTATGATGGCAGCAGTTCAACCATTCCTATCGGGCGCGATTTCAAAGACCGTAAACATGCCGGAGACTGCAACTCGCGAAGAGATCGCAGATGTCTACTTCCAGGGTTGGAAGCTTGGCCTAAAGGCTTTGGCAATCTACCGCGACAACTGCAAGGTTGGACAGCCTCTATCTGACGCCAAGGCAAAGACTGAGACCAAGGTTGAGGAAGTTCCAGTAACCGCTACCGGTATGGCTCGTCCATCACGCAAGCGTCTACCAAAGTCACGTCCATCGTCAACCACTTCATTCACTGTAGGTGGAGCAGAGGGTTACATGACCGCTGGTTCATACCCAGATGGTGGATTGGGTGAGGTATTCCTAAAGCTAGGTAAGCAAGGTTCAACTCTCGCCGGCGTAATGGATGCATTCTCAATTGCAGTTTCGATTGGTCTTCAGTACGGAGTACCACTTGAGACTTACGTACAGAAGTTCACCAACGTATCGTTCGAACCTGCTGGTTTGACCGACGACCCAGATGTACGTATGGCCAAGTCACTCATGGACTACATCTTCCGACGTCTTGCTCTTGACTACCTACCGTTTGAGACTCGCTCATACCTAGGTATTCAGACCGCTGCAGAGCGTTCGGCTGCGCTAGACGCAAATCCAAGCTACGGTTCAAGCTCAATCGCTGAAACTGTTATCGATGACAGCGTTGAAGTTGAAATCGAAGCTCCGGCTGCGGCACCAGTGCAGAAGATTGAGATTACAGAGAAGCGCGAAGTTCACTCTTCAGCTGAACTGTTCGAAATGCTTCAGGGTACTGAGTCTGATGCACCACTTTGCTTCAACTGTGGAATCAAGATGCGACCATCTGGTTCATGCCACGTCTGTGAAGGCTGTGGATCAACCAGCGGCTGCAGCTAAAGAATAAGCTCAGGACGGGGTCGGCGAATACGTCGGCCCCGTACTGTATTTAAGGCGTTTGCTAGTCTTGCAATGTGCTTTACAAATTCATTTACAGGGTATTTTTCGCCGCCATGGACGCGGAATTCGCGCATCACATCGGCATGCTGGCGATTCGGATACTTGGTGCCACAAGAATTTCCGAAGTATTGAAAGTAAAGACACGAAACAAAATTTCTGTATCTACTATGGGCCTTCATTTTGATTCGCCCTTTGGGCTTGCTGCCGGTTTCGATAAAAATGCGATAGCAATCAAAGCCCTCGGCGACCTAGGTTTCTCGCATGTCGAAGTTGGCACGGTTACTGCGATAGCTCAGGCTGGTAACGAGAAACCGCGACTATTTCGTCTGCTTGCCGATCGTGCCCTCATTAATCGAATGGGCTTCAATAATCAGGGTGCGGCCGCAGTGGCTAAAAACATCGCACGTACTAGGGCAAAATACGGAGATAACCTTCCAATCATTGGAATCAACATTGGCAAGAGTCGCGTTGTTGAAGTTGAGAACGCCGTATCCGACTACCAAGCGAGTGCCAAAATCCTAGCTCCGCTGGCGGACTACATCGCAGTAAATGTGTCGTCACCGAACACACCTGGCCTGCGGTCGCTGCAAAGCGTGGAAGCCCTAGAGCCAATACTTAGAGCCGTTCAGGCAGAAGCTCTGGACAAGCCCGTACTGGTAAAAATTGCTCCGGATTTAGCTGATGAAGACATCGTGGCGGTGGCGAAGTTGGCAAAGAAATTGAAACTCGCCGGCGTTATTGCTACCAACACAACAATTAGTCGAGCTGGACTCAAGTCAGATTCGAAACTGGTCGAATCTCAGGGAGCAGGAGGACTCTCTGGAGCTCCGCTAAAACAGCGCTCCCGCGAAGTGCTCGTGCTTTTGAGAAAAAACTTGCCAGACGAAATGACTGTGATTTCCGTGGGCGGAGTAGAGACTGCCGCTGAAGTGAGGGAGCGAATTGCACTCGGAGCAAACCTCGTCCAGGGGTACAGCGGCTTTATTTACGAGGGTCCACTTTGGGCCCGACGAATCAAAAAGCAGCTCTAGTTAGCGTTTTCCGCGTTTTACCTGCGGCTTAGGCATGCGCATCGGACGCATCTGGATTGAACGCATGGCGGCGTACCAACGCAATCCTCGCTCGAGTTTTCCGTAACCAAATTTTGCAGAAAGTTCGCGTTCCACGCGTCTTCCGATTAGTAGGGCGTCGGCTACAACTGCAGCAAATAGGATCCACATGACAATCAGGCTGGCAAGTTGAACGTAATAGACATCGATTGTGGTTGCGATTAGGAAAACAAACATCACTGGCAAAATCGTTTCGCCCAGTGTGAATCGTGAATCTACGATGTCACGAGCCATTTTCTTCTGGGGGCCACGGTCACGAAGTGGCAGATATTTCTCGTCGCCTCGCATCATGCCTTCGCGTGCGGCTTTGCGCTCAGCCGCAATTTGTTCGCGCGAAAGCTTGCGGCCTTCCTTAGTTTTGTCGCCAACAAGGGGACGCTTGTTAGCCGCTTCACGCTCTTTGCGCGTAGGCGTAGCCTGTCCTTTACCTGTGCTAGAAACCTTGGTGCTCTTTGCTTGTTCCGCCATCAAATTTCCCTTACTTGTTTGAGGTTAAGATTACCCGTATGAACTTCTCGCCTGATTCACTTCGCCCGGACAATCTGTCGGCAACGCTCACGCGAGAAAAGGTCTCAGCCAGGTTTCCCAAAACGCTTTCAATCCTCAGCGACCTAGTGCGCATCCCAGGCATAGCTTGGGAAGCTTTCCCAGAGCAGGATCTTGAAGCAAGCGCCAACCGTGTGGCGGATGAGTTTCGCGCAACCGGAATATTTGAGGATGTAGAGATCCGTCGCTCCTTGGCGAATGGAAAACAAGGTGCTCCGGCAGTTATCGCTAGGAGAGCTGCCCGTAACGGCCGCCCGCAAGTGCTCCTGTATGCCCATCACGATGTTCAGCCTCCCGGCGATACTTCAAATTGGCAAACGCCACCATTTCAACCGACTGTTATTGATGGTCGCATTTTTGGTCGGGGTGCCGCAGACGACAAAGCCGGTATTGTCGCGCACCTGACAGCAGTGCAGGTACTTCGTGACATGGTAGGCCCCGATTTTGAATTGGGAATTTCGCTTTTCATCGAAGGTGAAGAAGAAGCGGGTTCTCCAACCTTCCGCAATTTCCTAGAGGAAAATCGTGACCTACTCAAAGCCGATGTGATTATTGTCGCGGATTCTTCGAACTGGACTACTACAACACCGGCGTTGACCACCACACTTCGTGGACTGGTCTCACAGGTAATTGAAGTCAGCACGCTTGATCATGCACTGCACTCAGGTATGTATGGGGGAGCCGTGCCCGATGCGATGACTGCGATGATCAAATTGCTTTCAACTCTGCACGATGCAGATGGCAACGTGAACGTGCACGGACTCAAATCAGGAAAAGCTTCAGAGCTTGAATATTCCGACCAGACGCTGGCTGTGGACGCCGGGGTGCTTGATGGCGTGAAGCAAATTGGATCGGGAAGTATCTTGGATCGAATTTGGATGAAACCTTCCATCACAGTCATTGGGATGGATTCAGTACCTGTAGCTCAATCTTCGAACACAATGTTGCCGTCGATGAGAGCGAAGATCAGCATGAGAATTGCCCCGGGCGAAAATCCGGTAGATGCGCTGAACCTCTTGCGCAGCCACTTGGAAGCGAATCTGCCTTTTGGGGCCAAACTGCAATACGGCGAAGTGGAACAGGGTAAACCCTTTGCTGATGAGAATTCAGGCTGGGCAAAAGAGCTTGCATCGGCCAGTTTGAGCGCTGCATTCGGGGAAAAGTCGGTAGACATCGGTATCGGTGGGTCAATTCCATTTATTGCCGATTTGATTGACGTCTTCCCAAAGGCACAAATCCTGGTCACCGGGGTAGAAGACCCGGACAGCAGGGCACACAGCCCCAATGAGTCGGTCCACGTGGAGACACTGAGGTCAGCAATTGTGGCAGAGAGCCTATTCCTCTATAAGGGGAATGACTTGAGGGTCAACTAGGTTTTAAGTCTTAGAATTAAGGTGACGAAAGGCAAATAATGACTGACACACTGAGCCATGAAGTAATCCTCACCGATACTGCTCGTGACCGAGTCAAGGCGCTTTTTGAAGCCCAGGGGCTCGAGGACGTTCGTTTGCGTATCGAGGTCAAAGTGGGCGGCTGTGCTGGCTTCCAGTACGACCTATATCCTGATGAGGTAAAGGGTGAAGACGACCTAGTGAAGGATTTCGGTGGTCTTGAGGTAATTGTTGACCAAAAGAGTGCTAACTACCTAGTTGGAGCCACGATTGACTTCGAAGACTCAATCATGAAGCAGGGGTTGACCATCGACAATCCAAATGCCACCGGCTCTTGTGCCTGCGGCAACAGTTTCAACTAAGCAACCTTCGCGTGAATCCGATCCAGTTAGGGTCGGATTTTTGCCTTAAAACCCTTATTTTTCAGCGTTTTTAGCCGTTTTACGGCCGGTCAAAGCGTAGGATAAAAACGTTAACGTTTTGCACTTGAAGGGCGAAAATTGCGTCGCAAGAATGCTTTCAAATGGGCCAGTCTGCCAGTAGCAGCTGCCCTTATCTTGGTTCTAACTGGTTGTACCGTGCAGGAATTCGAGCGTGGATTCCTTCCGGGTGAGCCAGGGGTCACCAACCACACCGACAGCATCGTCAATTTATGGAATGGTTCCTGGATTGTCCTGTGGGGCGTTGGAATCATTTCCTGGGGACTCATGTTCTACGCAATCATCCGCTACCGTCGCCGCAAGGGCGACACGAGCATCCCTGAGCAGATGCGATACAACAACCCGGTGGAAGCCCTTTTCACAGTTGTGCCTCTAATTTTGGTGATTGGCTTCTTCGCGTTCACCGCTAAGACCATGTCAGACATCGAAACTCCTACCGCTAATCCAGATGTCACCATCGAAGTGATCGGAAAGCAGTGGTCTTGGGACTTCAACTACACCAACGCTAACGTTTACGAATCTGGAATCCAGTCTCAGTTTGAGGGGGAAGAGGGTAGCGAGGCTGCCTTGCCAACACTTTACCTACCGCTGAACAAAACCGTTCAAATCGACCTTCGCGCTCGAGACGTTGTTCACTCATTCTGGGTAATCGACTTCCTTTACAAGAAGGACGTTTTCCCGGGCCAAACGAACCACATGTATTTCACGCCTACCAAGTTGGGTACTTACAAGGGTAAGTGTGCGGAGCTCTGCGGTGAATTCCACTCAATGATGCTTTTCAACGTGAAAGTGGTTGAGCAGGCAGAGTACGACGCGCACATGGCGCAGCTTGCTGCAAAGGGCAATGTTGGACAGCTTGACGAGAAGTACGACCGCAACCAAAACCTTCCGGGCGACAACCCGGCTTCAGAATCGACTAAGGGATAGGCACAATGGCTACCGCAACTGCAACCGCTGGTTCGACTACCAAGAAGTCAAAAGGTCGAATTCTTGTTGATTGGGTGACTACAACCGACCACAAGAAAATCGGTTACCTATACCTGATCACCTCTTTCATTTACTTCCTCATCGGTGGAGTGATGGCTCTGGTTATTCGTGCACAGCTCGCTGCACCTGGCCTAGAAGTTGTTGGCACCAAGGAGCAGTACAACCAGCTATTCACCATGCACGGCACCATCATGCTCTTGATGTTTGCAACGCCGCTATTTGCTGCATTTGCAAACATCTTGATGCCGGTTCAGATTGGTGCTCCAGACGTTGCATTCCCACGTTTGAACGCGATTGCATATTGGTTCTACTTCTTCGGCTCATTCGTTGCCGTTGCCGGATTCTTCACACCCCAGGGAGCGGCAAGCTTCGGTTGGTTCGCCTACGCGCCTCTATCAAGCACCACTTTCTCACCGGGAATCGGTGGCGACCTGTGGGTATTTGGATTGGCGCTGAGTGGTTTCGGAACCATCATGGGTGGTGTCAATTTCGTCACCACAGTCTTGACCATGCGCGCACCTGGCATGACTATGTTCCGATTGCCAATTTTTACATGGAACACCTTGGTAACTTCAATTCTGATTATTATGTGTTTCCCGCCGTTAGCGGCTGCGCTATTTGCACTAGGTGCCGACCGTCGCTTCGAGGCACACATCTTCGACCCAGCCAACGGTGGACCGATGCTTTGGCAGCACCTGTTCTGGTTCTTCGGCCACCCAGAGGTATACATTTTGGCGCTACCGTTCTTCGGTATCGTTTCTGAAATCTTCCCAGTCTTCAGCCGCAAACCAATTTTCGGATACAAGACTTTGGTCTATGCGACCATTGCGATTGCAGCGCTGTCGATGACCGTGTGGGCTCACCACATGTACGTGACCGGAAGTGTATTGCTACCGTTCTTCGCGTTTACCACCATGTTGATCGCTGTGCCTACAGGCGTAAAGGTATTCAACTGGATTGGCACAATGTGGAAGGGTTCGATCAGTTTCGACACCCCGATGCTTTACTCACTAGGCTTCCTAACCACCTTCATTTTCGGTGGTTTGACCGGTGTGATCTTGGCATCGCCAACCCTAGACTTCCACCTTTCTGACAGTTACTTTGTGGTGGCACACTTCCACTACGTAGTTTTCGGTACCGTTGTGTTTGCAATGTTTGCCGGAATTTATTTCTGGTACCCAAAGATGACTGGCAAGCTTCTCAACGAGCGTCTAGGAAAAATTCAGTTCTGGCTATTGTTTGTTGGCTTCCACGCAACCTTCCTGATCCAGCACTGGGTCGGAGTGATTGGTATGCCTCGACGCTACGCAACCTACCTGCCGGAAGACGGCTTTACCTGGATGAACCAGGTATCAACCGCTGGTTCGGCCTTGCTGGCAATTTCGATAATCCCATTCCTTTGGAACATCTGGATTACCCACAAGCGTGGTGTAAAGACCAACTTGAACGATCCTTGGGGTTACGGTCGCTCGCTTGAATGGGCAACAGCATCTCCATTCCCACGTCACAACTTCACTTCGATTCCTCGTGTTCGTTCAGAATCACCGGCATTCGACTTGAACCACCCAGAGTTTGCCCCGCGTGAGGCAAAAGCGCCAGCAAAGAAGGGCTAACCACAAATGAAATTCAATGCAGCATTCTTCTGGTGGATGAGTATTTTCTACGGTGTTGATGCAATTGGTTATGCCACCTGGTACGGATTGACCTACAACGGCGCAGTTGAACCGATTGCGACGGCAGCTCTCTCAATGCTGTCGGTTATGTGTATTTTCCTTGGTTTTTACATTCAGGCGACTGCAAAGCGCTCTGGAGTTCTGCCCGAAGATAGAGAAAATGCCAACATTGAAGATGGCGACACTGAGATTGGCTTCTTTGCTCCGTGGAGCTGGTGGCCATTCTTCCTTGGAGCGTTTGGTGCGATCTGCTTCGCCTCGCTAGCAGTGGGCTGGTGGCTCTTCTTCATTGGCTTCCCATTGGCGCTTGTGGCGCTAATCGGTTTTGTGTTTGAGCACAGCCGTGGACAGTACGCTCACTAGTATCTGGAAATTAGGAATTAGCCCGACTTCGGTCGGGCTTTTTCTTTACTCTAGATTCTGATCAGCCCAGAAGACCATCGCATCATGGTGATACTTTGCCAGGCCAGGACTTACTGCTTCGTAGGAATCTCTGTAGTCGGTGGGGAGTAGGTAGCTCTGCGCCAAAGACTTGTATGCCGCCCGGCTTGGTGTCCAGAACTGGGCACAGAATTCATAGTGCTTTCGCACGAGCGCCTGCACTTCTTCTGCTGAAACGACTAACCCCGACATTTGCGCATCTTTGAAGCCATTAGTTAGCTCAGCAAATTGCGCGGTGAATGCCTGGTTTTGTTCTTTGCTGTACTGATTTTGGAACAGTTCAGCGTGACTTCCGATGCCATCAAACTCTCGCATTGAATGATTGTATCGGTGTGGCACTGGGTTAAATGAAAACGCCCCGCAGTGCGCGGGGCGTTTTCCATTGTTACTTACTTCTTTTTAGGAGCTGCCTTCTTGGCCGCAGGCTTCCTAGCGGCTGGCTTTGCAGTGGCCTTCTTAGCTGCAGGCTTAGCGGCTGTCTTCTTTGCGGCAGTAGAGGCCTTCTTCTTCGGCGCTTCCTCAATCACTGGTGCGTGATCGTGGTGAGCCGCATCGAGTTCAAGCTGACCTACCGGTGATACTCGGTCTTGGAAGTAGAACTTCGATAGTGAAGCGCGCATGCGAGCCTTGATCGTAATTTTGCCTTCGCTGTTCGGGCGAGCAAGAGTTGGCTGGTAGCTCTTGTATTCAACGAGCTTGTACATTTCAAACTTGTCCAACGGCTCGTGGACTTCGATGTACTCACCGTGAGGCATACGAATGATGCGACCGGTCTCGCGACCGTGTAGCACAATTTCACGATCCTTACGCTGTAGCGACAGTGCGGTGCGCTTGGTAATCCAGAATGCCGCAATCGGACCGACGATGAGCAGAATCTGGAAGCTGGTGAGCACCTGGTTCAGCGACATCTTGAACTGAGTTGCAATAAGGTCTGTAGCGGCACCGGCCCAAAGCACGGCGTAGAAGGTAACACCGGCAGCGCCGATAGCGGTGCGAACTGGTGCATTGCGCGGACGGTCAAGCACGTGGTGTTCGCGCTCATCACCGGTGATCCACTTTTCAATGAACGGGTAAGCACCCACGACAACAAGGAAGAGAACTCCCACTAGCAATGGAAGCAGAATGTTCCACGACCAGGTTCCACCCAAGGCAGTGAATTCCATGTGGCTAGGAGCCAAACGCAAGGCACCATCCAACCAACCGATGTACCAGTCAGGCTGGGTACCTGCAGATACAGGAGATGGGTCGTAACCACCGTAGTTCCATACTGGGTTGATGGTGAAGGTGCTTGAGATCAGCATGATCACACCGAACACGATGAAGAAGAATCCACCAGCCTTTGCAACGTATACCGGCATAAGTGGGTAACCGACAACGTTGGTGTCTTTGCGGCCTGGGCCAGGGTAGTGGCTGTGCTTGTGGATGACCACCATGAATAGGTGCACTGCGAGGAACAAGATAATCAACGCAGGAATGATCATGATGTGCAAGCTGTACAAGCGTGCAACGATCTGCTCACCAGGGAACTCTCCGCCGAATAGCAGAGAAGAAACTGATGAACCGATTACAGGAACACCCTTGAGCATTCCGTCGATGATGCGAAGACCGTTTCCTGAAAGCAAGTCGTCAGGTAGTGAGTACCCGGTGAATCCGCCACCCATACCAAGGACGAATAGGAAGAAACCTACAAGCCAGTTGATTTCGCGTGGCTTACGGAAAGCTCCGGTGAAGAAAACACGCATCATGTGCAGACCAGATGCTGCCACGAAAAGCAAAGCAGACCAGTGGTGCACCTGACGCATTAGTAATCCACCGCGAACCTCGAATGAGATGTCGAGAGTGGATGCGTAGGCGATAGACATTTCTGCGCCCTTTAGCGGACCGTAGACACCGTCGTAAATTACCGGTGTCATGGCTGGCTGGAAGAAGAACGTAAGGAATGTTCCCGAGATCAACAAAACTACGAAGCTGTAAAGCGCAACTTCACCAAGCATGAATGACCAGTGGTCAGGAAATACCTTGCGACCAAACTCCTTCAGAATGCCGGCAATACCAACGCGCTCGTCGAAGTAGTTGGCACGGTTAGCTAGGAAGCTACCTTTTTCTTTTGTAGATGCAGCCATGATTTAACGCTCCCAGAAGCTAGGGCCAACAGGTTCATTGAAGTCGCTCTGCGCAACCAGATATCCTTCAGCGTCAACCGTGATCGGAAGCTGAGGGAGTGGGCGAGATGCAGGACCAAAAATAACCTTGCAGTGTTCAGTCAAATCAAAAGTTGACTGGTGGCAAGGGCATAGAAGGTGGTGGGTCTGCTGCTCGTATAGAGCAACCGGGCAACCTACGTGGGTACAGATTTTGCTGTACGCAACGATGCCGTCGTATGACCAGGTCTTTCTTGCTGGATCTTCCTTCAAGTCTTTAGGGTCTAGACGAACGAGCAGGACTGCAGCCTTAGCTTTTTCCTCTAGCTTGTGCTCTGGGAGTTCGGCAAGTCCTTCAGGGATTACGTGGAATACCGAGCCCATGGTGACCTCAGATGCCTTGATCGGAGTGCCGTATGGGTCTTTAGTTAGGCGAGTGCCCTTCTTCCACATCGTGTGTCGGAGTGAGTCGCCAGGGTTTGGTCCTAGGTCACCGAAGAAGAAGATTGCAGGAAGAGGGAATAGTGCAAGAGATGCGTATAGTGAGCGGCGGATAAGCTTGCGACGAGTAAACCCAGATTCCTGGTCGGCGAGCTTGATGATCTCGATTGCACGTGCGCGCACCTCTTCGCTTCCGCGAGTCTGGTGGCGCTCTTCAGACACTTCTGCATCTGGCATCAGAGTTTTCGCCCAGTGCACGGCACCAAGACCGATACCGAAAAGCCCGAAGGTGATGCCCATTCCCAACCAAAGAGTGTTTAGGCGAACGGTACCTAGGTCTTCGGTAATTGGGAAGGCAAAGTAAGCGAAGATCGCGAATGCGCTACCTACTGCTGAGGCAATGAATAGGGCAGCGACCTGACGGCTCGCAGCTCTTTCCTTCGCCGGTGACTTGTCGGTCATGCGCACGCGGTGCGGCTCAATACCCGGGTCTTTCACCTTGTCCGGTGCAACGACAGCTAGGCCACTTTCGTAGCGGTGCTCTTTGCTCACTTAGATGCTCCTCTAATTTGAAAACTAATTTGACTTAGCGCCCAACCAAATGGTGATCGCAACAATGATGCCGAGGCCAATAATCCAAAGGAATAGACCTTCGGCAACTGGTCCGAGTCCTGCAAGTTCATAACCTCCAGCAGAAGGATTTGATTCCACATACTTCAGGTAGGTGATGATGTCTTTCTTGTCTTTTGGAGTCAAGTTGGCGTCGTTGAAAACCGGCATGTTCTGCGGGCCGGTAAGCATCGCTTCGTAAATGTGGTCATTTGGCACGCCCATTAGTGCAGGAGCGTACTTACCTTCGGTGAGTGCTCCACCGGCACCAACGGCGTTGTGACACATCGCACAGTTGATGCGGAATAGTTCTCCACCGCGAGTCGAGTCGCCGTTTGCTGCAACCATTTCCTCGGTAGGAATAGCCGGGCCGGGACCAAGCGATCCAACGTAAGCAGCGATTGCATCGATTTGTTCTGCGGTGAACTGCTTTGGCTTGACCTGCAACTGCGGACCGCTGGCCTGACCTGGCATACGTCCTGAGTCAACCTGGAACTCTGCTGAGGCTGCACCTACGCCAATAAGGGTAGGAGCGGCCTTGGTGCCGACGCCGTTCACGCCGTGACAGCTGGCACAGTTAGCCAAAAACAGCTTCTTGCCCTCTTCGATTTGAGTGGCAGAGGCTACTTCCGACTTAGGAGTGTTATTGATTGCAGTTGAGGCGGCAGCATATCCCGCTCCGGAAAGCATGAGACCAATTGCGATTACGGCTGCTGCCGCGAATGGACTGCGACGAGAGTTTTTCATTTCTGTCTTTTCCTACTTGAGAACGTAAATGATAAGGAACAAGCCGATCCAAACTACGTCCACAAAGTGCCAGTAGTAGGAAACAACGATTGCGCTGGTGGCCTCGTAGTGGCCAAATTTCTTGGCTGCAAAAGTCTTGCCGATGACCAAAAGGAAGGCGATCAGACCTCCGGTCACGTGCAGTGCGTGGAATCCGGTGGTTAGGTAGAAAGCGCTTCCGTAAGAGTTCGAGCTCAAGGTGACACCCTCGGAAATCAGGGTCGCGTACTCCCAAACCTGCCCAGAAACGAACATTGCACCCATGACGTAGGAGAGTAGGAACCACTCAACCATGCCCCACTTGGTTGGCGACCAACCGGTGGCGCGAGGCTGCATGCGCTCGGCCGCAAAGACACCAAACTGGGCGGTAAATGAAGAAGCCACAAGAATCAGGGTGTTGGTCAACGCAAACGGCACGTTCAGAATTTCCGTGTCGTGGGCCCAAATCTCTGGTGAATTAGCACGGAGGCTGAAATACATGGCAAATAGGGCTGCGAAGAACATCACCTCGCTGCCTAGCCAGACAATTGTGCCCACCGAAGTGGCACTTGGACGGTGAATTCCAGGCGAAGAAAAAGTCGCAGTAGACATGCCTTAATGCTAACCCAGAGAGTGTGCCAAAATGGGCTGATTTACCCTATTTCATGCGGTTTTTTCACAATAAACTTGCACGCATGACTCAAGAAAACAGCTGGCCAAGATTGCTCGGCAAATTGCTAGAAAAAGGCAATTTGGATAGGGCAGAGGCAAGCTGGGCCATGGGTCAAATCATGGCCGGTGAGGCAAGTGAAGCTCAGATGGGCGCTTTCATGCTGGCCCTGCGCAGTAAGGGTGAGACGGTTGATGAACTAGCCGGCCTGGTTGATGTAATGCTTCAGCACAGTGTGATTTTAGATACCGGGTCTCACGCCGTAGACATAGTCGGCACCGGAGGAGACCTCGTCGGTACCGTGAACATTTCATCGATGTCCTCGATTGTGGCAGCGGCGGCTGGAGTAACGGTTATGAAGCACGGCTCTAGGTCGGCTTCTGGCAAGACCGGATCTTCGGAGATGCTAGAGGTGCTGGGTATCCGCCTGGATCTTTCACCAGAACGAGTTGCCGAAATTTTCAAGGAAATTGGCCTTACTTTCTTTTTTGCCCCGGTTTTTCACCCGGCTATGCGTTTTGTGGCCCCCGTCCGCAAGCAACTCGGGGTGCCAACGACCTTCAATTTCCTTGGACCGCTGGCTAATCCGGCTCAACCGGTGGCGACCTCGCTCGGGGTTGCCAACCGCGAAATCGCCCCGCTAATGGCGGCTGAAATGGCCTCTCGTGGCCGAAATGCCCTAGTTTTCAGGGGTTCAGACGGTCTTGATGAGCTAACCACCACAGGAAACAGCGAAATTTGGCTAGTTCAAGGGGGAGAGGTGCGCGAATTCACGCTAAATCCTGGTGATTTTGGGCTAAAACATGCCACCGTTCAGAACCTGCTTGGTGGCGACCCGCAGCACAATGCACAGGTTACGCGCTCGCTGTTTGCAGGAGACCAAACCGGAGACCTTACCTACATCCGCGAGGTAGTGGCACTTAACGCCGCCGGCGGCCTGGTGGCCTTCAGTCTGAGCGATGTGAGGATCGAAACCCAGGACCAACTCAACGCAGCATTTGCGCAAGCCCTGGAAAAGACTTTCGCGGCAATCGATTCTGGTGCCGCCGCTAACAAGTTGTCGCAGTGGACCTCGGCAACCCAGGCCGACTAAACGGGTAATAGCTACAAATCGGAGAAGTGCCCTCTAGAGGCTTTGTTTTTTCTACTTGACATAATGTACATTATCGGCGGAAGGGATAAACCCTAAATCAGGTGGTGCTTCAAAAACTCCACCAACCCGAGTGGTCCCACAGATTCGCCAGACTCAATTAGTTCTGCGATAGACCACCA
>JACCDN011127079.1_pt1 | contig 75529 bp, 68 predicted proteins | sample 7441691 | NCBI WGS metagenome assembly JACCDN01 (sample SAMN15323439, study PRJNA562643) | freshwater metagenome | isolation source: river surface water | place: USA:Blue River Watershed | collected 2017-08-16
ATAATTGGGTGATCACTTGTACGGGATATTGCTGGGCAATAACTGTTTGGATAGAAAGCAGCACCATTAGCATGATGCAGCCCAGTAGACGGAGAAGGTTCATAGGTGGGTAGAAAGATGATTTTCAATAGGGATATACTTTCGTAGACAGCACAAATACAAAAGGCGAATCGTAATATAAACTACAATTCGCCTTTATAATGATTCTTTAATTAAAAAAGCCTATTTCGACTTGATACTAGTTTCAAGCTGACCAAGGATCATATTGTTAATACTTACCTGGCTTTTAACATTTTGCTTTGAACGGCTTCCGGTCTCAAGATTACGACCTATTTTTAGAAACTGAACTTCTAAACGAGAAACTGTCTTATTTCTTCTGTCTTTTCTTTTTAAACGTGTTACGCCCATGTCCTTTTGTTTGCAAGTTCTTATTCGGAGGTCAGGAGCGGGTTCGAACCGCTGTAAAAGGTTTTGCAGACCTCTGCCTAGCCACTCGGCCACCCGACCATTTAATTTTACTCGAGCTGCAAAGTTAACAAAATAATAATGGATAGCATGCTAGAATGGCATATTTTTTTGGCCCAGCAGATTCAAGTATCCTACACCTTTAGAACCTACTTAAAATGCGTTTCTAATTTTCATACAAAATATAGCAGCTGAAAGTGCCACATTTAATGACTCAGCCCCACCATAACGTGGAATAGTGACAGAATGCTGAATATATTGGCGTACCTCATCACTAATCCCATTTCCTTCATTTCCTAAAACGAGCACCCCTGCTGCGGGGAAGCTGGTTTGCCCTATCGGTTTGCCATCTAATAGTGCACCATAAATGGGTAATGGACACTGCCCCAGAAGGGGTAATAAATCGGTATATAAAACTTGAACTCTTGAAAGAGACCCCATGCTGGCTTGAATCACCTTTGGATTATACGCTTCAACCGTATCAGGAGAGCAAATGAGCTGCTTAAACCCAAACCAGTCAGCTGTACGTATAATTGTTCCCAAATTTCCAGGATCTTGAAGATTATCTAGTATAAGTGTAAAGGTCTGGTCAGCAAGTTTGATTTTAGCGCCTGTCGAATGATCGGGGATTCGGATGATGGCCAGTACTTGTTGTGGTTTGGTCAACGTGCTTATTTTCTCCAGTTCTTCTTCCTTTATTTCAACTAGCTTTACTTTTTGTGATAAAATGCCCATTTTTAGGGCATCTTTAGTTGTATAAAATATGGAATCAATCACATAATTGGATTGAGCAAATTCGACAACTGATTTGATCCCCTCTGCAATGAAAAGACCCCATTCTTTTCTGAATTTTTTTTTGTGCAGCGATTTAACAAAACTTATTTGAGACTTTGAAAGCATACCCTATTACCCATTTTTTCTCCTGTGCAAGTATACTGCTTTTGTTGGTCGTATTGGCCTCTTGCCGCACCACTAAATACCTTGAGCCGGATCAGGCTTTAGTCAAAAGGGTAGAAATTAAGGGTGTCAATAAAAAAATGTCTGAGCAGGCTTATCAGCTTGTTCAGAATGATATTCGCAAGAATTCGTGGTTCAACCTGATACTATATAATCTTTTCAATACCAAGCGAGGTAAATACAAGGGAGGAGAACCTAAAAATATTGGAGAGGCACCCCATCTGCTGGATAGCTCTTTAGTCGATATCTCACGGTCCGAAATTGAAAAGTTGATGAAAACCAAGGGGTATTTTGATGCCAAAGTCAAAATAACAATTAAAACAGAAAAGCAGCGTGCTTGGATTACTTTCGTAGTCGACTCGGGACCACGATTCAAAATACAAAACATTAGCTACGTAATCCCAGATAAAGAAGTATCAAATTTATATCATGCCAACCTCAGCTCATTTACCCATCTGCATAAAGGGCAAACCTATGATGAGGATTCGCTAAGCTATGATCGGGATCAAACTTATTTGCTATTACAACACAATGGATATTACGAATACCTAAAACCATACATGCGAGTTACGGTTGATACAAGTAAAAAAAATAATCAAGCCGATTTAAAAATATTCATAGATAATCCACCAGGAAAGGATAAGCATACCATTTATACAATTAATAATAGCACCATTCAGATCAGAAAAAGTGATGCCACCATGGATGGTATACCAGATACAGCTATCCTTGCTTCCCAATATCATTTTATGGATTATTCAAAGCATTTTAAAGCAAAACCACTCAGAAAATATCTCTTTATCAAAAAAGAAGACAAATTTGATGGGACTAAATCGAAGTTAACATATGATCGGCTGTATGCTTTAAATACATTTAAGAGTCTAAAAATAGATTTTCAAAAAGTATCAGATAGCGTTCCACGTTTAGATGTGTTTTACGATATGATCCCTAATAAGCGAATGAATAATCGTATCGAAGGTGAATATCAATTTAATACAGGTCGAACAGGTTTTAAGATAGCCAATACCTATTCTAATAGGAACTTATTTGGAGGATCTGAACTATTTGAACTCAATACAAGATATAATGTGCTATTTGATGCTACAGCTCAGGGTAGTTTATTTGACCGAATACTTATTAGAGATTTTAATATAGGAGCAAGCATCAGTGTTCCTGCCCTCATTCCCTTTAGCCTTCCTAGGCTTGGAAAAAATGGAGTACCTTACACCATTTTTGGCAGCAATCTTCAGATTTTTGATCAGAAAAATATATTCTCCAATCGGATTTTTACAAACTCTGTCGCGTATAAATGGTCAGAAAATGTATACAAACAACACCTTGTTACGCCCATTTCCATCGAATATCGTATCGGGAAACTAGATTCTGTCTTTAAACAAGAATTACTGAGTCGAGGTAGTAACCTGTTTATTAAAACAAATGATCGAACATTTATTAATCTGGGTAGTCAGTATGCCTTTACTTATAATGGGACCAAACTTCGGCAACTCGGTAATTTCGTTTACTTTTCAGGTGCACTAAATATTGCAGGAAACTCATCTAATTTATTGAGTAAAATATTTGATTTTAAAACAACTTCAGATGGTAAAAGGACCATCTTTGGTCTGCCTTATGAACAATATATTAAAACGGAAGGAGATTTTCGGATCTATCGATTCTTTGGTGGCGATCGTCAATTAGTTATGCGGCTTAATGCGGGAATGGGAATTCCTTATGGGAATAGCAATCAACTAGCCTTTGAAAAGGCTTTTTTTGCTGGAGGGCCAAGTGGAATACGTGCATGGGAAGCACGTAGGTTAGGACCCGGAGGATATAATCGTGCAAGTATACTCCAGCCAACAAGTATAGACACAACTATATTGTTACGTAAAAATCTTCGATACCTAGATCAAATTGGTGAAATCAAGCTTGAAGGTAATTTAGAATATCGCTTCAAGGTGATTACAAAACTTTTAGGAGGAAAGCTTAAAGGCGCTATTTTTACTGATTTTGGGAACATCTGGCGCCTTCGTCCAGACCCAACCAACTCTAATGGAGAGATCAAAATCAATACCTTCTTTGACCATTTAGCTATTGGTAGTGGTTTGGGTTTGCGATTTGATGTCAACTACTTTGTTATACGCGTAGATATGGGAGTTAAAGTAAAAGACCCCCAGTTTGTGGGCTCTGATCAGTGGGTAATCAGTCATTTTTTTAAGAAACAAGCGTTCAAGGATAATTACGCACAAACAAACAATCCCGATAGCTATAATTTTGTTCAATGGAATTTTGGGATAGGCATGCCTTTTTAGAAGAAACTTTTCAGTCCATCAAAGAGTGTATCTATGGCAGTAGATAGACTTAGCCCATTAGTCGAGTTAAACACAAACAAAAAGACGACCAACACCACGGCAATTAGCATAAACCTGCGAAATAACATCCCTATGCACAAAAACAGAAATGGGATTGCAATCAAAATCCACCAATTAATGGGAATAGGCTCGATACCATTAACTGTCTTAATCAAGTAATAAAGTTTTCCCTTAGTCCCATTTGTATTTTCGTGGCGTAAATAAATAAAAGTAGACTGATCAATCGATTGCGGTAATGTAGCAGCTCCATCTGTAAAGACCAGACTTTGCCGAAAGCCATTTATACTAAATAAAAAAGTCCCATGAATATGTCCTAAAGGCTGTTCGTTAGGATCACATGCAATAATTGCAATTTTACTGTTTTTGAGTAGGCCCTCTCTAACGATAAAGTTATTCAGCATCACTACACTAGAAGAATGGGTTGCCTCTTCTTGGATTACTCTATTGGCATATACAATTGGACAAAATAGAATTAGGCTTAATACAATGGGGAGTACTTTCACGTATCTCATTCAAAAGATCGTTTGTTATATAATAGAAATCCTATGTGAAACAATACACCAAAGTGTCGCTGAACCTCACTATAATGATTAAAACTTAGGCTAATAGGCCCCACCAAAGTACGATAAATTAAAGCAAAAGTTGCGGCATATTGTCTAACAGAGAAAGGATCAGAGAAAGTAACAGATTGCAACCCAACTTGCTGGAATGCTTTTACAGGCTGAAATAAATAGGCTTCTAGACGCAGGTCTAAATTTTTGTACACAGAGAATATATTTTTCAGTCCAATTGCGCCATAGCTATTTGCTCTAAAATCCGCTAGAAGTATAGATCTAGAGTCTTGAAGGGGATAAAATGCTGGGGCAGTAATCAGCGTAGATTTGTAGGTACTAAAAAATGGCTTATTACTGATAGTGCCTTCTAGTAAATACCCCAAACTATATACTTTGCTCGTTAAGAAGTAACGCTCATTACTGATCGTTGATTTAAACCAAGAGTGATCGGTTTGTTTATTGACAATTTGTGAAAGCGTAGGGTCTTCCTGCAAAATATTTCCATGAACATAGGTTTCACTACCAGAGTAATAATTAAAATCTAACCGAAATAAATTACCCCTACTAGCATATTGTGGACGATTTAAAGAGTTTTTTTCCAAAGCAATTCCACCCATTAAACCATTATAGTTAGTTAAATCAAGCTGATTTCCAAATTTATAACTATCAATTGGACTATATTGCGCATTTAGATCGGTATAGCCAAACTGTGTTTCGATTTTTCCATTGTTTAGCAGAGGGATCCCTACTTTAAGTACAGCTCTTCGATCAGATTGTTCAACAAATGTAGGGCGTGTGTCATCAATAAATATTTTACTGTTGTTAAAATAATCCCAGTCGTTGTAGGTATACTCTGCCTCCAGATAAAATGGTAATCGGGTGGGGATATCGATACGTGCTGTTCCTTGTACAGATTCATAGAACCTGCCGAGATAGAAATTAGCACCAAATGTATATGCCATCTTCCCCAATAAGTTATATTGAAAACCTAGGTAGGTATTATTGATAGGCCTAGTAGATATAACACCCCCCAAGTCAATTCTAAAATCCTGATGTGGTAGTGCCTGTAATTCAAATCGATAAGCACCTTTATTTGGTTCATACTTCAATGAAGGATATACCGTCTCAAATTCATCATTGGATATTAGTTTGTAGTATGATTTTTTGATATCGGCTAAATCAGTTTTGGGATACTTGGTTTTAAAAGAATTTTCAATGTATTGTTTTTGGCTTTTAGAGGTCCCTGTAGCTACGATGTCGTGAATTACTAGTGGGGGGTTATTAGATTTAAATAGGAATCGACGTTTAGCTAGTTCTACGGAGTCAACGCGCCGACCAATCGCTTTTTTAATATTGGGCATATCGGCCATGGTAGCTGCATACCCTTTTTGAATGAGCTCTGCTACATTTGTAAAGTTGATAGGGGTGTACTCTCCAATATCGGGGTGAATATATGTCCCATTTTTTCCTATACTGGTAGAATCAGAATTAGCTAAGAACATATAGAGTAGAAACTGACTTACCAATTTCTCGTCATCTTTGGGATAGTCATTAAATGTTTTAGAAGATACATTTGAGCCTATAATATAATCGGGACCAAACTCAGTTTTAAGTATGTCTACAGGAAAATTGTCATAGATTCCCCCATCAAATACGTATTTGCCATTAACCTTAACTGGTCGAAAAATAAAAGGCACAGAACAAGTTCCGCGCACAGCATCCGCTAAACTACCATGATCTACTGCAATTGCCTTGTGTGTAACCACGTCGGCAACTACACACCTATAGGGAACAAAAAGTTGGTTAAAATTGTTATTTGCATTGGCCGAGGCCTGCGAGAATAATTCCAAGAAGACAAAATCCAGCGGCGTGTCATTGACTAAGTTAGGACGTACCATTGCATGAAATCCAGTATCAATTTCAAGTTTTAGTGTAAATACAGACGGATTAGTGGACTTTTTACGAAAATAATGGAGATAGCCACTCTCAATAGTCCCACTGGTCAAATCCCGCAGTTCCTTACCTAAAGCAATCTGCTCTATTTCTGCAGGGGAGTAACCAGCAGCATACAGTCCTCCAACAATCCCACCCATAGAAGTTCCTACGATGTAATCGATTGGGATCTGATTTTCTTCAAGCGCTTTTAACACACCAATATGGGCAAGTCCCTTTGCTCCACCACCACTAAGTACTACCCCAATTTTTTGTGCTTTTAGCTGAATAAAAGAAAGAAAAAGTAAAACAAGCAGTGTTGCTTTCTTCATTGCCCCTCTCCCTTCAGATGGTTGTTTTTAAAGGAAAAATGTATGCTTCAATTTACAAAAAAGTATAGGATTATAGGTATGAATACAAACATTTTTCAAAAAAAATGCCTCCCATAAAGGAGGCTTAGTGCACTCGATAGGAATCGAACCTATACCATGAGAACCGGAATCTCACATTCTATCCATTGAACTACGAGTGCCTAGATGATTAATGCTGTTTAAGAGCTATACATTGAAACGAAAGTGCATAATATTTCCATCTTCTACGATATAGTTTTTCCCTTCCACATTTAATTTTCCTGCTTCTTTACAAGCAGTTTCGGAGCCTAAAGCAATAAAGTCAGGATACTTAATCACTTCTGCTCGTATAAATCCCTTTTCAAAGTCGGAATGGATTACACCAGCTGCCTGCGGTGCAGTAAACCCTTTGGTGATAGTCCAAGCCCTTACCTCTTGCACCCCAGCGGTGAAATAGGTCGACAAATTTAATAGTTTATACGCTGCTTTGATAAGCTGAGCCACGCCAGATTCTTGTAATCCGAGATCCTCTAAAAATAATTGCCGCTCCTGATAGCTTTCTAGTTGAGCAATTTCCGACTCTATTTGAGCCGAAATGACCAATACTTCTGCTTTCTCATCCCTAACAACTTCCTGAACAGCTTTTACATAGGTATTGCCACTTAAAACAGATTGTTCATCCACATTGCAGACATACATTACTGGCTTTTCAGTCAGAAGGCATAAATCAGCTATGTATTCCTTGTCTTCTTCTACAATTGGAGCTGTACGCACAGATTTACCCGATTCCAGATGGTGCTTAATCACGGTACAAACTTCGTAAGCTTTTTTTGCAACCTTATCACCACCCGTCTTAGCCATTTTCTCCACTTTCTGGATCTTTTTCAGAATGGTTTCCAAATCCTTTAGTTGGAGCTCGGTATCTATAATTTCTTTGTCTCTGACAGGGTCTACAGAGCCATCTACATGAATCACATTCGGATCATCAAAACACCTCAGCACATGTATGATCGCGTCAGTGGAACGGATATTCCCTAAAAACTGGTTTCCCAAACCCTCACCTTTACTTGCTCCTTTAACCAAACCTGCAATATCTACAATCTCAATCGTATTTGGCACAACACGCTGGGGATTAACTAATTCAGCTAACTTATTAAGTCGTTCATCAGGTACAGTAATTACCCCAACATTAGGCTCTATCGTACAAAACGGGAAATTTGCCGCCTGTGCCTTGGCATTAGATAGACAATTAAAAAGGGTCGATTTGCCGACATTAGGTAATCCAACTATTCCACACTGTAAGGCCATATACTAATCCAAACTTTATAAAAACACACTAATGGAGCCCAAAGTTAAAAATTATAAGAGCCCGTTTAAATTTTATTTCATGAAACTGTTATAATGCAATATTCACTAGATTTATAATCTGATTTTTTTGTTCTTCATAAATGATTCACATTTTGATTATTTACACGGGCGGTACAATCGGGATGATCGCTGATGCAAAGACGGGCGTACTTGTTCCTTTTAATTTTGAGCAGATCACAGATAATGTACCTGAATTAAAACGGTTAAACTATCAATTAACTGTACATTCTTTTGATCCACTCATTGATTCGTCGAATATGACACCAGCTATATGGGTGGACTTAGTGACACTTATCGAGCAAAACTATAATCAATTTGATGGGTTTGTGATATTGCATGGTACTGATACGATGGCTTATACCGCATCCGCCTTGAGCTTTATGTTAGAAAATCTGAATAAACCCATTGTACTAACAGGTTCTCAACTTCCTATCAACGGGATCCGAACAGATGCTAAAGAAAATTTAATCACTGCCTTGGAAATTGCAGCAGCAAAACAACAAGGGAAGGCAGCCGTACCAGAGGTGAGTATCTATTTTGACTATAAATTATTCCGGGGGAGTCGATCTATTAAGCATAATTCAACCCAATTTGAAGCATTTGATTCTCCTAACTACCCACTTTTGGCTGAAGCCGGAGTACACCTCAAATTCAATAAGAATTATATTTTAAGACCTACAGGGACACCTCTAAAAGCCCATAAACAACTAGACAGTGCAATTGGTGTTTTAAAACTATATCCAGGAATTGCTCCAAGTATTGTTCAAGCTGTTTTAGGAACTGATTGTAAAGCCATTGTGATGGAGACATTTGGTACAGGAAACACATCTACACAAACCTGGTTTTTAGATCTATTACGTCATTCGATTAAGGAAGGAAAACTTATTTTAGATATATCTCAATGCCGAGAAGGGAGTGTAGAGCTTGGACTGTATGAAACAAGCAATCACTTGAAAAAGATGGGGGTGATTAGTGGGTATGATATGACCTTTGAGGCAGCAATAACCAAGCTGATGCATCTGTTAGGCACGGAGGAAGACATGCAAATGGTTGCAAAACTGCTCGAAACAGACCTTCGTGGCGAGCTAACTAAAAACTAGTTAGAGCCTATTTAAAATGCCTATTTTAGCACGCCAAAAAAAGTTAAGAATGAGTACTTTATTTGATTTTGAAAAACCTATTGCTGATTTACAGCAACAGCTAGATAAGATAAAACAGGTTGCTGAAAAAACTAAAGTCGACATGTCGACAACACTGGCAGAGTTGGAAATCAAAATTGAAAATACCAAGCAAGAAATTTATTCGAATCTTACAGGATGGCAACAGGTACAACTATCGCGTCATCCAGAACGCCCTTATACCTTATCTTACATTGAGATGATCTGTAATGACTTTATTGAATTACATGGCGATCGAACAGTAAAAGACGATAAAGCAATTGTGGGTGGGTTTGCTTCCATCGATGCTCAAACGGTCATGGTTATTGGGCATCAAAAAGGCACCAATACCAAAAGTCGTCAATATCGAAACTTTGGCATGGCTAATCCAGAGGGTTATCGGAAAGCCTTACGTTTGATGAAACTCGCAGAAAAGTTTAATAAACCAGTGATCACATTTATTGATACACCAGGTGCTTTTCCTGGACTAGAGGCTGAAGAACGCGGACAAGGTGAAGCTATTGCTCGAAATTTATTGGAAATGTCGGTATTGAAGGTCCCTATCCTTTGCTTTGTCATTGGCGAAGGTGCTTCTGGAGGGGCTTTGGGAATTGGTATTGGAGACCGGGTATATATGCTTGAGCATACGTGGTATTCGGTTATTTCTCCAGAATCGTGTTCTTCTATTTTGTGGAGAAGTTGGGATTTTAAGGAACGTGCAGCCACCAGCTTGATGCTGACATCGGAGGATATGTTTAGAAACAACCTGGTGGATGGCGTCATTAAAGAACCCCTTGGGGGCGCCCATCAAAATCCGTTAAAGATGGCAAGTATCATTAAAGATCAAATCATGGCGGATCTTGACACCTTACGCAAAAGAAGTATAGATGAAGTTATCGCCGAGCGCATCGAAAAATTTTGTAGGATGGGAGTAACTACAACTATATAATTGCCCTTGAATAAGGCGGCATTCATCGTCAATTTCATGCACACTATTGTGTAATTAGTTTTTTATGGTGATATTTGCAAGCTATTTAATAAAAAGCTAGATTAATACTCACGATACACAATTTTAATCATGTCAAGAGTTTGTGACTTAACGGGAAAGATGGCCATGAATGGTTTTAATGTTTCTAATTCAAATGTTAAAACCAAGCGCAAATTTTACCCAAACTTGAAGGTAAAAAAGTTTTACATCCCTGAGGAAGACAAGTGGATTACGCTAAAAGTTTCTACCTCAGCGATCAGAACAATCAACAAAAATGGTATCACTGCCGTAATCAACAAATTTCTTAAACAGGGATTTATTTAAAATAGACAATGCTTAATTGCTCGAAACATTGGACGATTTAAAGTCCATTTTTAATTTTTCGACAAAAACGCATCGTCTCAAAAAATAGAATAATGGCAAAAAAAGGTAATAGAGTTCAGGTTATTTTGGAATGCACTGAGCACAAAGAAAGTGGAATGGCTGGGATGTCTCGTTACATTACTACCAAAAACAAAAAAAATACAACTGGACGTTTAGAATTAAAAAAATTCAATCCTGTCTTAAGAAAAATGACTCTTCACAAAGAGATTAAATAAATCATGTCGATTTTTTTCGACAAAAATTAAAAGACAATGGCTAAAAAGGTAGTTGCAACGTTAAAAACAGGTGCCGGCAAAGAATATTCTAAAGTGATCACCATGGCGAAATCTCCTAAAACTGGGGCTTACTCATTTAAGGAAACCATAGTTCACAACGATCACGTTAAAGATGTCATTGCTGCTGCAAAAAAAGATTAATGTCTCAAGCAAAGCCTTCTAGTGGCTTTTTGCTGGTAATGGATTAAACATAGAAGCCACCCTGATCAAAATCATGGGAGGCTTTTTTATTATTTAAACAGATGGGATTATTTGATTTTTTCAAGAAAAAAGAAAGTACAGTTCAGGAGCAAGAAACGCTCGATAAAGGTTTAGAAAAAACCAAAGAGGGCTTATTAGCCAAGATCACCAAAGCTGTTGTTGGACGTTCGACAATTGACGATGAGGTTCTCGATCAATTAGAAGAAATTCTGATTTCATCTGACATCGGTGTTACTACTACACTTAAAATCATCAAGCGAATACAGACTCGAGTAGCTCGAGATAAATATGTAGGCACTTCAGAATTAAATCACCTACTAAGGGAGGAAATTCAGGATCTCCTCACCGAGAACAATGCCTCAGACTTTAGCCACATTGCTCCCGAGAATGCCCCAAAGCCTTATGTTATCATGGTTGTTGGCGTGAATGGGGTAGGAAAAACCACTACCATTGGCAAACTTGCGCATAGGCTCAAACAAGCTGAGAATAAAGTCGTATTAGGTGCGGCAGATACTTTTCGCGCTGCTGCTGTAGCGCAACTAAAACTATGGGCTGAGCGTGTCCAAGTTCGTGTGGTAGCACAAGCCATGGGCGCTGACCCAGCTTCTGTTGCTTTTGATACATTACAATCTGCAGTCGCTAATGATGAAGATATAGTCATTATTGATACAGCAGGTCGTTTGCATAATAAGGTTACGCTTATGAATGAGCTTACAAAAATTAAGCAAGTGATGCAAAAGGTAGTTCCCGGTGCTCCACATGAAATTTTATTGGTCTTGGATGCCTCAACTGGACAAAATGCCATTGAACAATGTAAGCAATTTACTGGGGCTACCCACGTCAATACCCTAGCGCTAACCAAACTGGACGGGACAGCAAAAGGCGGAGTAGTTATTGGAATATCCGATCAATTTAAAATTCCAGTAAAATATATTGGAATCGGTGAGGGTATAAATGACCTGCAATTATTCAACAAGAAGGATTTTGTAAATAGCTTATTTAAACAATCAGATGAGGGTTAGAGTTAAGGAGCAAAGTAACATATTGAAAAAGCCAGCCCGTGTCAATGTTATCACGCTGGGCTGCTCAAAAAACATCTATGATTCGGAAGTACTCATGGGGCAGCTCAGAGGAAACCAGATAAACGTAGTTCATGAATCGGATCAGGTTACTTCAGATGATATTGTGGTGATTAATACCTGTGGGTTTATTGATAATGCCAAGCAAGAATCGATCGATACGATTTTAAAATATAGCGAACTCAAGAAAGAAGGTAAAGTGGGTCAGGTGATTGTCACCGGATGTCTTTCCCAGCGATATAAGCCCGAACTTGAAGCAGAAATTAGTGAAGTAGACGCCTACTTTGGGACCAACGAGCTCAAAAACTTATTGCAAGCTGTTGGCGCGGATTATAAGCACGAGCTTTTAGGCGAACGAAAGCTGACCACCCCTACTCACTTTGCCTATTTCAAAATTGCAGAAGGCTGTAACCGCCCTTGCTCTTTTTGTGCAATTCCACTCATGCGAGGCAAACATACTTCTAAACCTATTGAAGAATTAGTCAGAGAAGCTAAATCTTTGGCTAAAAATGGCACTAAAGAACTCATCCTCATTGCTCAGGATTTGACCTATTATGGCCTGGATTTATACAATAAGCGTAAGTTACCTGACTTACTCCGTCATCTGTCAGATGTAGATGGCATCGAGTGGATTCGTTTACAATATGCTTATCCATCTGGCTTTCCAATAGAAATATTGGATGTGATGAATGAACGCCAAAATATTTGCAAATATCTGGATATGCCACTACAACATATCTCCGACAACATGCTCAGGTCAATGCGCCGAGGAATTACCAAACAAAAAACCATAGACCTTGTAAACTCCATCCGCGATAAAGTGCCTAATATCGCTTTGAGAACGACTCTCATTTGTGGCTATCCTCAAGAAACTCAGCAAGACTTTGAAGAAATGAAGCAATGGGTAGCAAGCACCCAGTTTGATCGATTGGGATGCTTTACCTATTCACATGAGGAAAACACCCATGCCCATACACTGATCAATGATGTCCCTGAGGCTATCAAACAACAACGGGTAGATGAAATAATGGGGCTCCAGCAAGAAATTTCTTTCCAGAAAAATCAGCAAAAAGTGGGCAGTATTTTCCGTGTCTTGATTGATAAAAAAGAAGGTAATTATTTCATTGGACGTACTGAATTTGATTCTCCAGAAGTGGATAATGAAGTCTTACTGGATACCTCCATCAATTATGCTTCCATAGGTAATTTCATCAATGTACGGGTTGATCGGGCTGAAGACTTTGATTTATATGGACAAATAGTCTAGCTAAAGCACCAAGACAGAGGTTCGCAAGTCTTTTTTGTCTAATTTCGACTTGGATGAATGTAAACTACCTCGACTACCGTCAAACGAAATGTTTCTCTACTACCATAATTCGGTATCTAGACCATGATCCTCAATTGCGTCCTTTTATATCTCATTTTCCTACGCTTGAGGGATTCTCAGAGTTATTGAAAACCAAACGCGTAGTAGAGACTAATCGAGAGCTATTGGTCGAGGTGTTAAAAAAACAGTACGCGGATTTAGATTTGACTAACCTGACTAACACTAAGGTGCTGAGCAATATTGATTCACTTCTACACCCCAATACCTTCACCGTCACTACAGGACACCAACTTAATCTTTTCACTGGGCCTCTTTATTTGATATTCAAATTAGTTACAACAATTAACCTTGCTGAAGCACTTGCCATCCAATTCCCAGATAAAAAGTTTGTTCCCCTCTACTGGATGGCTACCGAGGATCATGACTTTGAAGAAATCAATCATACATTCATCCGCCGTGAAAAGATTGTCTGGGAACATCCTGCTCATGGGGCCGTTGGGCGGCTCCAATTAAATGATATTGAACGAGTCCTCCAAGCCTATGCCAGTCTCTTAGGCTCCTCTGAGCATGCTCAAAAACTTGTCAAGTTAGTAGAGCAAGCTTATACCCAACACAGCACCCTTGCTGAAGCCACTCGCTATTTGGTTCATAACCTATTGGGTGGGTATGGCTTGGTTATTCTAGATGCCAATCAGCCCGAGTTGAAAAGAACATTTAGCCCAATCGTTTTACAAGACATCGTCCAGCAAAATAGCTTCAAATGTATCAATCGGAGTAGCCACCAACTGGAGAATGTCGGCATCGATGTTCAAGGACATACTCGAGAAATCAATTTTTTTTACTTGAAAGACCAACTCAGGGAACGATTGGTCTTGAAAAATGGACTCTACCAAGTATTGCATTCGAACCTTGTTTTTGATCAGGAGCAACTTCAGCAAGAAGTACAAAACCATCCAGAACGATTCAGTCCTAATGTGATGATGCGCCCACTCTATCAAGAGCACATTTTACCTAATATTGCCTACATCGGGGGCGGCTCTGAAATAGCCTACTGGCTACAGCTCAAATCAAATTTTGAATACTACCAACTTGATTTTCCCATCCTAGTCCTACGCAATTCAGCCCTAATTATCAATCAAAAACAAAACGCCCAGCTCAAAAAACTGGGTTTAAGAATCATAGACTTATTTGATAGCATCCAAACCCTCCAAAAAAAATGGGTTTTTAGTCATACCCAACACCCACTGACACTCAATCAGGAATGGCAAGAACTCTCGATTATTTTTGAAAAAATAAAAACACAAGCCTCTCCAATCGATGTTAGCTTAGTGTCAAGTACTGAAGCCATAAAAGCACGTTTACACCAAGCGCTTTTACGCTTAGAAAAGAAGCTACTCAAGGCCGAAAAAAGAAATCATCGTGAAGCCCTCTCACGTATCGATCGCCTTAAAAATGAACTTTTCCCCCAAGGTATCCTACAAGAGCGAACTGAAAATTTTGGCTCGTTTTATGCCCGACAAGGAGAGTCATTCATTCAGTCGTTAGTTGAAAGTTTTAGACCATTAGATTTTCAATTCACTGTTTTAAATGAAAATTAAAAAAATATTATTAAATCATTATTTTTGAATAAAATATTGATTAATGTATGAGAAAATATTTTCTTGTCTATGTCCTTTTCTTGTCTGCTAGTTTAGCATGTAAAAAGGATAAGGAAACTAACAAATCAACCATTACTGCTAAAACACCCGTTACCCCTAGTAATCCAACCAGTGTTCCTGATAGACCCGATAATTGGGTAATGAATCCATACGAAAAGCAATTGGTCAGGTATCAGCAGAAACCAGATGCCTGTATTATGACAAGCATCTATATGCTTATTCACTCCATGAAGGGGAAAGTGCGATAATTAACGAAAACGCAACTCAGATTAGATTCGATGGGACCAATACCGGCCATCTTCATGATGATATTAAACTCGCTGATGATAATCAGCTTGGAATGGCTTATTGGGATGCGGGGTCACTCTTATATAATCACAATTTCAAACTCCCGAATCCAAATGATAGTTATAACGATTTTAAGCGTTGTGTCGAGAAGTTTGCAAGTATTCTAAAGGTCAGCCCATTTGTTTTAGATCGAAATGGCCATGCTGTGTTGATTATTGGTATTGATAAAACACATGGAACTGTTCTATACATCGATCCAATGAGCCCTAACAACAATAGTAGTTGTAGTATCCTCTCATTATACGATAACCGTATGAAATATAACGTAACAACCTTTGGTGCCACGTTTTACTACTCTGATAACTATCATCAAACCCCATATACGAAGTACAATTCAACTAGAGAAGATGAAATGTTTTTTGAAAAATGGTGTAAAAAGTAGGTAAAGGACACATGAGGCTTTCTGAAGAAGATTGTAATTTTGCTAGCCTTGTCCTATACCCACATGACTTATTATACTTTTTCTGAAGATCAGCTACGCCATTTTAGCCAATCTGTTTTTAAATATATGGGCTGCTCTAACGAACATGCCAATCTAGCAACTGATGTGCTTATCAAATCTGATCTACGAGGGATCGACTCCCATGGACTAGCACGTTTGAGTGGTTATGTACGTCTGTGGGAAAAAGACCGAATCAATACCAAACCTAATATTCAAATTGTTCATCAAACTCCCACCACAACTACACTGGATGGAGATGCCGGCTTAGGCTTAGTGGTGGCTCCATCGGCTATAAAACTTGCCATGGAAAAGGCAAAGGTTTATGGTTCGGGTTGGGTATCAGTGCGTAACTCCAATCATTTTGGTATTGCCGCCTACCATACTCTTCTAGCTGCCGAGCAGGATATGATTGGCCTGGCCATGACCAATGCAAGCCCACTAGTTGCCCCCACTTTTGCAAATGAGCGTCTTTTAGGGACTAATCCCATTTGCTATGCCTTCCCAGCAGGTAAATACCCCCCTGTTGTGATTGATATGGCCACTTCAGCTGCCGCCAACGGCAAACTAGAAATAGCACAGCGAATTGGCAAAGCAGTTCCTCAGGGCTGGATACAAGATGCCCAAGGCGAATCATCTACTGATCCTCATGAATTAAAAGTAGGAGGAGCACTATTGCCCTTAGGAAGCGATCCAGATCATGGTAGCCACAAGGGGTTTGGTTTGTCAGCAAGTGTTGATATTTTATCAGCTGTGCTTTCTGGGGCCAATTATGGCCCTTGGGTTCCTCCATTTGTATCCTTTCTGGAACCTCCAAGCGACCCCGTTGGCAAAGGTATCGGTCACTTTTTCGGAGCCATGCGTATCGATGGATTTCGTCCAACCAACGAGTTTAAACACCACATGGACCACTGGATCGAACGATTTAAATCGGCACGAACTATTACCAAAGAACAAAAAGTCGTAATACCAGGTGAACCCGAATACCGGCAAGAACAAAAACGAAAGGTGCAAGGCATCCCACTCATCGATGCCGTTGTCCAAGACCTTCAAGAACTTGCTCAAAAACTAAACCTGACACCACTAAAATATTGAGCTTGTTTAAGGTTTATTAATCTCTTCGTATTTCCTTTTTAGCATTTCACCCTAAATGAAGATATCTAAAAGACTTGCCCGAATAATAGCCCTAGTACTTACCAGTTTAACAATACTCTTTATAGTGATCCTCCTCATTGGCTATAGCCAGCGAGAGAAGCTTTTTAATATGGCCATGGAGCAGGCAATACAAAAGGCTAAACATGATTATAACCTCCAAATCAACATCAAAAAGGCTTACTTTTCTCGATTGAGCTCGATTGATTTTGAGGATATATCGGCAGTGCCAAAGGGATATGATAGTATTGCTAACATCCATCATCTGCGGATAGGGATAAAGATTATTCCATTATTTTTTGGTGATATTAAACTATCGACCATCATCCTCGACAACGGGAAAATCAATTTGGTCCGAAAAAATGGGATTGCTAACTACGATTTTTTGTTTCGCAAAAAAGGCGATAACAAACCCAGTGAAATGAATCTATCGGGAGTTGCTAACCAGTTGTTGAATCAAGTACTCTACAAAATTCCTGATAAGATGGATATCAAAAACTTTGACATCCGATTCAAAGACGACAATACCCTAGTTGATCTTTATACCACCACAGCTACCATTACAAATCAGCAAGTCAAATCAAGCATCCAAGTTAACGGCAAGCAAGCCACATGGCATGTCGAAGGTTTTGTTTATCCAGAGAAGAAACAATTAAACTTAGCCTTGTTCGCAGACGGAAGGCCCGTTGAAATTCCCTACCTGGAACAAAAATTGAACTTAAAACTACAGTTTGATACCGTACGCACCCAGATGAGGCGTGTCCAGCGTAACGGCGATGATTTAGAAATCAGTGGGTCCTGGGCTATCAGCAATCTGCTCATCAATCACCCTCATATAGCCAGTCATGATATCTTAGTGGAAAACGTATCCATCGATACGGATACCCGTATCGGGAAAAATTTTATGGCTTTGGACAGTTCTTCCGTAATTCATCTCAAGCACATTGATGCACATCCCTTTATTCGATATACCCTACGCCCAGAGAAAATCTATGAATTTAGTCTAAATACACCCAAAATGAATGCGGAACAACTTTGGGATGCTTTTCCCAGAGGCTTATTTGAGTCATTGGAGGGAATGCAAGTGGCTGGACAACTGCAATATCATCTTCATTTATTTTTAGATAGTAAACAGCCCGATCAAGTTCAGTTTGAGTCTAGTTTGAACCGAAATCATTTTAAGATTCTAAAATGGGGGAAAACCAATCTTCAAAAGATTAACAATCCATTTGTTTACACTCCTTACGAATACGGTAAGCCTATGCGTGATATCTTCATCGGACCAACCAATATCCATTTCACCCCCTTTGCTGAGATAGCGCCCAATCTAAAAAATGCGCTCCTAACAGCCGAGGACCCTTCCTTTTTTAGCCACCGGGGATTTGTAGAGGAGTCCATCCGCAAATCAATAGCAACCAATTTTCAAAAAAAAGCATTCAAACGTGGGGGAAGCACTATTTCCATGCAGTTGGTAAAGAATGTATACCTGAGTCGGCAGAAAACCCTAGCCCGAAAAATAGAAGAAATGCTTCTTGTTTGGTTGATTGAAAATGGACGGCTATGTACCAAGGAGCGAATGTTCGAAGTCTATCTAAACTTGATTGAGTGGGGGCCCAATGTTTACGGGATTGGAGAGGCATCTCATTTCTATTTCGGCAAACAGCCAATAAACTTAAGTCTGGGAGAAAGTATTTTTTTGGCCAGTATTGTGCCACGTCCCAAATCAGGGCTTTATTTTTTTGAACCTGATGGGCAATTACGTCCACGCTTACGAAGCTATTTCAAATTGATTGGAGGTCTCATGGCACACCAAGGAATGATTCCTCAAGATAGCTCCAGCTCCTATGGCTTTGATGCTGTACAGCTCAAAGAGAGTCTACGTAAAAAGATATCTACAGAAGATAGTATTCCACCAGACCATAATTTAGAAGATCAGGGAGGAGATGATTTGTTTCAACACTTACTTAACAAACGGGATAGTATCCCCTAATACTTCAACCTTGTCATACCCCCCTTCAAGTCAACACTTGAGCAATTGAAACTTATTTTTTGTTAAAAGTGACAATATTTCAGAGCCTGTTTAAAATTCAAAACTAATTGAGAATGAAAGATTAATCATTCCCATTCTCCAATAGTTTATTTGACTTCATATAAATTGGTATGGAGCCAATGTAGAATGATTCAATAATTTTCCGAAATTTGTTTTTGCTCACTCCGGATTTAATCCGGGGATTTTCACTATATTAAGATCACACATTCATGTCAGCTCCTGTTTCAACTAAAAATTTAGCAATCCAAAGTCTCTTGAGAAACAAAGCGCAATACCACCGACATACCCCATCAGCTTATTTAATAAGACTGATCAAAACTGAATTTAATGTCATTTATTTTTTAATTTAAAGCTACTCAAGCTCAAATTACACAATGAAGAAATGTATTGTTTTGAAACGCAATTAATTAAAACAATTTTGAGCAATTTGGTTTTATAAGTAGATTTTTTTTCGAATATTCGATGCTCTCAAACAGGCATCAACAACAAGTAGCTCACTTGTTATCCATCAAGTTATAAGCATAATTAGTCATAAGCATATGGAAAAAACGTGCACCAGTGTATGGAATAATTGTCTCCAAATCATAAAGGATAATATACCCACACAAAGCTTTAAAACGTGGTTTGATCCCATCAAAGCCTTGCGTTTAGAAGGCAATGTCCTAACTATACAGGTGCCCAGCTTATTCTTCTATGAGTGGCTTGAAGAACACTACGTTAACCTCCTGCGCAAAACGGTAAAGAAGCAATTGGGTGAAGATGGCCGCCTAGAGTACAACATTGTCGTAGAAAAATCATCCAATAATAAGCCATATACAACCAATATGCCATCTAATGGTAATGGGACCGAAGGAAAGAGTCAGTCGATTCCTGTACCTATCAGCTTAAATAAAGACATTAAAAATCCATTTATTATTCCCGGTTTAAAAAAGCTCCAGGTCGATTCTCAATTAAATCAGAACTACACTTTCGAAAATTTTGTTGAAGGAGATTGCAATCGCCTGGCTCGCTCTGCAGGTTATGCCGTTGCAAATAAACCCGGCGGGACTTCTTTTAATCCCTTGATGATTTATGGCTCTGTAGGTTTAGGTAAAACACATTTAGCCCAAGCCATTGGAAATGAAATCAAGCGCATCCAAAATGATAAGATGGTACTCTATGTATCCTGCGAGAAATTTACCCAACAATTCGTAGATGCCCTCAAAAACAATAACATCAACGACTTTGTCAATTTTTACCAAGCTATGGATGTCTTGATTATGGACGATGTCCATAATTTTGCGGGCAAAGAAAAAACCCAGGACATCTTCTTCCATATTTTCAATCATCTACACCAATCTGGGAAACAGCTGATCATCACTTCCGATAGACCCCCTAAAGATCTGACTGGTTTAGAAGAGCGCTTACTCAGCCGATTTAAATGGGGGCTTTCTGCAGATTTACAAATCCCAGACCTTGAAACGCGAATGGCCATTCTACAAAAGAAAGTATACGCTGACGGTATAGACCTTTCAGGTGATGTACTTGAATATGTGGCTCATAATATTGACAACAATGTACGTGAGCTAGAAGGCGCTATGGTCTCTTTGCTTGCTCAATCCACTTTAAACAAAAAAGACATCGATATTGGCTTAGCCAAAACGATGTTGAAAAACTTTGTCAAGAATTCTTCGAAAGAAATCTCTATGGAGTACATTCAAAAACTTGTTTGTGAATATTTTGAAGTGCCCATAGAGATGGTCAAATCCAAAACACGCAAACGCGAAATTGTACAAGCTCGTCAGATTTCCATGTATCTGGCCAAAAATCATACCAAAACTTCATTGAAATCCATTGGTGTTTTCTTCGGCGGACGCGACCATTCTACAGTAATCTATGCTTGCCAAACGGTGGAGGATCTAATCGAAACAGATAAAAAGTTTAAATCGTATGTAGCCGATATACAAAAAAAACTCAAGATGAGCTAATCAACCCACAAGATGAAGGAGCATACCGAACTTAATCCACCAATGCAATGTGCTCCTCCTGTACGATAGCTTGCCCCCTAAAGCAAAGCAATAACTGAGCAGTTGTGGCCACGTCTTTTTGGCAATATATTTTGATACGTTGTAGATCTTTATCCTGCCAATAGACACGCCCCACATCACTGCCATCAATATCATTCTTAGGCGCTGGGATATCAAATACTGCCGCCAACAGACTCAGAGAGGTATAGTTCTTATAATCCCCAAATTTCCAGAGTTCCATCGTGTCCAGATGATTGATTTCCCAAGGTTTTTTACCACTTATCTGTAACTGCGGAGGGATTTCGAGTCGATTAATTAATAACCTTCGGCATAAATAAGGAAAGTCAAACTCTTTACCATTATGGGCACATAACATAAGTGATGCTGGTTGCTTTTTTAAAAGGTCAATGAACTGGATCAGTAATTCTTTTTCGTCATCGCTTGCAAATGATTTGATCCGCAGACTTATTCGCTCCTGCTGTTGGTTAAATACTCCTACCGAGATACAAACAATTTTACCAAATTCAGCCCAAATCCCCGCCTTAGAATAAAACTCCGCTGGACTTTCTTCTTCAGCCCGCCCGCGCTTAGTTTTATCGTCCCATAATTTGGCTAAATGGGCTGGGACCTGGTCAAAGGAGGAATATTGTGGAACAGTTTCAATATCCAATACTAAAATTTGCTTTAAATCAATGTGCTGAAGCATAGGTCTACTCGTTAATTGTGAGAAATGCAAAAGTACATTTCTAGAAGAATCATGCCCATCATCTCAACAAATACCAATCTCCAAATGCTGAGCTTGTCTAAAGTTTATTTTATGAAGCCATTGCCGGTTATTTTTGAGCGAAATGAGGCGGATTTTGGAGCCATAGCAGGGCACTATGGTGAAAAAATCCAACGAAATTGCAGCCAAAAAGAACCAAAAGAGCAAGATAAAATAAACTTTAGACAAGCTCGCTTAATCTTACCTCAACTTCCAAGAATTTTTCGACGATTTGTATCGCATCATTTTATTGTTACATTTGCTATGCAAGCATAATTTATCATGCAATCGAAAGAAACGATCGATTATTTCTTGAAAATAGCCTGGCAACGCATTGCCAATAACTATAATCAGATAGGCGCTGAGTTTGAGCTTACACAAGCTACCGGCTATATGTTAATCAATATTGATAAGGAAGGAACCGCCGTTTCTCAGATAGCGTCCTTGCTGGGGTTAAAGTCAACAAGCCTTTCCCGAATGCTTAATAATATGGAAAAGCTGGGCCTCATCTATCGTCGTGCAGCACCGCACGATAAACGCTCCGTAAAAATTTTTCTCACTGAACTCGGTAAAAAAAAAAGACGGATTGCTAAAGAGGTGATTCAGGAATTTAATGAGTATTTGAACGTACACATAAATAGCAATGAACGTTTACAGTTAATCAATACACTAAAAAAGATTAATCAGTTGACTCTAGCATATAAACCTAAAAAACAATGAAACGAACTATTTCGAAAGTGGCAGTACTAGGCTCTGGAATTATGGGATCTCGTATTGCTTGTCATTTTGCCAATATTGGAGTGGAGGTGTTGTTGCTCGACATTACTCCCAAAGAGCTATCTCATGAACAGTCCAAAGGTGGAACAGCAGTATTGGAAAGTAAGTCAGTACGTAACCAGATTGTCAATACAGCATTGGATACGGCCGTTAAATCAAGCCCATCGCCTGTATTTAGTAAGAAGGTACTCAATAAAATCACCACGGGTAATTTTGAAGATAATATGCCAGACATCGCCTCCTGCGATTGGGTGATCGAAGTAGTGATTGAGAAACTAGAAATTAAAAAGACAGTTTATGATCAGGTTGAAAAATATCGTAAACCTGGCACTTTGGTTACTTCTAATACATCAGGTATTCCCATACACCTAATGGCTGAAGGTAGAAGCGATGACTTTAAAACACATTTTTGTGGTACACACTTTTTTAATCCACCACGCTACTTACGTTTATTAGAAATCATTCCAACTCCACACACCAAACCGGAAATCGTGGATTTCTTCATGCACTATGGAGACAAATTCTTAGGGAAGACTACCGTTTTATGTAAAGATACACCAGCGTTCATTGCCAATCGGGTTGGGGTTTACTCGATCATGGCCTTACTCCATCTGGTTGAAAAAATGGATCTAACAGTAGAGGAAGTAGATAAATACACCGGTCCTGCTTTAGGACGACCCAAGTCAGCCACATTCCGAACAACCGACGTAGTTGGTTTAGATACGATGATTAATGTAGCCGGTGGCCTGCATGCAAATCTTCCACATGATAAAGCCCATCAATTATTTCTTTTGCCTGATTATGTCAAAAAAATGCAAGAGAATAACTGGCTGGGAGATAAAACCAAACAAGGTTTTTATAAAAAAGTAAAAGGCGAAGATGGTAAAAGTGAAATCCTTGCACTCGATTTAAAGACGCTGGAATATCGCCAGCAACAAAAAATTAAGTCAGCTACCCTAGAAGCAACTAAACCGATTGAAAATCTTCGTGACCGAATGAAGGTTTTTGCAAAAGGAACCGACCGAGCAGGAGAATTTTTTAGAACATCTTTCTTTGGCTTGTTTGAATATGTCTCAGATCGTATTCCAGAAATTGCTGATGAACTATACCGAATAGATGACGCTTTACGTGCAGGTTTTGGCTGGGAACTAGGCCCATTCGAGGTATGGGATGCTCTCGGGGTACGGGAGACTTTGGAAGAAATGAAGGAGTATAATCATCAAGCAGCTAAATGGGTGCATGACATGTTGGCTGCAGGCCATCAGTCCTTTTATAAGGTAGAAAATGGCATTAAAAAATACTACGACATCCCTACAAAAACTTATCAGGCCATTCCCGGAACTGACTCATTTATTATTCTAGACAACATCCGCCCTACAAAGACCATATGGAAAAACACAGGAACCACCATCACTGATTTGGGTGATGGTGTTATTAACCTGGAGTTCCATACCAAAATGAATACTATTGGAGGGGAGGTAATCCAGGGGATTAATAAAGCAATTGATTTAGCTGAGAAAGACTATCGGGCTTTGGTGATCGGAAACGATGGAGCTAATTTTTCGGCGGGGGCCAACATCGGGATGATTTTTATGGCAGCAGTTGAGCAAGAGTGGGACGAAATTAATTTGGCTATTAAAGCCTTTCAAAATACCATGATGCGTGTACGCTATTCTGCTATTCCTGTAGTTGCAGCTCCGCATAACTTGACTTTGGGAGGAGGGTGTGAGCTTTGCCTCCATGCCGACCATGTTCAAACCAATGCAGAAACCTATATGGGTCTAGTCGAGTTTGGCGTCGGCTTGATTCCTGGGGGAGGGGGTACTAAGGAATTCACGTTACGTTTCTCAGATGAGTTACGTGATGGTCAAATTGAGCAAAATGCACTAAAAGATCGCTTCTTAACCATTGCTATGGCAAAAGTATCCACATCGGGAGAGGAAGCCCATGAGCTTGGCTATCTACAAAAAGGGAAATATAGCTTAAGCATGAATCGTAGTCGTTTAATCGCAGATGCAAAGGCAAAAGCAATTGAATTAGCTGAAGCGGGTTATGTGATGCCGGTTCGACGCAAAGACATTCGTGTACTGGGGAAAAGTGGCTTAGGAATTGTTTATGTAGGCGCAGACTCCATGTATTCTGGAAACTATATCTCGGAATATGACAAAAAGATTTCAGAAAAACTGGGTTACGTGATGTGTGGGGGGGAACTATCTGCTTCAGCCTTGGTAAGCGAGCAGTATCTTCTCGACCTGGAACGCGAAGTATTTTTATCGCTTTGCGGGGAAAGAAAAACACAGGAGCGCATCCAGTCGATTTTGACTAAGGGAAAACCATTACGCAATTAGTATTGCTTTTGAGGGGTAAACCTACTGCGATGTTGATTCGCTATCGTTATATCAAAAAAATTATAGAAATCGATCGAAAATTAACCAAGGTGTGTCGCAACACGCAATACGCTGTACTTAATACCAAAAAATATGGAAGCATACATTGTAGCGGGCTACCGTACCGCTGTTGGAAAAGCACCACGAGGTGTATTTCGTTTCACTCGGGCCGATGATTTGGCTACCGATGTTATCAAGCATTTGGTGGCATCCGTCCCCAGTTTAGATAAAGAACAAATTGATGATGTGATCGTAGGAAATGCTACTCCCGAAGCAGAACAAGGACTAAATATTGCCCGTATGATTTCATTGATGGGCTTAAATACAGATAAAGTTCCAGGTGTAACGATTAATCGTTACTGCGCATCGGGTTTAGAAACCATCGCTACGGCTGTAGCCAAAATTCGATCAGGAATGGCAGATTGCATCATTGCAGGAGGCGTTGAGGTAATGTCTGGGATGCCATTTGGTGGATGGAAGATTGTTCCCAATTTAGAAGTCGCTAAAACGCATCCGGATTGGTATTGGAGTATGGGGCATACAGCCGAAGCTGTTGCCAAAGAATATGGCGTTAGCAGAGCGGATCAAGATGAATTTGCTTTTCAATCCCATCAAAAAGCAATTAAAGCCATCCAAAATGGGTCTTTCAAGGATGACATTGTGCCTATCATGGTTCAAGAAACCTATTTAGAAGAACCTGAGGAATACCTGCAAAGCGTACATGCTCATGATAGCTTTACTGCAGTTAAAAGACAAATTAGTACTCCCCTAATTCAGAAAAGAAAAACGCGCCAATATGTAGTAGATACAGATGAGGGTCCACGTGTTGACACTACTTTAGAGAAACTATCCAAACTAAAACCCGTTTTTGCAGCAGGTGGTTCCATAACAGCTGGAAACTCGTCACAAACTTCAGATGGTGCCGCTTTTGTATTAGTGGTTTCGGAGACCATGCTTAAAAAACTCAATGTACAACCTATTGCGCGTTTGGTAAGCTTTGGTGTAGTTGGAGTTCCTCCACGTATTATGGGAATTGGGCCAATTGAAGCTATTCCATTGGCCTTGAAAAAAGCCGGTCTAAAACAAGATGATCTAAGCTTAATTGAACTAAACGAGGCATTCGCTTCCCAATCCTTGGCAATTATTCGCACGCTGGGATTAGATGCGACTCGTGTCAATGTTCATGGTGGAGCCATTGCTCTAGGGCATCCATTGGGTTGTACCGGGGCTAAATTAACCGTACAGGTGATGAATGAACTGCGCAAACGTAAACAGAAGTATGGAATGGTAACCATGTGTGTTGGAACAGGACAAGGAGCAGCTGGAATTTTTGAAATGATGTAGATTGTTTTTTAATCAGAATTACCCACAGAGCCGATCTAAAGTTTATTTTAAGAAATAATTGCCGGTTATCTTTGAGCGAAACAAGGTAAATTTTGGAGCAATAGTTTCCAACTATTGCTCCAAAATCCAACGAAATTGTAGCCAAAAAGAACCAAAAGAATGAAATAAAATAAACTTTAGACCGGCTCATCAACTACAAATGAACAAACCTTAGAAAATGGATGCGTTATTAGAATTAGAAAAACCCAAAACAATGAGCAAAGAAATTAAAGGCGGTGAATTTATCATCCACCCAACCTCTTGTGAGGACGTTTTTATTCCTGAAGAGTTCGATGAAGAACAACTCATGATCAAAAAAACCTGCGAAGATTTTCTGCAAACCGAAATCTATCCGAACCTCGATCGAATAGATAATCAAGAGGAAGGAATGATGTCTTCGTTGATGGAAAAAGCAGGGCAATTAGGTCTATTAGCTGTTTCAATTCCAGAAGAATATGGCGGTTTTGGTAAAAATTTCAATACATCGATGCTAGTTGCTGACATCATTGGTGCTGGACATTCCTTTGCAGTTGCTTTATCAGCCCATACCGGGATTGGGACATTGCCTATTTTGTACTATGGAAATGAAGCACAAAAACAGAAATATGTTCCTAAGCTAGGAAGCGGTGAATGGAAAGCTTGTTATTGCTTAACTGAGCCTAACTCCGGATCCGATGCCAACTCTGGTCAAGCAAAGGCCAAGCTGAATGCTGCAGGCACACACTATTTGATTACTGGTCAAAAAATGTGGATTACTAATGGTGGCTTTGCAGACATTTTTATTGTGTTTGCTAAAATTGACGATGATAAAAACCTAAGCGCTTTCATCGTTGAGAAAAATTTCGGTGGCATCACGATGAACCCAGAAGAGCATAAGATGGGTATTAAAGGCTCATCCACACGTCAAGTATTTTTCAATGACTGCCCAGTTCCTATAGAGAATTTACTATCGGAGCGTGAAAATGGATTTAAAATTGCTGTCAATATTTTAAATATTGGACGCATTAAACTAGCTAGTTCATGCATTGGATCATCCAGAAAAGTGATTGATCATGCCATTAACTATGCTAATGAACGGATTCAATTTGGCTTGCCTATTTCTAAGTTTGGTGCTATTCGGTACAAATTAGCTGAAATGGCTACACGTAATTTCGCTGCTGAAAGTGCAGCCTATCGGGCAGGTCAAAACATCGATGATGCTTATGAAGCACTAGTTGCTGGGGGAATGGAACCGGCAAAAGCAAAATTAAAATCTACAGAAGAATTTGCTGTCGAGTGCGCCATTCTCAAGGTATGGGGCTCCGAGATGCTCGATTATATCGTTGACGAGGGTGTTCAAATTTATGGCGGAATGGGTTTCTCTGCCGAAGCACCAATGGACAGAGCCTATCGCGATAGCCGAATCAATCGAATTTTTGAGGGAACAAATGAAATCAATCGCATGTTGATGATCGATATGCTCTTGAAACGAGCCATGAAGGGGCAACTCGATTTAATGACACCTGCTCAAGCCGTTGCTGGAGAACTGATGTCTATCCCCGACTTTGGAGAAGAAGATACTAGTCTGTTTGCCGCTGAGAAAAAAGCGCTACAAAATCTCAAAAAAGCAGGATTGATGATTGCCGGAGCAGCAGTGCAAAAACTCATGATGACCCTGTCTAAGGAGCAAGAAATTCTGATGAATATTGCAGATATCATCGGTTATGTATATGTAGCCGAATCGACTCTATTACGCGTAGAAAAACTTGTAAAACAACGTGGTGAAGAAGCATGTAGTGGTCAAATCGATATGATGCGTATTTACCTACATGGGGCTATTGATCGGGTAGGTTTAGCTGGAAAAGAGGCTTTAAACTCATTTGCCGAAGGTGATGAGCTTAGTATGATGCTAGTCGGCCTACGTCGATTCACCAAAACAGGACCTTTCAATAGCAAAAATGCACGTCAACGTGTTGCTAAGCAATTGATCGATGCAAATAAGTATTGTTTTTAAAGCAAACAACTATTAGTCAAGAAGAGAAAAAGCTAATACCCCCTTTTATTAATAAGCCACCTCAATAGAGCATTGAGGTGGCTTTTTTGGGCATTGATTTTACTAACCCTTATTTAATTTTTCGTTTACTTCGAAAAGAGCATTTTTAAGGCAATCAGGATAAGTACTATACTAAATATCTTTTTGAGTGTTCCGTCAGATATGGTCATTGTCCATTTTGCACCTAGAAAACTACCCAGAACAAAACCCACACAAATCAAAGCAGCTACTTTAATGTCTACAAAACCTTGTTTATAATATGCCCAAGCAGCTAAAAAACCAATAGGGGGAACCATTAAAGCTAACGTAGTGCCTTGTGCAGACTTTTGAGAAAAATTGAGCAGGAGCACTAGTGCCGGAATAATTATTATTCCTCCACCAATACCAACAACCCCACTGAGAATACCTGCTACCAAACCAATGACTAGAAGTATAATCCATGTTTCCATATTGCTAATTTGTTGTTGAAAATGCATTTTGGTAATAATCCAATTATAAGAGCCGGCCGGTCTAAAGTTTATTTTATTTCATTCTTTGGGTTCTTTTGGATACAACTTGGTTGGATTTTTCGCAATAATCTTCCACTATTGCTCCAAAACCCGCCTCATTTCGCTCAAAAATAACCGGCAATTATTTCTTAAAATAAACTTTAGACCGGCTCTTACTAATAAACCCTTTTAAATCCATTGTTTAATCAAAAATTGATAATGCCTTCAAATGTATGATAAGATTTCAAAACACTATCGAAGTCCTAAAGACTCTTTGCGAAATGTCTGCCTCTACCCCCGCGTTAAGGATAATAATAAAGAGCTCACAGCGTAGCGAGGACTCGTGGATAGCCTGACCCGAAGGAGGGACACGCCCATCTTAGATCATTTTCATAAAAAAGCCCTTACAATCCCTATTGTGATCCGACAGCCTTATTGCTATTTTTGATGCAGCTGCTTAGCTCTAATCGCCTTTTTAAAGAACCAAGTCTAGAATGAACTTTAGACCGGCTCAAAAGACAATAAATAGATTATCGTTATTAAAATTGTGAATTTATGACAAGTGATGAAAAAATAAGAAGTGCTTTAGAAGCCAAGGATTGGAAGGAAATCAAAGTGACAGACTCTTGGCAAATATTTAAAATTATGGCCGAGTTCGTAGATGGGTTTGAAAAACTAGCACGTATTGGGCCTTGTGTTTCCATTTTTGGTTCAGCACGCACACATGAAAGTAATAAGCATTATAAAATGGCGGAAGACTGTGCTCGTTTACTTACTCTGCGGGGTTATGGAGTCATTTCAGGTGGTGGTCCGGGAATTATGGAAGCGGCCAACAAAGGAGCCTATGAAGCAGGTGGAAAATCTGTAGGTTTGAATATTGATTTGCCATTCGAGCAATTTCACAATAAATACATTGACAAGGATAAAGTCCTGGAGTTTGACTACTTTTTCATTCGCAAGGTGATGTTTATGAAATACTCTCAGGGTTTTATTGTACTTCCTGGAGGTTTTGGTACCATGGATGAGCTATTTGAAGCCTTAACCTTGATCCAAACGGGTAAAGTAGCTCGGTTCCCAATCGTATTGATTGGTTCAACGTATTGGGGAGGGTTGATTGACTGGGTCAAAAAGACCATGCTTGAGAGCGAAAAAAATATCATTGAAGAAGATCTGAACCTATTTCGCCTGGTGGATACTGCGGAGGAAGCTGCAGGACATATTTTCAAATTCTATGAAAAATATGCCTTGAAGCCTAATTTTTAGCATACACAAATCAAACAAGCTCTATACATATGAAAAAGATTCTGGTGGCTAACCGTGGAGAAATTGCTTTACGTGTCATGCGATCGGCCCGAGAGATGAATATTGCCACAGTAGCAGTATATTCTGAAGCTGATCGTAATGCACTACATGTACGATATGCAGATGAAGCAATTTGTATCGGTGCTGCGCCTTCCAGTCAATCATATTTAGTGATTGATAAAATCATTGACGCTTGCAAACAAACCAAAGCTGATGCTATCCATCCAGGGTACGGCTTTTTATCTGAAAATGCCGAATTTGCCCGCCGAGTTAAGCGGGAAGGACTGCAGTTAATAGGCCCATCACCTGAGGCTATGGAAATTATGGGGAATAAATTATCCGCAAAGGCTGCTGCACTGAGATATCAGATTCCAATGGTACCTGGGACAGATCACGCAGTTACAGATATTCCGCAGGCTAAGCAAAAAGCCGAAGAGATAGGTTTCCCTATTTTGATTAAAGCCGCTGCTGGTGGGGGTGGTAAAGGTATGCGAATTGTAGAAAGTGCAGCAGACTTTGAAGAACAGATGCATCTGGCAACCTCAGAGGCTTTGTCGGCTTTTGGGGATGGATCGGTATTCATCGAGCGCTACATTTCATCTCCACGCCATATTGAGATACAAGTATTAGGCGATAACTATGGAAATATTGTGCATCTGTTTGAGCGAGATTGCTCTATCCAACGTCGGCATCAGAAAGTGATCGAAGAGGCTCCATCGGCCATTTTGACACCGGAGATTAGAGCAAAGATGGGCAAGTGTGCAGTAGATGTAGCTCGCTCTTGCCAGTATACCGGTGCTGGGACTGTTGAGTTTATCTTAGACGAGAACTTAAATTTTTTCTTCTTGGAGATGAACACACGCTTACAAGTAGAACACCCTGTTACTGAAATAATCACTGGCCTAGACTTGGTCAAAGAACAAATTAAGATCACTCGAGGTGAGACACTCAGCTTCAAACAGGAAGATTTGCAAATAAGGGGACATGCCATCGAGTTAAGAGTATATGCTGAGGATCCTACTACAAATTTTTTACCAGATATAGGAACGTTAAAAACTTACAAAATACCACAAGGGGCCGGTGTGCGTGTAGATGGGGGTTTTGAGCAGGGGATGGAAATCCCCATCTACTATGACCCAATGATTGCTAAGCTCATTGTCCACGGCAAGGATCGAGCGGAAGCCATTGAACGCATGACCCGAGCGATCAATGAATATGAAATTACAGGTATCGAAACAACTTTAAGTTTTGGAAAATTTGTGATGCACCATCCGGCCTTTAACTCCGGTAATTTTGATACCCATTTTGTAAAAAATTATTTTACTTCAGCGAGTTTGGATGGTCATCTTCGTGAAGATGAAGCCATGATAGCTTCGCTAATTGCCATGCAGTTATTTGAGACCAAACCATCGACGATGCTGCAATCAGAAAAAGCAGATCAAAATTCAAACTGGATAAGAAATAGAAAAACTTTATAAAACCTCACCCTGCCCTCTCCTGTGGAAAGGGAGATGGATCTCCTAGTATTCGTAACGTTAAACACGATGTCTCTGCAGATTAATGGGATAGATCTCCAAAATCACAAACATGTTTACAGGAATAATAGAAACTTTAGGGGAGGTGATAGCCCTAGAACAAGTACACGGTAATCTTCACATCACTATTCATTCATCGATAGCTGCTGAACTTAAAATCGATCAATCTGTTGCACACAATGGTATTTGCATGACTGTAATTGCATTAGATCATCATTCACATACAGTTACAGCAATTGAGGAAACCTTAAGTAAAACTAATCTTCACGCATTAAAAGTAGGTTCTTTAGTCAATTTAGAGCGCTGCATGTCCTTGAACGGGCGGTTGGATGGGCACCTTGTACAAGGCCATGTTGATCAAACGGCAACCTGCGTTTCTCGGCAAGAACTACAAGGAAGTTGGATATATTCTTTTGAATATGATACTACTAAAGGAAATGTGACGGTAGAAAAGGGCTCTATTACAGTCAATGGGATTAGCTTAACTGTAGTTAATTCTCAGGCTGAGGGTTTTTCCGTAGCAATCATCCCTTACACCTACGAAAATACCAATATCAAACAGGTTCAAGTAGGGTCTATGGTCAATCTGGAATTTGATATTATTGGAAAATACGTTGCTCGGCTCATGCTCAAATAAACATCCCACAAAAATTAAATAAATTTTAGGCACGCTCTAAACAAGCTCTCCATCAAAAGCACTACTTTTGCTCAAGCAAGTCGTTCTATCGCTTCCCTTTGTGGAAGAGGAAAGTCCGGGCAACATAGAGTATCCTGCTTCCTAACGGGAAGGACTCACTTCGGTGAGGCCGGAAAGTGCAACAGAAAATAACTACCCCTTCGGGGGAAAAGGTGAAAACGTGAGGTAAGAGCTCACGACAATGCATGGTGACATGTATTGTGGAAAACCCCAGGAGTTGAAAGACCAAATAGGTTCTGAACGTGAAGTGGCTCGCTTCCTTGTACCGTACAATCGGTGCTTTCAGAATGGGTAGGTCGTTTGATCGTGCTAGTGATAACACGACTAGATAAATGATAGAAGTTTCTTCATTAGAAGAAATACAGAACCCGGCTTATAGGCTTGCTTTTTTCATTGCAGATCCGTTAATATCTAACCCCCCAGACATGACAACCACCCCTAAACTTGAAGAAGAAACAGTAAAAGGAAAATCAATTTATGATCTCTCCATCAAAAGCTTAGATGGCCAGTTTGAGATTCATCTTGGCGAGTTTAAAGGCAAAAAACTCTTACTAGTCAATACGGCATCAAAATGTGGCTTTACCCCTCAGTATGCCGAGTTGCAACAAATGCACGAGCAATACAAGGATAAATTGGTTGTTATTGGCTTCCCATGCAATCAGTTCTTTAGTCAGGAACGAGGCACTCCTGAGGAAATTGCCGCTTTTTGTCAAAAGAATTATGGCGTCACTTTTCCTATCACTGAGAAAATACATGTCAAAGGAAAAAATCAACACCCAATCTATCAATGGCTCTGCCGAAAAGAAAATAATGGAGTAGAGGATGTGAAGGTAGGTTGGAATTTTGGCAAATTTTTGATTGATGAAACAGGTCATTTCATAGCCTATTTTCCTTCTAAAGTAAAGCCAATGAGTCCAGATATATTATCCAAACTATAAAAACCACACCCCAGTTCTCTCCGAGGAAGAGGATGTGAAGAACTCACCTAAAACCATCGTTATGCCCGCCAATACCCCCCCTGCTGTAGCACTCAATCAGGCTACAGCTTTCGAGCGTCTACTGACTATTATGAATACCCTCCGGGAGCAATGCCCATGGGATAAAAAACAAACGATGGAAACTCTCCGTCATTTAACCATTGAAGAAACATACGAGCTCTCTGATGCAATTTTAGAAGGGAATAAACCGGAAATCAAGAAGGAACTTGGCGACATTATGCTTCACTTGGTATTCTACGCACGTATTGCTTCGGAGTCGAATGATTTTACCATTACAGATGTTTTGAATGGAGTTTGCGATAAACTCATTCATCGGCACCCACATATTTACGGCGAAGTTGAAGTTGCCGATGAGCATGAAGTCAAACGTAATTGGGAGCAACTGAAATTGAAGGAAGGGAATAAATCGGTGCTGGAAGGAGTCCCCTCCTCTTTACCTGCTTTAATCAAGGCCACTCGAATTCAAGAAAAAGCTCGAGGCGTAGGGTTTGACTGGGAAAATAAAGCACAGGTTTGGGAAAAGGTAGAGGAAGAAATAAAAGAGTTCAAAAATGAATTTGAACTAAAAAGTAATAAACTAATTGATCGGGACAGAGCGGAAAGTGAATTTGGTGATTTGCTATTTTCACTTATCAACTATGCTCGTTTTATCGGCATAAATCCTGAAGATGCCTTAGAGAAAACAAATAAAAAATTCATCAAACGTTTTCAATACTTGGAAAATCAGGTTTCTCTAGTGGGCAAAAACCTGAAAGATATGACCCTGTCCGAAATGAATATTTTCTGGAATGAAGCCAAAAAAGAAGATACTTGAATGATTTTATTTAAAAGTAATGGCTTGAATAGGTGATATTTTAGTCACAAGTAACGATGGAATAATGAGCACAAGAATACAAATAGATAAAGTTCCCACATTGAGTAGAAATACATCAATCAAATTAAGCTCGATAGGCACAAACGAAATATAATAAGAAGCTTGGTCTAGTTTTAAAAAATGAGTTTTCTGCTGTAAAATGCTCATACCTAGTCCTAAAATGTTACCTAACAACAACCCAACACCAATTAGATAAGCTGCATGATAAAGAAATATTTTTCTGACTTCCCAATTGGAGCTCCCCATAGCCTTTAAGATTCCTATCATATTGGTACGCTCTAGAATAATAATTAACAAGGCAGAGATCATATTAATAATGGCTACAATCAGCATGAGCGCAAGTATTACCTGCGTATTGACATCGAGCATTGATAACCATTGAAAGATAACCGGGAACGACTCCTTGACTGAATATGATTTAATATTGAAATCCAAGTGATCGTAAACCGTACCTGCAATTGCATCCAAGTGATCAAAATCTTTGATACGTATTTCATACCCACCAACTTGACTAGGTGCCCAGTTATTTAAGCGTCGGATTAGTGCCAAATCACCAATGACATACACCTTATCCATATCTTCAACCCCCAAATCAAAGATGCCTACGATAGTAAATTTGCGTTTACGCAAAGGCTCCTGAACGAAATACATTAAAAAATCATCCCCAACATGAAGTCGCAATTGATTGGCAGTAAATCGGGAAATAATAATCTCGCGTTGTGACCTAGCACTATCCAAAAAATTTATCGGCCGACCGGCGACAAGTATACTTTTAAGATAATCAAGATGATATGTTTGGTCTAATCCTTTTAGGATGACACTTTCTACTTCACCATTTGCCTTAATAATGCCAGGTTTCGTAGCGAAGGGCTGTATATAAGCAATGCCAGGGAAATGACCAATTGTTTGCTGCCTAAGTGAACTCAGCACAAATGGGGAGGTTTCATAAGACATATTCAAATCCAGCTTAGCAATGCGGATATCCCCCGCGAAACCCCTAATTTTTTCGCGAATCTCAGATTTGAATCCTTTGACAATTCCAACGGCCAGAATCATCACAGCCAAACCGAGTGTAATTCCCAAGATGGCTATACGCACAATCAATTTGGAAAAACTACGCTCAGCGTTAAAAGTGATACGTTTGGCAATAAAGAATGAGAAATTCAAATCTAGAATGTGTTTTAAACAAAACAAAGATGCGGATTTTTAGGTATTTGGCTACCAACAGATAAGCAAAATGGCCTACGTAATGGAGGTGCACCATTAGAATAGAGATTCGCTGCTCCTTCCTCTTTTAATAGGCCTTATACCTGGATTCAAACGATCAAGATACTCCGTAGCACGGCTAGAAATAATTTTGAGAGTATATATCCCCGCAGACTTAAATTCAGGAAACTTACATAGCGCTTCACGAACAAGCCCCTGCGTCCTAAATGCATCATACTCCAGACTTGAGTATTTGTAATCTCGATGGTTACACCAATCCTGAAATGCTATATCTTCTGGTGATAAACCAGTGGTATTTTTTTTCTGAAATTTTGCTCGAGATCTAAACAGATCATAATTATCATCAAACCACTGCTTCACCATTTTACCAAACGCGCTATCACCTTTACGTACACATTCAGCATCGCTTCGACTATTGCAATTGTGCCGATCCTGTTTATAGGCTTTATCAATAACCCAAGATGGGATCTCACCATGTGTTAATTTCAAAAATTGATGTTTTGAAATAGGATCATCGGAATTCAGTGTGTTCCAATATCCTCGATTTTCAGATACCCATTGACAAGTCAACAACCAGTACTGTTCTGTATGTCTTCCTTCATGATATACCGTTTCTGCAATACCCGCAAAAAGTATCCTCCAATTATCCAACCAAATATCACGTTGATTAAATATACTTTCACTAGTTCTCAAGCTCAGTAACCACTTAGATGGGAAGAACGCACCGTAAGCACTACCAACAATATTAGACATTTCCATTTTCGAATTGGAATTCCGCATATATTGAAAGTATTACGTAGACATTCGAACACCTTATTAGCTATAAGCATATATAATTCACGGAAGCTAACCAAAAAATATTTTGAGCCTCCTGGAGGTTTTGCAAATAAGCACCACCTATATTTTTCGAAACATAGATGTCAAGCTTGGCTGGCCAAATGAGAGCCTGAAACCGCTCGTCCATTCTTTGACTGATCCAGAACTGGTATAATTGGTTAACATATTGATCGACAATATTAGGATCTGTCATCGAATATCTAGGCCAACTCCTATCACTGGGCTTGGTCCAATCCACTGCCCACCCTGAGTACTTCATAATTTTCGCATTTTGCGATTCCTGACTCCAATTTAATCATAAACTTTTAATGATTAACATACTGACATTTTTCATATCTTGGCCGCCGTGAAACAACTACTCGTTTTCCTATTGGCTTTAATGTATTTGTCGACTTCTGCCGGAGTGAGAATTGATTTGTTTTACTGTTGTGATAAATTGGATAAAATTTCATTCTTTGAACAAAAACAATCAGATAACTGTGCAAGCCCTGCAAAAAAAGGCTGCTGCAAGCATCAATCGACACTACTGAAAATAAAGGATGAGCAAAAAACCCCCGGTATAGCTCAGTTCGTATTTAAACCTAGTTTTGTTTATCTCATTTATACCTGTTTTTTTGCGCTTTCATGGGATCTTCCACTGAAACGGGCAATATATAACGCTACTACAAATTCCCCCCACCCCCCACCCCCTTCACGCATTATAGTGCATTGCGTATATCGTATTTGATAAGTGTTTCAACATTATCTCAGGCACTCTAACCCAATCGTAGACTGGGCGCCTAGCTTTTTTATTATTTAACACTTTCACAATCAAAATATGAATACTGCTACGTATAGGCTACTACTATTTTGGCCTATTATCACCCTATTATTAATAGATAGCCAACACACTTATGCACAGAAAAAAAACCTAACATCTGGGCTCATCCAAGTTTGGGGTAATTGCCAACTATGTAAACATCGAATTGAAACCACCTTAACCCAATTAGGAGTAGATCAAAGCGACTGGAATATGGAAACCAATCGACTGAAAATAAGCTATGATAGTACCAAGTTATCCATCGAAACGATTCAACGACACCTAGCTTCAGTAGGCCATGATACGGAAGTATTTCAGGCTGATGATCAATCTTATGAGAGTTTGCCAGGGTGTTGCCGCTATATCAGACATACAATGTCCAAGGCCGAACCAATAAATAAGACTAGTGCTAGCCCAATTATAAATGAGAAACAGTTAAACGAGGTACTAATTACCTCAAGAAGACCCTCTACCCATATTTCTTCATCAAGTACCTTCAATATGCTTCATATGAGTGCAAAGGAACTCACTAAAGCAGCTTGTTGTAATCTCTCAGAAAGTTTTGAAACGAGTCCATCTGTTGATGTGAATTATGCCGATGCTGTTACAGGAGTTAAGCAAATTCAACTATTAGGTTTATCAGGTAATTATACCCAAATACTTACGGAAAATGTCCCTGAGATTCGTGGACTGACAGGGAGCTATGGACTTACCTTTATCCCCGGGCCATGGATCGAAAGTATACAAATAGTCAAGGGGACGGGCTCAGTAGTCAATGGCTACGAAAGTATCGCCGGACAAATTAATATTGAAGAGAAAAAGCCAGACAATGGGGAAAAATGGTTTATCAACGGGTATACCAATGAGTTTGGCCGACTGGAAACATCAGTTAACCTAAGCAAGAAACTCGATAACCGATGGAGTACAACATTGTTGACACATGCCAATGGCATATTGAACAAAATGGACGAAAATCAGGATAGCTTTTTAGATATACCCTTGGGCCAACAATTCAATATGATCAATCGTTGGAAATATGCCAATAACGATGGGTTTTCTACACAGTTTGCTATCAAGATTTTAACAGATAATAGACAGGCAGGCCAAAAAGATTTTGAACCATCGAGTGATAAATTTAAAACAAATCAATACGGAATTGGTACTCAAATCCAGCAATATGTACTATCTGGGAAACTAGGTTATGTTTTTCCACAGAAAACCTATAAGAGTATTGGCTTGATCTATTCGGCGATGCATTATGATAATCAAGCATATTATGGCTTGAGAACATACAATGCTAAACAAAAATCGATTTACGCTAATCTGATTTATCAGTCGATCATTGCTTCAGTCGAACATCAATTTCGAACAGGGATCAGCTTGGTCAGCGATCATTATGATGAAAATTTTTACCACCAAAGTTTTCAACGGAAAGAAATTGTACCGGGCTCATTTTTTGAATATACTTATAATCCTGGCACAAAATTTATAGCTGTTGCTGGATTACGTATCGACTACCATAATCAGTATCATTGGATAGCTACCCCGCGCCTGAATATTAAATATAATTTTAGACCCGAAACCGCTTTACGATTTTCAATAGGATCTGGATTTAGAACAGCTCATATTTTTGCAGAAAACAGTGGGGCAATGGTAAGTTCAAGACAGTATGAAATCAGCCATCCAAGCTTAAATTATGCATATGGCCTCAAACCCGAAAAGGCTTGGAATTATGGCCTCAACTTGGCACATAATTTTAACCTTAATAGTAGATCGGGTTCACTGTGCATCGATGCCTACCGTACAATTTTTACAAATCAAGTGGTAATGGATGTAGAAACTAATCCGCAAAAAATTCTTTTTTATGATCTGAATGGCAGGTCGTTTTCTAACAGCATCCAAGCTGAATTGAATTATGAGCCCCTGCATAGGTTAGATATTCGTTTGGCTTATCGTTGGCTAGATGTGCAAACCAATTACGGGAGTCGTCTTTTGCAAAAAGCATTAGTTGCTAAGCATCGAGCTTTTTTAAATCTGGCTTATCAAACCCAAAATCATTGGAAATTTGACTACACCATACAATGGTTTGGCCAGAAAAGATTACCGACAATAGCATCCAATTCTGTAAGTAATCTTGTAGAAGGTTATTCCCCTGCATACTTACAACTGATGGCACAGGTCTCCAAACAATTTGGCAAAGCCTTGGAGGTGTATACAGGTAGTGAGAATCTGACAAACTATCTGCAGCAATATGCGATCATTGGGGCTGACAAACCTTTTGAATCTGGCTTTGATGGATCTCGTATTTGGGGTCCTATAAATGGACGGATGTTCTACATGGGCTTGAGATATAAAATTAAATGAGTATCAAATTCATGAAATACACAGCCATAAAATAAACCTTAGACCAGCTCTCTAATTAATCATTAACAATTTTATTCAAAGTCAAATGACACGTACATATAAAATCACAGGAATGACTTGCACAGGCTGTCAGGCTAAAGTACAACATATACTTTCACAAGTTACAGGTGTTAAACAGATAACCATTGATTTAGCAACAAATGAGGCGAATATAACGATGGAGAAAGACCTTTCTATTGAATCCTTTAAGGATGCATTAAAAACGTATCCAAAATATCAAATTGAAGAAAAAGAAGTACATCATCCTGTACAAAGTATTGCTTGGGAAGAGGATCATCGATCATGGCTAGCAACCTATCGACCACTTTTGTTGATTGTTGCCTATATCTTTTTCGTCACAATGGTCACTTCACTTTCCGATGGGATACTTAATTCCAAAGCATGGATGAATAGCTTTATGGCTGGATTTTTTATTGTGTTTTCCTTTTTCAAACTTTTGAATCTATCTGACTTTGCCATCAGCTATGCCATGTATGATGTGGTGGCAAAAAAAGTAAAAGGCTATGGTTTTGTTTACCCTTTCATAGAGCTGGGCTTAGGGTTAGCCTATCTGATGCACATCAACCCAATATTTACTAACCTAACTACGATTGTAGTCATGGGTATTAGTTCGATTGGGGTTATACAAAGCGTAATCAACAAAAGGAAGATCAAATGTGCTTGTTTAGGGGCCGTGTTCAATCTACCTATGAGCACAATTACAATCATTGAGGATCTAACTATGGTAGTTATGGCTATGATTATGTTAACCATGGGGCATTAATATGCCCCTTAAACTCAAGAGCTTGTTTAAAATTAAACCAGAATTATAGATACTTTAGCTTTTAACTTAATTTAGTTCTACATGAACACATACACATCAAAGAACAAGGGAGAGTCCAATCAATTAATTTTTGGAACACGTGCTGTCATAGAAGCAATCAAAGAAGGCAAAGAATTAGCCAATCTATATATTCAACGAGGGCTCAGTGGAGGTACTTTTTTAGAATTACGCGACCTATTAAAAAAATACGAAATTAGCTTTCAATCTGTTCCTGCTGAAAAACTTCATCGATTAACTCCTAAAAATCATCAAGGAGTTGTGGCATTCATTTCACCAATTACCTATCAAAAAATAACGGACATCATTCCTTCAATTTATGAGAAAGGAGAAATCCCACTGATTTTAGTACTCGATGGCATTACCGATGTCCGGAATCTCGGTGCTATTGCGCGAACAGCTGTGTGTTCAGGTGTACACGCCCTCGTCGTGCCTACAAAAGGCTCTGCTCAAGTTAATCCAGATGCCATTAAAACCTCCGCAGGAGCACTTTTTAAAATCCCGGTTTGCAGGCATGAGAACCTCCTACACACAACCAAATTTCTACAGGAATCCGGCCTACAACTTATCGCCTGTACAGAAAAAGCTAAAAATGATCTTTACCAATTAGATTACACCATTCCAACAGCCATTATTATGGGTTCTGAAGAGGATGGCATTTCCCCAACACTCATTCGTACAGCCGATCATTTAGCCAAAATCCCCATTTTCGGAGCACTTGACTCACTCAATGTATCCGTATCTGCTGGGATTATTCTCTATGAGGCCGTACGTCAGCGAATGCCCATAGAGCTTGTTTAAAGCTCATTAAATAAGACTTGTTCCAAAGCGCTGTTTCACATCAGATACAACTTGTTTAACATGCTGCTCCTGGTCACGTGGAAAGATTAGTAAAGTATTATTATCTTCTACCACAATGTAGTTATGCAATCCCTGCAAGATAACTAGTTTATCTTGGGGCATTTTGACCAAGCAATTTGAAGAATCATACATGACCACTTTTTCGGAAGGGATAAGCACATTTCTAGCAACATCCTTATCTGAAAGCTCATAAATAGAGGCCCAAGTCCCTAAGTCAGACCAACCAAACTCTGCGGGCAAAACATACACGTTATCTGCTTTTTCCATAATCCCGTAATCAATCGAGATATTGGTACATTGCGAATAAGCCCGCTGTATAAACTTATGCTCTTCAGGGGTATTATAGCTGGCCTCTCCTTCTTTAAATATCTCATTGATATCCGGCAAATGGGTCTCAAAAGCATGTAAAATAGTTTCAGCCGACCAAATAAAAATACCGGCATTCCATAAGAAATCGCCACTTTGAACAAAACTTTGAGCAATTTCAAGATTAGGCTTCTCTGTGAATGTCTTTACCTTGAAAAATAAATCATCCATCTTTTGAGTGCTATATTGAATATATCCGTATCCAGTGTCCGGGCGAGAAGGCTTAATCCCTAGCGTAATAAGGCAATCTTTTTTGGCAGCTGTTTCCAAGGATTGCTTAATACAAGCCAAAAAAGCATCTGTATCTACAATCAAGTGATCTGACGGTGTTACGACAATTGAAGCATTGGAATTAATACGCTTGATCTTACTGGCCCCATAAGCAATACAAGGAGCCGTATTACGCATAATGGGTTCACATAAGATTTGTTGGTCACTAAGATCTGCCAGCTGCTGTTTGACTAGCTCTTTATATAATTCATTTGTGACAATGAATATATTTTCTTTAGGCAATAGCTTAGCAAAACGATCATAAGTATGCTGAATTAAGGTTTTCCCCGTACCTAAAATATCAATAAACTGCTTGGGCTTCGACGTGCGACTGATGGGCCAAAACCGGCTACCAACACCACCTGCCATAATAAGTGCATAAAAATCCTTCATATTAAATACTAAAACTGATTATATAATTCCTTCTTTGAGTAGATCATGAAGGTGAACAATACCCTCATACTGGCCATCTGGCGCCAACACAATGATTTGCGTAATATTATTTTCACGCAAAGCTTCCAATGCATTAACTGCTAATTCATCCTTACCAATGCATTTGGGAGAACTACTCATAATATCCGAAGCCTTTAATCCTCCAATATGTGTATATTTTTCAAGCATTCTCCGCACATCGCCATCGGTGATAATACCTACAATACTAGCACCATCTATCACGACTACAGCCCCAAGCCTGTTTTTCGTAATCTCGATCAGAACATCTCGAATTGGTGTATTTGGCCCTACCTGAGGCTTTTCATGATTTGCTGATAAATCGCCTACCTTCAAATACAAACGTTTACCTAAAGATCCTCCAGGATGATATCTGGCAAAATCAGCTCGACTGAATGCCCTACTTTCTAGCAAGCAAATGGCTAATGCATCGCCCATAGCTAGTTGTGCAGTAGTACTGGTTGTGGGGGCTAGGTTATGGGGGCAGGCTTCTGAAACAACACTGGTATCCAAGACAAAATCTGCTTGCCTCGCTAAGAATGACTGCATATCGCCAACCATTCCAACCAAGGCATTCCCCGCTTGCTTTAGGAGTGGAGTAAGCACCTTTATTTCAGGCGTATTACCGCTTTTGGAGATGCAAATGATCAAATCATCATGCTGAATCATCCCCAAATCGCCATGTATGGCATCAGCAGCATGCATAAATAGTGAAGGAGTTCCCGTAGAGTTAAATGTTGCCGCTATTTTTTGAGCAATGATGGCACTCTTTCCAACCCCTGTAACAACCACCCGCCCTGATAAGGATAAAATTAAATGAACGATTTTCGGAAATATATCGTTAACTCGATTGCACAGATCCTGAATCCCCTCTGCTTCCATGCGAAGTGTTTTCTGAGCTATCTGGCAGATTTCGAAGTCAGTTTTCAAGAAAGAAATAATTTTAAGTTTAGAATTACGCCAAAAATACGTTATTTTCGAGCTATATATTCAGTTTTTCTCCCCCTATTTTCATGACTATCAATGGAAATTAATAAAGCACTATTTGACAATCTTCAACATTTTTTCGGTTTCGATAATTTCAAAGGAGATCAAGAAGCAATCATCACCAATATCCTGCAAAAGAAGGACACTTTTGTAATTATGCCTACAGGAGGTGGAAAATCCATCTGTTACCAATTACCTGCACTGATGTCTGAAGGAACTGCTTTAGTTATTTCACCACTGATTGCACTAATGAAAAACCAGGTAGACCAACTCCGAGCTTTCGGCGGAACGGATAGCATTGCCCATTTCCTCAATTCATCCTTAACCAAAGCCGATACTTTAAAAGTAAAGCAAGATGTGTGTAATGGCGACACTAAGCTATTATACGTTGCACCAGAGTCATTGGGGAAGCAAGAAAATATCGATTTTTTGCGCGGACTAACTGTGTCGTTTGTGGCCATCGACGAGGCACATTGCATCTCTGAGTGGGGGCACGACTTCAGACCAGAATATCGCAAAATACGTCAGACCATCAACAATATAGGCGAGCATATTCCCATTATCGCTCTCACGGCAACAGCAACCCCTAAAGTACAGCAAGACATTCAAAAAAACCTTCAAATGAATGATGCAGTACTCTTTAAATCTTCCTTCAACAGATCTAATTTATATTATGAAGTTCGTCCGAAGCGTAATGTCATAAAAGAAATTGTACGCTATGCCAAACAAAATGCAGGTAAATCAGGTATTGTATACTGCTTGAGTCGAAAAAAAGTAGATGAAGTAGCTGAAACACTACGTCTAAATGGTGTGAAAGCGCTGGCCTATCACGCTGGGCTGGACGCCAAAACACGTGCAGAAGCTCAGGACAACTTTTTAATGGAAGATGTAGATGTTATTGTTGCCACCATTGCCTTTGGGATGGGAATCGACAAACCTGATGTTCGCTATGTCATCCATCACGATATTCCTAAAAGTATGGAAGGATACTATCAAGAAACTGGAAGAGCGGGCCGCGATGGGGGAGAGGGTTCTTGTTTAGCATTTTATTCGGAAAAAGATATCGACAAACTCGCCAAGTTCATGAAAGATAAACCCGTTTCAGAACGCGAAATTGGCACTCAAATCCTAAAAGAAGTCATCGATTATTCTGAATCAGCTGTCTGCCGACGTAAACAGATTCTGCACTACTTTGGTGAAAACTTTAATGAAACCGGATGTAACAACATGTGCGATAATTGTCGTCACCCTAAAAAATACTTTGAGGCGACCGGGCCTCTTTTACAGGTTCTCCAATTCATCCGAGAACATGGCGAAAGATTCGATGATACCTATATCATCAATTTGATGATGGGACAAGACAATCCACAAATCTCATTACACGAACATGATAAGCTACCCATTTTTGGCTCCGGAGCCGAACAAGGTGAGCTACTTTGGAAATCTTTAATGCGCGGAGCCATTCTAAATAATTATCTCCAAAAGGATATTGACAGTTATGGGCTACTAAAGTTGACTAAGCAGGGAACTTCATTTCTTGACAATCCATCAAGTATCAAATTCATTCTAAATAATCAGATCGAGGCCGCAGAGGGTGAGCATGAAGATACACAGCAACAGAACAGCTCAATGGATACTGAACTACTAAAAAAGCTGAAAGATCTCCGTGAAAGAATTGGCAAAAAACACAAACTACCTCCCTATGTCATCTTCCAAGAGCAATCCCTCGAAGAAATGTGCATCCACTACCCCATTACTATTTCAGAATTAAAACAAATTCAGGGAGTAGGTACGGGTAAGGCGATGAAATTTGGACAACCTTTCATTGAACTGATCAAAAATCATGTGGAAGAACATGAGATAGACCGCCCCATTGATTTTGTGATAAAAAGTGCAGCCAATAAATCTTCCTTTAAGATATCCATTATACAAAATATTGATCGCCAGCTCACACTAAGTGATATTGCTGCTTCCAAAGGTCTAACCTATGAAGAAATTTTAAAAGAAGTAGAAAGTATCGTCAGCTCAGGGACCAAACTAAATTTGAATTATTACATTGATGATCTCATCGATGAGGAAAGACAAGATGAAATAGTCGACTACTTCAGAACTTCCGAGGTAGATTCTGTCGATTTAGCCCTCGCTGAGCTTGGACAAGACGAATATACACGCGAAGAAATTCAACTCATGCGAATCAAATTTTTATCCGAATTCGGCAACTAATGCAACCTCACATACCACAACTAAAATTTACTCCTTCAGCCAATTTCTTTCTAATGGCAGGGCCATGTGTGATTGAAGGTGAAGATATCTCTTTACGTATTGCAGAGCGAATTGTAACGATCACTGACCAGCTACAGATTCCTTACATTTTCAAAGGCTCATTCCGAAAAGCAAACCGCTCCAGAGGCGACTCATTTACGGGCATTGGCGATGAAAAAGCATTAAAGGTCCTAGCCAAGGTGAACAAAGAACTTGGAATCCCAACGGTGACTGATATTCATGAAAGCCATGAGGCAGCCATGGCCGCTGCATTTGTAGATGTGTTGCAAATACCAGCTTTCCTCTGCCGACAAACTGAACTTTTAGTTGCCGCAGCCCAAACGCAAAAAGTCGTCAACATAAAAAAAGGGCAGTTTCTTTCGGCTGGAGCCATGAAATTTGCTGTAGATAAAGTATCCGATGCGGGAAACCACAACATCATGCTCACCGAGCGCGGAAATATGTTTGGCTATCAGGACCTGGTTGTAGACTATAGAGGTATACCTGAGATGCAATCCCTGGGCATACCGGTCATCATGGACTGTACACATTCCTTACAGCAACCCAATCAACCTGGTGGAATAACTGGTGGCAAGCCTGCCCTGATAGGAACCATTGCTAAAGCAGCAATTGCAGTAGGAGCTGATGGCTTATTCATTGAAACACATCCCGATCCTAAGAATGCCAAATCGGACGGGGCTAATATGTTACACTTAGATCTACTAGAAGATCTACTTATTAAATTAATTCGGATACGAGAGGCAATTATTTAAGCGCCTCACCCCACCCCTCTCCTTTGGAGAGGGAGTTGATTAGACATGTATTCACCGAAAATTAATCCATTACATTGAATAAAACTTTACCAAATTGACTTTTCAGGATTTTCATTTCGACTCACAACTACTCGAGGGTTTGGCGAGCATGGGTTATCGTAACCCGACCACCATTCAAGAGCAAACCATACCGATTATTCTTGATCACAAAGATGTGATAGCCTGTGCTCAAACTGGAACGGGTAAAACAGCAGCCTATCTACTACCAATTTTGCATCACATTAGTGGCACAGACAAACAACATACGCAAGCACTTATTTTAGCCCCCACTCGAGAGCTTGCCGGGCAGATCGATCAGCAGGTTGAAGGGCTAGCCTATTTCGCAGGTATTAGTTCAATCGCTGTTTATGGAGGAGGCGATGGCATTATTTATGAGCAACAACGTAGGGCAATGAAAGAAGGAGTAGCTATCATTATTGCAACCCCAGGCCGCCTAATTGCTCACCTGACCTCGGGAACGATCAAGCTTGATCAACTAAAATATCTCGTTTTAGACGAGGCTGATCGAATGTTGGATATGGGATTTTATGACGACATCATGCGGATCATCAGCTATTTACCTAGCCAACGACAAACACTGCTCTTTTCCGCCACCATGCCCCCTAAGATTAGCGCCTTAGCCCAAAAAATATTAAAGCATCCCCAAACGGTCAACATTGCTATCTCCAAGCCGGCAAATGGGGTATTGCAACAAGTATACCTCGCTTACGATCACCAAAAGGTAAAACTTATCCACCATATACTCCAAGATGGCTCCTATTCAACTGTTATCATCTTTGCTTCTCGGAAAGAAACTGTTAAAGCACTCAACCAAACATTAAAACGTGCCGGCATACGATCTGAGGCATTCCACTCGGATCTCGAGCAAGAACAACGTGAAACCATCTTACGTTCCTTTAGAAATAAACACTTACCTGTGCTCGTTGGCACCGATGTGATCAGTCGAGGGATTGATGTAGAAGGAATAAGCCTGGTTATCAACTACGATGCTCCTCCTGATCCCGAAGATTATGTACATCGCATTGGTCGAACAGCTCGTGCAGAAACCACTGGAACAGCTATTACTTTCATCAATGAACACGATCAACGAAAATTTCATGCCATTGAAACCTTAATTGGCATGGAAGTCACTCGCATTCCCTTACCAGAGGGGCTCGGAGAACCTCCTATTTATCAACCATTCATTAAGCAACAAAAACCTAAAAAATCGTCTCACAGAAAGAAAATTTGGAAAAAAAAGTAATGGAGCATATTGAAATTATCCTGAAATTGCGGCCGATAAATTTCAATAACCTATTAATTGTCCTATGAAGGTTGCAAAAGCCATCACTAGTGTTGTTATCGCACTATCTTTACTCATTCTGCTGAATACCAAATTTGGAAGTATCCCCCCACTCGCTAAATTTTTAGATCCTTTTCATGGATTTTGGAAAAATGCCGAAAGCAAAACTAAGCCTAAAAAAGAAAACTTAAAATTAGCAGGACTTCGAGATAAAGTAGAGATTCTGTTTGATGAACAGATGATTCCCCACATTTTTGCTAAAAACAACTACGATCTATACTATGCTCAGGGCTATATCACAGCAAAGGATCGTTTGTGGCAGCTTGATTTCCAAACACGATATGCCTCTGGACGCTTATCGGAAGTAGTTGGTAGTAAAGCTATCGAACTAGATCGGTATCAACGACGAATGGGTATGGTTTATGGCGCAGAAAATACTCTCCTCAAAATGGAAAGGAGCCCCCAGATTAAAGAAATGATAGAGGCTTATGCTGATGGCATCAATGCCTATATTCATTCATTAAAGCCTGCAGATTATCCGATCGAATTTAAAATTTTAGATTATCAGCCTGAGGACTGGAAACCCATCAATTCAGCATTTCTACTTAAAATAATGTCGGCTACACTTACCGGGGGCTCAGATCAGTTCTACATGAGCAATATTCTCAACAAATACGGTATCGATGTCGTTAAAGAACTTTTTCCGAATTACCCATTCGGTGAAGATCCCATTATTCCCAAAGGGACCAAATGGGACTTTAAACCCATCAACATTCCCCAACCACCTACCAACGCTCCAGAAGGCACTGTTTATCATCAAACCACTAAACAGATTGATGAAGGTATTGGAAGCAATAACTGGGCATTATCAGGCAAAAAAACTGTAAGTGGATACCCCATGTTAGCTAATGATCCTCACCTTAATCTGAGCCTCCCTTCAATTTGGTATCAAATTCAGACCATATCAAATGATGTCAACGCTTATGGTGTATCCCTCCCCGGTTCTCCTGGTATTATTATTGGATTTAATACCAATATCGCCTGGGGAGTAACCAATGTGGGAGCTGCCGTAATGGATTGGTATCGAATAAGGTTTAAAGATGATTCCAAAAAAGAATATTGGTATAACAATCAATGGAACCCAACCAAACCTCGTATGGAAACTATAACAGTACGTGGAGGGAAAACAATTATTGACACCGTTTACTATACCCATCACGGCCCTGTTGTTTATACTGACAATCTGCAGCCTAAGAATTTTTCCAAGTGTGATAATATCCCCACTGGTCATGCGCTACGTTGGATTGCTCATGATCCATCCAACGATATAGAAACATTCTATTTACTCAATCGAGCTCGAAATTACACAGACTATCGAGCGGCTTTAACCCATTATACAGCTCCCGCACAGAATTTCATATTTGCTAGTGTTGATAATGACATCGCCATCACTCCTAGCGGATACTTTCCTTTAAAATGGAACCAGCAAGGTAAGTTCTTAATGGATGGTTGTGACCCATTAAATGACTGGCATGGTCGTGTCCCCGCCGATCAAAATCCAACTGTCAAAAATCCCCCCAGAAATTTTGTCAGTTCTGCCAATCAACGCCCTACAGATGCGACCTATCCCTATTATCTGAATTGGGAATTTGCAGGTTATGAACGCGCCCACCGAATCAACAATCGGCTTTCAGTCATGACCCGAGCCAATGTAGACAGTTTACGAAATTTGCAAAATGACAACTATAGTATTTGGGCAGAAAATGTTTTACCAACACTACTTCAAGCCATTGATCCCAAAAGTTTAAATCAAACTGAAGCCAAAGGCTTCGAACTCCTGAAGAAATGGGATAAATACTTTACCGCAGAATCCATTGCCGCAAGCATTGCTGAGATGTGGCAAAAGATGCTGGATAAAGCAACTTGGTCTGATAAATTTGACATTCCAAATATGCCCATGCGTTATCCATCAAAAGACAAATTGGTTGAACTTCTTTTGCGTGAACCCAACTCAAAATGGTTTGACAACACCAAAACACCCCAAAGAGAAACACGAGATGATATTATACGAACATCTTATCGTCTTACCATTGACACCCTACAACGCAAATATGGCCCTATAAGCCAGCAATGGACTTGGGGAAATGTGAAACATACCAACGTACCTCATTTAGCCAAGATAACTGGCTTTGGATCTAAGTTTTTAAATATTGGGGGTTCAAAATTATCTATTAATGCCCTTAATGAAAGTAATGGCCCCTCCTGGCGTATGATTGTTGCTTTGGGTAAGCAAGTAAAGGCTTACGGTATTTTCCCAGGTGGGGAATCTGGCAATCCGGGGAGTTTTTATTACGATGACATGATTGATACCTGGAGTAATGGGAAGCTTAATGAGTTAGTGTATTTGAAATCAAAAGATGAGCCCTGTAAGCAAATCATTGCTAAGTGGGAAATGAGTAGAAAATAATAAAACATTCATTCAATTAAAATAAATAAACACGATGCTATTTCTTTTAATCATTGTTACATGTTTGATTCTCCAATTTTTTCTTCCTTGGTGGATTATTGGGATAATTACATTTCTATTCGCCTCTTGGATATCCAAAGGTGCTTTCCAGGCTTTTTGCTCAGGATTTCTGGCTTTATTTACGCTATGGGTTGGTATGGGACTAGTTCACTCAATCCCGAACAACCATTTGCTTGCTGGCCGTATCGGACAAATGCTAACCCTTCCCGGACAAAACTATAACTGGATGATCGTGCTTTTTATCACGGGCCTTATTGGGGGTTTAGTAGCGGGCTTTTCAGCCTTAGCTGGATTTTATTGTCGCAAAGCTTTTGAGAGAAGCACGAAATAAGCAACCAGCCGATATTTGTGAATAAGATTAATACCGATTCTATTTTTACAATACAGCGAGAAGATGAGTTTGAAAAGATTGCCCTAAATATCTTTCAATTTCAAGTGAACAACTGTACTGTTTACGCTGACTTTGTTAGAAACTTGGCTATTGATCCTGCTCAGGTCTCGGCTATTGGAGATATTCCTTTCCTTCCGATCGAGTTTTTTAAAAATCATCGGGTTATATCAAAGCAAACCAAGCCGGCTATTACTTTCACTAGCTCAGGTACTACTAGTTTGAATCAAAGCACACATATTATTACTGACTTATCCATCTACGAAAGAAGCTTCAATAAGTCTTTTGAATTAGTTTATAATCACGTCCAAGACCTGGCTATTATTGCACTCTTACCATCCTACCTGGAACGTCAGGGATCTTCACTAATTTACATGGTCGATGCCTTCATTCACCAAAGTAAGTATCCTCAAAGCGGTTATTTTTTATATAATCATACAGAATTAGTAGCCACCTTAAACGATTTAAAAGATCAAAACATTCCTACTTTATTGATTGGAGTAACCTATGCACTACTTGACTTTATAGAAGCCCATCAGCTCAATTTCCCAAAACTAATTGTCATGGAGACAGGCGGCATGAAGGGCCGGAAAAAAGAGCTTGTGCGAAAAGAGCTCCATCAGATTTTATGTAAAGGCTTTGGCGTTGAACATATTCATTCAGAGTATGGGATGACTGAGTTACTTTCACAAGCTTATTCCAGAGGCTCGGGCTTATTTCATTGCCCACCATGGATGCAAGTTTACGTGCGAGATATCAATGATCCATTGACCATCTTACCACATACACAAACAGGGGGTATCAATGTGATTGATTTAGCCAATATCTACTCTTGTTCATTCATTGCCACACAAGATTTGGGCAAGCTACATACTAAAAACTGCTTCGAAGTACTAGGACGATTCGATGCGAGTGATGTTCGCGGATGTAATTTGTTGATCCAGTAGTTCATTAGCTTGAATTACTATACTTTTGCACGCATACTCAATCTTAGGAAGAGCATATGTTTAAGATTAAAGTGAATGATCACTACCAATTCGAAGCTGAAAAGCGGGGAAATATTTCGTATATCAATTCAGAACCAGTAACCGTAGATACCTGCTATATCGGTGAAAATAACTTCCACCTGTTATATAAAAACAAATCTTATCGCATTCAGGTTATTGAACTGAACAGCGCAAATAAAACTTGTATCATTCAGGTCAATGCAAACAAGTATTATCTAAGTGTGAGTGATCAATTTGATATTTTATTGCGTGATCTAGGCTTCGACCATTTAAATGCACTTAAGATATCAGACTTAAAAGCGCCCATGCCGGGCTTGGTTTTAAAGGTATTTTTTGACGAAGGAGCAGTTGTTAAAAAAGGTGACAATTTATTAATACTTGAAGCCATGAAAATGGAGAATAGCATCAAAGCGCCCGCTGATTTAACTATTAAAGCATTAAAAATTAAACCAGGTGATAAGGTAGAGAAAAATCAGATCATGATTAGTTTTGAATAGGTCCCAAAACAAACTACAGTTACACACTTTTTCACTGCCTGAGTTCACAATATGATTAGAGTATTAACAATATAATAGAATAACATATGAATAGTTAATTTTTGCAAAATAATTTATTCTAAATTCAATGTTTGTGGTATAATTTCATTACCTTGTAGCAATTATTAATTTTTTAGTACAATGCAAAAAGAAGGTACAGTAAAGTTTTTCAATGAAGCTAAAGGGTTCGGGTTCATCGTACCCGCAGAATCAGGTGCGGAAGATGTTTTCGTTCACTCATCTGGTTTAATTGATCGTATTCGTGAGAACGACAAAGTCCAATACGAAGTTGAGCGTGGCAAAAAAGGTCTGAACGCTGTTAATGTGAAAGTCATTTTTTAAATCAATCATACCTCATTGAACCTAAAAGCATGCCTAATGTAGGCATGCTTTTTGCTTTATATAGATTATACAACAAGGTCTCTTATTTTCTTTGGTTCATCGATGTTAAAACAAAGACTTCAGCAAAAATTGCTGCAAAAATTATCGCCCCAGCAAATACAATTTATTAAACTATTACAGGTCCCAACAGTTTCCTTAGATGCCCGTATCAAAGAAGAACTAGAAAATAATCCTGCTTTAGAAGATTCGAGCTTGGCCAGCGCTGTTGAACTAAAAGAAGACGATTATACGGATCGCGATTTTGAAGAGCGGGTAGAAAGTGCTGAGGAAGTGCCAAATGATCAGGAAGAGTTTAATATGGAGGACTATCTTCAAGAAGATCATAGCAATGATTATGAGTCAGCATATAGTCAACATAATGATTCTGATGAGGACCGCAAGGAAATGCCCATTCCCATACAAAATTCTTTTCTTGAAAACCTGCAAGCTCAGCTACGTTTAGTCTCTTTAAATGATCGAGATTTAAAAATAGGGCGGCAGATTATTGGAAGTCTGGATGATGATGGTTACTTGAGAAGACCCATTGTTTCAATTATAGATGATCTTGCTTTTTCTCAAAATATTTTTGTCCAAGAACGAGAAGTTGAAAGTGTCTTAAACATAATACAATCATTCGACCCTCATGGAGTAGGCGCACGTGATTTACAGGAGTGTTTAATGATTCAGTTGCGCAAGAAAAGACAGACACCTATTATTAAGAAAGCCATACTCATTATCAGTCAATATTTAGAGGAGTTTACTCGGAAACATTACGACAAGCTGGAAAAGCTTCTATCAATAGACTCTGATGAACTTAAACAAATTATCCATGAGATTCTGAAGCTGAACCCCAAACCTGGAGATTCTAACACTGCAACAATAAAAGAGCTACAAATTATCCCTGATTTTTATATTACTAATAATGGGGGAAGCCTAATACTCACGTTAAATTCAAAAAATGCGCCTGAGCTTCGTATTAGTCGATCCTATCAAGAAATGCTGGAACACTATGATAAAGTGGCTCACAAGGATAAAAAATTGAAAGAGGCTGTATTATTTGTCAGACAAAAACTAGATTCAGCCAAATGGTTTATTGATGCGATCAAACAGCGACAACAAACTTTGCTTAAAACAATGGATGCAATCATTAACTACCAATACAATTATTTTTTGACTGGTGACGAAAAAAAAATGAGACCCATGATCCTAAAAGACATCGCAGATCGTATTGGCATGGACATATCCACCGTATCGCGTGTGGCAAATTCTAAATATGTACAAACTGAATTTGGCACCTTTCTACTAAAGTCATTTTTTTCAGAAGCCATCCAATTAGATAGTGGTGAAGAAGTATCAAATAAAGAAGTGAAGAAAATACTTCTAGAATGCATCAATAATGAAGACAAGCATCAGCCTCTAGCGGATGAAAAACTAGCTGATATCTTAAAAGAACAAGGCTACGCCATTGCCAGACGTACGATTGCCAAGTATAGGGAAGAGCTAAATATTCCAGTTGCTCGGCTTCGAAGAGAACTTTAATGACGCTACCATAGCATTTGTGGACAGGTCACCCTGTATTTATTATTTAGCAATAATCCCAAAACAATCTCATGTGAACCATTGCTCACTGTACGAAGTTGTGAAGTAGAGATGTCATATGCATAGCTAATATTCAATAACGAACTGATATTGAATCCGGCCATAGCAGAAAATGAATCATTTTTTCGATAACCGGCGCCTAGCCAAAAAATATCTTTAAACATGGCCTTGGCATTTAAATCAACCGACACAGGTGTTGGAGAGGCATATTTAATCATTGCCGATGGAATTAAGCTTATCTCGTCTGAAATGAAAAACTTGTATCCTCCAGTTAAATAATAATGGGGAACTTCCTGCCCTGCAATAGTGATTTTAGAAAGCGAGCCTAATAACTGTTGTACAGACGCACCTACGAAAAAAGTAGGTCCATAAAGCCATAATCCTAAACCGGCATCGGGATTGATCTTTGTTCCTAAGTTAGCAGTAGCAATTACAGCAGGGTCGTTTTGACTTACTACATCAATCTTTGAAAGATCAAGTTTATCCATAGATATTCCCCCAGAAACCCCAACCGATAAATTTAATCGAGGAGCTAATCCCATATGATAAGCATATGTTGCATTCAAAGCAGTACTATTAAATGGGCCAGATTGATCAGTAACCACGTGAAAGCCAACACCATGATGTGGCTCTGCAGCCATGTAGGTTTGCATATAACTTCTACTATTAGGGTTATTGCCGTTTTCCGAAAAAGAGCCAGCATTACTAGATATATAGTTTTTCCCAATTGGCGCATAGGCATAAACGAAAGAAGTGATAGGTGCTCCTGACAAGCCCACCCATTGATTTCGATACCCCGCTTTGACATCAATATATCTTTCAATTCCTGTTATGGCAGGATTAATTAGGAAGTTGTTGAAGAAATACTGAGTAAACTGTGGTCTTTGTTGCGCCACTGCATTACTTAATCGAATGAGGATACATAAAAGTAGTAGTAATCTTCTCATAGATGTTTTTTTAATTTTTCACTAAATATCTTTTCAAATTTCTCAATCTTAGGCTGAATGACTAATTGGCAATAAGGCTGTTTCTTATTGTTTTGATAATAATTCTGATGATAATCTTCCGCCTTATAAAATATGTTGAAAGACTCTACAAGAGTAAGAATGGGTTTATTATAAACATTTTCTTTTTGTAATTCATCAATAATATCTTGAGCTATTTTTTTTTGATTTTCATTTCTAAAAAATATGACTGATCGATATTGAGGTCCTTTATCAGCCCCCTGTTGATTTAGCGTCGTGGGATCATGTATCGTAAAAAATACTTTCAATATTTCCTCCAGACTAGTTTTTTTCTTATCAAAAGTAATCTGAACAACTTCAGCATGCCCAGAAGTACCGGCTGATACTTGCTCATAAGTAGGATTTACAATGCTACCACCAGAATAACCCGATTCTACCGATATAACTCCTTCCAGATTTCGATAAATAGCTTCAACACACCAAAAACACCCCCCTCCTAAAGTAATCGTATCGATTGAAGCGGTAGTTTCGACTTGTCTTAAAGAGTGCTCAGGAATAAACTCCAGTGAAATAGAATTAACACAATATCTTTTCCCAGTTTTAGTAGGTCCGTCATCAAAAACATGTCCTAGATGTCCTCCACATTTGGCACACATAATTTCGGTTCGCATCATGCCATGAGAGTGGTCGATCGCTGTGGTAATACTTCCAGCACTGATTTCTCTATCGAAGCTTGGCCAACCACAATGAGCATCAAATTTCCCTTCAGATGAAAAAAGAGGATTCCCACAAGCACTGCATTTATAAATACCTTTTTCCTTAGTCAATAATAGCCGACCACTAAAAGGCTTCTCAGTACCTTTTTCCCTTAAAATATAGTACTGTTCGGAGGTAAGTACTTCTTTCCACTCTTGATCTGATTTCTTCATGGGGTATACTGGAGATGCTGCTGACTGATTGTTTGATGATTTATTTTGGTCTTGCCCTTGTCCACAAGCAACTAGTACCACCATAAGATGTAGTACCAGAAAACTTTGCAAAAGTTTGACAATCTTCTTCAATGAGCAATTTCCATTTTTAATCTCAAGCTAAAAATGAAGATACATATTTTTGTATTTTTTCATGTATTTAATCTGTTTTTTTATCAGCCGGTCTACAAATAAGTAGGCTGATTTAGTTAGTTTTGCCTGAATTTTAGCGTTTACGAAGTATGTCGACTTTAGCAACAATCAGCATGCAAAATCCAGCAGTACTCAAATTAGATAACACAACGATTGATTTGCCAGTCGTTACAGGTACAGAAAATGAGAAAGCGATTGATATATCCAAGTTACGCGATACGAGTGGCTACATTACCATAGACTCGGGGTTTAAAAATACAGGTGCTACTAAAAGTGCTATTACCTTTCTCGATGGAGAGCGTGGCATTTTGAAGTATCGGGGATATCCCATCGAGCAATTGGCAGCAAAGGCTTCATTTTTAGAGGTGGCTTACTTGCTAATTTATGGTGATTTACCAATGAAAACTCAGCTGGATGATTTCCAATTCCAGATATCTCGCCATACATTGGTCCATGAGGACATGAAGAAATTTTTCGATGGTTTTCCGTCGAGGTCCCATCCGATGGGGCAGTTATCTTCACTGGTATGTTCTCTTTCCTCTTTTTACTCAGAATCATTAAATCCCAAGCAAACAGCAGATGAACTTAATTTGACCATCATTAAGTTATTGGCCAAGATGAGTACCATCGTTTCGTGGATTTATAAAAAGTATTTAGGGCACCCCATTGTTTATCCGCAGAACAAGTATGGCTATGTTAGCAATTTCCTTTATATGACCTTTGGGCAGCGTACGGAGGAGGTTGAGATAGATCAGGTTATTGTTGATGCGATGAATGTACTGCTAATTTTACATGCAGATCATGAACAAAACTGTTCTACATCTACTGTGCGTATGGTTGGTTCTTCCGATTGCAATTTATATGCGTCAATATCGGCAGGTATTTCAGCACTTTGGGGTCCTTTGCATGGCGGTGCAAATCAAGCAGTAATTGAGATGCTTGAAAAAATGAAAACTGATGGCGGCGATGTTAATGTCTGGCTTAATAAAGCCAAGGACAAAGATGATAATTTCCGTTTGATGGGCTTTGGTCATCGGGTTTATAAAAATTTTGATCCTCGGGCTAAAATTATCAAGAAAGCCTGCGATGATGTATTAAATAAGCTGGGTGTCAATGACCCTATCCTCGATATTGCCAAAAGACTAGAAGAAGCAGCACTTAGTGATTCTTATTTTGTAGAGCGTAAATTATACCCTAATGTTGACTTTTACTCAGGCATTATTTACCGTGCTTTAGGCTTCCCTACCAATATGTTTACTGTTCTTTTCGCACTTGGCCGCTTACCCGGCTGGATTGCACAATGGAAGGAAATGCGCGAAAACAAAGAACCTATTGGTCGACCTCGTCAAATATATGTTGGACATACCAACAGAGAGTTCATCCCGATTGAAGAACGATAGAGAGTATATATCAAAATATGGCCCAAAGCACCTCACTTTGGGCCTTTTCGGCTAGAGTAATGATTGGATATTTTGGTTTAGCTGTAATAATTGCTTTATTTGCACAAAATTTAAAAGGTAATTAATGACAAAAAATTTACTTATTGTTGAGTCTCCTGCCAAAGCTAAAACAATAGAAGGCTATCTTGGAAAAGACTTCTTGGTTAAGTCAAGTTATGGGCATATTCGCGATTTAGTAAAAACGGACGATGCCATAGATATCAAGAACGACTTTAAACAGCATTATGAGGTACCTCCGGATAAAGTAGCAGTGGTCAATGAGTTAAAAAAATTGGCTAAAACTGCTGAAACAATATGGCTTGCCTCCGATGAGGATCGCGAAGGGGAAGCCATATCCTGGCATCTTTTTGAGACATTAGATTTAAAAGACGATCAAACTAAACGTATCGTTTTTCATGAGATTACCAAAAAAGCGATTCTAAAAGCAATTGAGTCGCCCAGAAAAATCAATTACAATCTGGTTAATGCCCAACAAGCGCGACGTGTTTTAGATCGGCTAGTTGGGTTTGAGCTTTCACCAGTACTTTGGAAGAAAGTAAAGCCTTCTTTGTCTGCCGGTCGAGTACAATCTGTTGCGGTGCGTTTAATCGTTGATCGTGAACGAGAAATTAATAAGTTTAAGTCTCAGGCAACTTTCAAGGTAGTGGCTGTTTTTCTTGCAGATAAACAGAAAGAACTTTTCAAAGCAGAGCTTGATAAACGATTTGATACGGCTTCCACTGCTGAAGAGTTCTTGAAAGCAGGAGCGGAAGCAAGGTATGAGATAAAAAATTTAGATACACGACCAGCTAAACGTAGTCCATCGGCACCCTTTACTACTTCTACCTTACAACAAGAAGCAAGTAGAAAATTGGGGTTTTCTGTAGCCCGGACAATGTCGATTGCACAAAAACTATATGAGTCGGGAAAGATCAGCTATATGCGTACTGATTCAGTTAATCTTTCTGATTCTGCTTTAGAGGGTGCAGCTGCAGAAATTAAGTTGGCTTATGGGAGTCAATATCACCAGTTACGAAAATATAAAACAAAGTCTGCCGGTGCTCAGGAAGCGCATGAAGCTATTCGCCCAACTAGTTTCGATCAGCATACGATTGAAGGAGATACCCCTGAAAAACGTCTTTATGAACTGATCTGGAAACGCACCATTGCCTCTCAAATGACTGAAGCCCTGTTTGAAAAAACGACAGCTCGCATCAGTATATCTACCCGTAAAGAGGAATTTGTAGCTGTTGGTGAAGTGATGAAATTTGATGGATTCTTAAAAGTATATAGAGAATCGATGGATGAAGATGAGCAAGAGCCACATCTGGATGAAGATAACGGCCAAGCAATGCTACCCCCACTGAGTAAAGGCCAACGATTAAGCCTGCAGGAAATAACTGCCACACAACGCTTTTCTCGTCCAGCGGCACGGTATACCGAAGCTAGTTTAGTAAAGAAATTAGAGGAGTTGGGTATTGGTCGACCTTCTACCTATGCTCCTACCATCTCCACGATACAAAATCGCGGCTACGTGGTTAAAGAAGACCGCGAAGGTAAACCAAGAAACTTTCAAGTACTTAAATTAAAAGATGACAAGATTGCTTTAGAAATCAAAACAGAGATCTCAGGTGCAGAGAAAGCTAAGCTGTTCCCGACAGATATTGGCGCTGTTGTGAATGATTTTTTGGTTGAGCACTTCAATGATATCGTTGACTTTAATTTCACAGCTTCAGTTGAAAAACAATTTGACGAGATTGCCCAAGGACTTAAAAACTGGACAGAAATGCTAAAATCATTTTATAGTCCATTTCATAACGAAGTAGAGAAAACACTTCTGACCGCAAACCGAGCAAGCGGTGAGCGTTTACTGGGAAAGGATGAAGTGACAGGAAAAAAGGTATCAGTCCGTATTGGACGCTATGGGCCCTTTGTTCAACTTGGTGATGCTGCAGAAAAGGAAGAAGATGAAAAACCCCGTTATGCGAGTTTAAGACCAGGCCAAATGCTCGAAACTATTTCATTAAAAGAAGCTCTAGAATTATTCCAGCTTCCAAAAAAAATTGGAGCATTTGAAGATCAAGAAATGACTGTATCCGTGGGAAAATTTGGTCCCTATATTCGCCATAATGGTTCATTTTACTCTTTACCCAAGGGAATGGATCCTCATGATGTGACGGCAGAACAAGCCATCAGCATCATTGAAGAAAAGCGAAAGCGGGATATAGAAAAATTGATAAAAACATTTGACGAAAATCCAGAAGCACGAATTGAGGAAGGACGCTGGGGACCTTATGTCAAATTCGGCAAATTAAACCTTAAAATTCCCAAAGACAAGGATCCAAGAAATGTCTCCTATGAAGAGGTTCTCGAGTTAGTAGCTAAAGTTGAACATTCATCTCAGCAAGCTTTTGGTCGCAAAAAAGTCACAAAAAATACTGTTAAAAAGAAATAAGGTAGCGTTGGAACTACTGAGCTTGTTTAAAGTTTATTTTATGAAGCTATTGCAGGTTATTTTTGAGCGAAAAAATCTAACGAAATTGCAGCCAAAAAGAACCAATAAAATCAAATAAATTTTAAACAAGCTCATCGATAAAGCTAACAAATGAAGAAGGATCTACCAGAAAATATCGTTAAAAATGTAGCTATTGCTGTTGTGCTAGATTATGATACCCCGGAAGAGCGAAGCTGGAGCGTTTATCTGATCAATTTAAAACATGAGTCAATTCATACTGTATTAGTAAGCTCGAAGGGGTATGGCACTAAGAATGGAGAAGAAGTGAAAACATCTATTTTACGCCACTCAATAGGTGATATAGGAGCCCAAGATTATGCTTTGATTGAAGTAATTGACGAACAAGTTTTCGGTCTAACCAATGAATATTGGTTAAGCTACTATATGGATGGTCAGATTTATGATAGAAAATTTATTTTTCTTCCCGAAAGTATAGTTGAATCTAATATGATCCGCATTCCTGTATTAAATAAAGCAGGAGTGATGATTAGCTAAAGAGCTTGTCTAAAGTTTATTTTATCTTGCTCTTTTGGTTCTTTTTGGCTGCAATTTCGTTCGATTTTTTCACCATAGTGCCCTGCTATGGATCCAAAATCCGCCTCATTTCGCTCAAAAATAACCTGCAATAGCTTCATAAAATAAACTTTAGACAAGCTCAAAGATAAAAATGTATGACCTTGGATTAAAAGAAAATAAAACATGAAAAAATTAATTCTACTATCACTGGCTTTTTTGGCTTCGGCCTACTCATTTGCACAGCGGGGAATTACTGATCCGAAAATTAATTTTGGGATCAAAGTGGGTGCTACATTCCCCACATTTTCAGTTTCAGGCGCTAATACTACCGGAATAGCATCATCTTCGCTTGCATCCTACTATGCGAGTGCTTTAGTGAGTATACACATTATTGATGGCATGCATGTGCAACCGGGCCTATCCTTGGTTGGGAAGGGTGCAAGTTTGAATATTCCAGGAGAAGGAACAACTGAGTTATCTCCTTTATACCTAGAAGTCCCTTTGAACTTTGTCATTTCACGTAATTTTTGGATCGGAAAAGTATTTGCTGGAGCTGGACCCTATTGGGGATTTCCACTCAGTGGAAAACTAAAAGTAGCCGGCTTGCCAGATACAGATCTTAAATTTGGTCCAGAAGTGAATGATCATATTAAATCATCTGATTTTGGCTTTAACTTTCTGTTAGGCTATCAACTAAAGAATGGACTTAATATTAGCGGGGGATATGGTTTAGGACTAACAAATGTGCAATCCAATGGTAGTATTGACAAATCATATAAAAACAGAGCCCTCTCAATAGGACTAGGCTTCTTATTCTAGAGATGACAAACCTCTAGTCTAGCCGATCATCCATGGCAATTTTGTAACTTCGCCGCCATGACAAAAGAACACATACAGGATTTAAGAGATCGCGTAACGTCTCTGAGGAGGCATCTTTGACATCGATAAAAAGATTGCTGAACTTAATCAAGAACAAGAGTTAACCGCCACACCAAATTTCTGGGACAATCCCAAAGAAGCCGAGAAAGTACTCCATTCCATCAAACTAAAAAAAATATGGACTGATGCCTTTGATGAGGTGAATTCACTCGTTGATGATGCAGCTGTCATGTTTGATTTTTTTCAATCCGGTGATGCTTCAGAAAGCGACCTGAAAGAGCAGTTTGAACTTTCATTAAAGAAAGTAGAAGAACTCGAATTCAAAAATATGCTCAGTACTGAAGAAGATCAACTGAATGCAGTCATGCAAATCACTGCTGGAGCAGGAGGTACAGAAAGTTGTGATTGGGCATCTATGCTCATGCGCATGTACATCATGTGGGGAGAAAAAAATGGCTATAAAGTCACTGAGCAAGATTTTCAAGAAGGGGACGTAGCAGGAGTAAAGACCGTAACGCTGCAATTTGAAGGGCCGTTTGCTTACGGATACCTCAAGGGGGAAAATGGCGTACATCGATTGGTTCGTATCTCACCTTTTGATGCCAATGCCAAACGACATACTTCATTCGCATCCGTTTACGTGTACCCCCTTGTCGATGATACCATCGAAATCGAGGTCAAAGATGCTGATATCGAGTTTGAAACCTTTCGTTCTGGAGGGGCCGGCGGGCAGAATGTAAACAAAGTAGAAACCGCCGTCCGCCTGTACCACAAACCATCGGGCATCATTATCAAAAATCAAGAGTCCCGATCTCAATTACAGAATAAAGAAAATGCCATTCGCCTGCTAAAATCTCAATTATATGAGATCGAATTACGCAAACGAATGGAAACTACAGCTGCCATTGAAGGAAGTAAGAAAAAGATAGAATGGGGATCTCAAATCCGAAACTATGTCTTACACCCTTACAAATTGGTTAAAGACCTTCGTACCAATTACGAAACCTCCAATGCCCAAGCTGTTTTAGATGGAGATTTGGATGAATTTTTGAAAGCATATCTAATGGAATTCTAGAGATAATTAGCTTTTCTTTTATCAGGTATTAATTACCTCTATACATATTAACTACCTTGCAACCAACAAGTATCAGTTCGCCCGCAACAGCCAACCCTAATATAGTTAATAAAGCAGGTGACGCCGTTAAAACAATCTCCATTGTTGCGGGGGTCCCTGGGAGTTTAGCTAGAATACCCCCTATTGTAGTTCCGAGCTCAGCATAGAATCCACCATTTTTTTCATTCATTTCACAGGTACTCATTTCTTGAATACCCAGTTCACTTAATTTCAATTGTTTCATAATTTCCTATTCTCTGATTATTGGTGTTGCATTCTTATTAAATAAGAATGCAACACCAATAAATGTATAAATGAATCACAATAAAATCTATTATTTAAACTATTTTAACCGTATTATAAAATACTGTTAATAAAAAAAGCTCATATCATTTTAAATTAAAAATAGGTTTCTAAAACAGACATTAAACCGGAAATATTGAAGGAAAGAGCTGGCCCAGCTGATTTAATATATCAAAAACAACAAAAATTCCTTAGATATGAGGAGCCACAATAATTTAAACCCCTACAAAGGAGTACAACTTATAATATATTCCTATGCAAATAATGCGGGCTAGCCTGAGCCGTACAAGTGACCACCAAATCATTGATACAAACATGAGGAGGAAGTGTTGCACAGTAATAAACTACATCCGCAATATCTTGAGCCGATAGGGGAGTATATCCTTGATAGACCTGCTGAGCTGCTTCGACATTCCCTTTAAACCTAACCAACGAAAACTCTGTTTCCGCAGCCCCTGGATGAATAGCAGTTACTTTGATTCCATACGAAAGTAAATCAATACGCATCGACGCACTGAGCGCATCGACCGCTGCCTTGGTAGCACAATACACATTTCCATTTTGGTACACCTCCTTGCCTGCAATGGAACCTATGTTGATAATATGCCCTTGCCGGCGCTGAGTCATGTAAGGAATAACCGCTTTACTGACATATAGTAACCCTTTGATATTGGTATCAATCATGGTATCCCAATCATCGACACTTCCTTTTTCGAGGCTATCTCGGCCTAAAGAAAGCCCAGCATTATTCACCAAAACTACTATATCTTGCCATAAGGTGGGAATTTGTTTGAATATCTCAAACACTTCTTCCCGATGCTGCACATCAAATACCAAAGGTAAAACGGATACCTGATATTTCTGCTCCAGTTCTTGGGCGAGCTTTTTTAGTTGCACTTCCCTTCGGCCTGTAATGATACAGCTATACTTAGCTGCTGCAAATTTTTCAGCGATAGCTTTTCCAAAGCCGGAGCTCGCCCCCGTAATAAAAACAATTGGATTAATCATTTAAATGAGTACATATCGAATAAAAAAATTTAACAATTTTAAAGGTAAATCATTCCCAATACGAAAAATCAGGTAGATCTATCTAACCCTTCTGAATGGAATTGTAAGTCATAAAGACGTTTATAGTATCCATCCAATTTCAATAATTCCTGATGCGAGCCCATTTCCTTGATTTCACCATGGTCTAAAACAATAATTTTATCCGCATGCTGAATTGTCGATAAACGATGTGCAATAATGATCGAAGTACGTCCCTGCATCAACTTATAAAGTACTTTTTGAATAAGCTCTTCTGTTTCAGTATCGATAGAAGAGGTAGCCTCGTCTAGCACAAGAATTTCAGGATCATAAACCAGTGCTCTGATAAAAGAGATAAGTTGTGCTTGACCTACTGATAAAGTTGCACCCCGCTCCATCACCTGATAATCATAGCCCCCAGGCAGATGCTCAATGAAGTCATGTGCTCCAACCTCTTTTGCTGTAGCAATCAATTGTTCGCGTGAAATCTGTTGATTATTTAATGTAATATTCCCCGCAATCGAATCTGAAAAAAGAAAGGTGTCTTGCAAAACCGTAGTTATTTTGGATCGAAGATAATCGAGATCATATTGGCGAATATCTTGCCCATCTATCGAGATACTCCCTTTGCCAATTTCATAAAAACGGTTTAAAATATTGATGATGGACGATTTGCCCGCACCCGTTGCTCCAACCAGTGCCAATGTTTGCCCCGGTTTGATACGAAAGGAAATATCTTTTAACACCCAATCTTGATCATGATAAGCAAACCAAACCCGATCAAATACGAGCTCGTTACGCAATGATTTGGGCCTGAGTACTCCTTTATTTTCGTTACGCTCATTTGTATCGAGCACCTGAAAAATACGCTCAGCACCAACCATACCCATTTGCAACGTATTGAATTTATCTGCTAGTTCACGTATAGGTCGAAACAACATATTGATATACATTAAAAAAGCAACAATAACTCCAGGTGATAATTCATCCCCTAAAATCTGCTTCGATCCAAACCAAACTAATAAGCCCATCGAAATGGCAGATATAATCTCTACTACTGGAAAAAAAATAGAATAGTACCAGTTCGAACGAATATGTGCATCACGATGTAAAGCATTGATCTGTTTGAATTTATGCAGTTCTTGTTTTTCGCGAGCAAAATATTGGATCAAACTAATCCCCGTAATATGCTCCTGTAAAAATGTATTTAGATGTGCTACCTGTGTGCGCACCTGCTGAAAAGCCAATTTAATAGCCTCCTGAAATACAATCGAAGCAATCACCAGCAAAGGCATTGGAATTAAAACAACCAGGCTTAGTTTCCAATCTGTATAAAACATCACACCGATGATGACAAAAACTTGCAACAAATCTCCAATAAGGACAATCAAGCCTTCAGAAAAAATGGCAGAAATTGTTTCTAAATCAGACACTGTTCGTGTGATCAATTGCCCAATAGGTGTACGATCAAAGTATGATAGACGAAGCGAACAAATATGGTTAAATGTGTCTGTTCGTAGATCCCGAATAACCGACTGCCCTAACACATTGGAAAAATAGGTATGAAAATAGCCAAACATAGCTTGGAGAAACAACAAGCCAATCATTAATAATACCATATTAAGCAAGCCGATAGAGTCATTTTGGATAATATAGCTATCCAGTGTATACTCCACCAGCATCGGACGTAAGGGAGAAAGGACCGCAAGTATAATGGTCAACAATACAGATCCAACTAAAATCTTTTTATATGGCCTGGTATAGCGCAGTACACGCCCAAGCAAATTTACATCAACTGCTTTACCTGTAACCTTGGCCATATAAAGCTTTTTTAAAATCTATTTACAAATATGTCTATGGAAGGTACGGATAAATCACTTCTGTTAGATACAGACCGCACGCCGGAACAGAGATTCCTGCATGAGATCTATTTTTACTCTCTAAGATTTGAAGCATCGCCGACGGAGGAGTTTCTTTCCGCCCCACACCAATTAATGTGCCCACAATCGCACGAACCATATTTCTTAAAAATCGATCCGCAGAGATATGAAAAACAAATCCATCACGAGTTCTAACCCATTCGGCTCGTAAGATGGTACAATTGTTAGTATGGGTTTGAGTATTCGATTTACTAAAACAGCTAAAATCTTGTCGTCCAAGCAAAAATTTAGCTGCACTGTTCATTAACTCGATATCGAGTACATCAGGCAATAACCAGGAAAATCCTTCCAAAAAAGGATTTTTGTCTATATGAATATGGTATTCATAAGACCGTAATGTCGCATCAAAACGAGCATGCGCATCAGTTGCTACAGGAATGACATTCTTTACAGCAATATCGCGCGGTAATAAAGCATTTAGACTGTACTTCCACTGAGACCTTAATAAATCTACTCGCGAATCTACATCCAAATGAACATAAAGCTGTTTGGCATGTACGCCCGTATCCGTTCGCCCACATCCCGTTGTTTCTATTGGTTGCCTTAAAAGCGTCGACAACGCTTTATTGAAAACCTCCTGCACAGAAAGTGCATTTTTTTGAATCTGCCACCCATGATAAGCCGACCCATTAAAGGCCAACTCTATAAAATAACGTTTCATGCTAAACGGTCTGTTTTTCCTATCGTCTCAGCTAAATCTGCTAAACGACTGGCATAACCAAACTCATTATCATACCAACCAACCACCTTGACCAATCCCCCGACCACAGAAGTCAATTTAGAATCGAATATACACGAGTGTGGATTATTCAAAATATCCACTGAAACAATTGGGTCTGAGACATATTCCAAGATGCCTTTTAAATAGCCTTCTGAAGCTTGTTTAAAAGCGACATTAATATCCTCTACATGGGCTTCTTTTTTCAGAATGCACGTAAAGTCAGTCAATGATCCATTGAGAACAGGAATACGAATACCAGCTCCTCCTAATTTATTTTTCAGATGGGGGAAAATCGCCGTAATGGCTTTAGCAGCACCTGTTGTTGTTGGTATAATAGAAGCAGATGCGGCTCTGGCTCGTCGTAAATCCTTGTGTGGCGCGTCGTGAAGATTTTGGTCTACTGTCATGGAGTGAACGGTGGTAATATAGCCACCAACAATCCCCCAATGGTCGTCTAATATTTTGACCATCGGCGCTACATTATTAGTTGTACAGGAGGCATTAGATAAAATAGCCGATCGTAGATCAATTTTGGAGTCATTTACTCCCATCACCAGTGTAGGAATATCCCCATCCAAAGATGGAGCCGAAATAATGACTTGCTTCGCTCCTGCTTGTAAGTGCAATGCCGCTTTCTCCCGAATGATGAATTTGCCCGTTGCTTCAATCACCAGGTCAATACCAAGATCTTTCCATGGAAGATGCGCAGGATTAGACTCTGCATATACCTTGATAGCTCGGCCATTCACCTCTATACTATCTATTTCTGATGAAATCTCCCCTACAAAACGACCGTGAACCGAATCGTACCGAAACAAATGAGCCAAGGTCTGTGAGTCGGTCAAATCATTAATTGCAACTACTTCAATTGCGGGCCTTTCTAGCAAGGCCCGCAAACAAATCCGACCAATCCGACCAAAACCATTGACCGCTATTCTCAACATTGGTTTTAAGAGATCAAAGTGAAAAAAACTCTAAATTAAAATTCCAGCTATTGTTGCTGATAGATAAGAAGCCAGTGTTCCGCAGATCAAAGCCTTCACTCCTAATTTAGCCAAATCCGTACGGCGCTCTGGGGCTAGCTCACCTATTCCACCAACCTGCATGGCAATCGAACTAAAATTGGCAAAACCACAAAGCGCAAAACTGGTGATGATTAATGTCTTAGCATCAATACTTGCTTTTAATTTAATCAGATCTAAATAAGCCACAAATTCATTAATCACCATCTTAGTCCCCATCAAAGAGCCTGCAGTCTGAACATCTTTCATCGGCACACCCATCGTCCAAGCAAAAACAGAAAACAAAGCCCCTAGTATTTGGTTCAAACTTAAGGTGTTAATATCAATCCCAATAAAAGATAAAGACAGTCCTAAATGACCTAGCCCAGATCCAACTCTACCTAATACATAGTCTAGTAGGGCGATAATAGCGATAAAACCCATCAACATAGCCACCACATTTAAACCTATTTTTAGACCATCACTAGAGCCATGTGCAATCGCATCTACCAAGTTGGCGCTCGTTTTTTTAATTTCTAAAGAAACACTCCCTTTGGTTTCAGAAATTTCAGTCTCGGGCCATACGATTTTAGAAATCACCAAAGCCCCAGGAGCCGCCATCAAGCTAGCTGCAATCAGATACTCCGCAGGAACCCCTAAGGCAATGTAAACTGCCATCACTCCCCCTGCAATGCAGGCCATACTCCCTGTCATGGAAGCTAGCAATTCAGACATGGTCATCCCCTTGATATAGGGTTTGATCATGATTTGAGCCTCTACTTGACCAACAAAAGCACTAGCTACGTTAGACAAGGATTCCGATCCAGAGGCCCCAAGTAGTTTGTAAAATATCCAAGCGAAAAACTTAACCACACGCTGCATGACCCCAAAGTAATAAGCTACACTCACCAAAGCAGCAACAAAAACAATTGTGGGGATAATTTGGAAAAAGAAAATAAAATCATTCCCTGGCCCAAAGGCTTTATCCAGAAATTCCTTTTTCACTAATGGGCCAAAAACAAACCTAGCTCCTTCTGATGAAAATGCTAGTAGCTTAGTAACACCCACTCCTAGTTTTGCGAAAATTTCTTTTCCGATCGGAACTTTCAGAATAAATAAAGCCAATATAATTTGAAGACCTAATCCCGAAAAGATAAGCCTATAATTAATCGCTCTGCGATTATTAGACATTAAAAATGCAATAGCAAAAATCAGAACGATGCCAATGAGGCCAGTAAACCTTTCCATATAAAGAATTAAAAATCGAATTAGGCCCAAACTTAGAAATAAGATCGGGATTATTAAAAGATGGTTACCCTTTAGACAGATTTTCTCCTAGATAAAATGTCTCTAATTTTAGCAGCCTTTTCATAAGCTTCTTCCCAAATAGCTTCTTGTAACTTGGCTTTTAATTCTTCATCGGGAAGAGAGGCATAATAATTCAAAGAAGTTGCACTTATTGTTTCTTCAACAGGGGCTTCCATATCTTCTAAAAGGACAAAGTCCGCACCTTCAATAACAATACCTGCAGTCGCAAGAATGAATTCGTAAATACAAATAGGACACTCAAACCGAACAGCTAGTGCAATTGCATCTGAGGTTCGCGCATCGATCTCAACCGTTTTATTAGTATTATCAACACATACTAGCTTTGCATAAAAAATACCATCCACTAAGTTGTAAATAATTACTTCTTGAATCGTGATGTGATATGACTGTGCAAAAGATTTAAATAAATCATGTGTGAGCGGACGACTTGGTGTCACTTTCTCAATCTCTATGGCAATAGCCTGTGCTTCAAACCCTCCAATAATAATGGGTAAACGCCTATAACCATTTACTTCCCCTAAAACCAAAGCATAAGCACCCGATTGAGTTTGACTGTAAGATAGTCCAACAATATTTAAATTAATTTTCTTCATGTATGCTAATTTGTTTTTCGCAGTAGGTGTTTTAAATAGCATTCGAAAGGCCTGTACTGTCTTGACTTTTTAATCAGTACCTCGAATAAAAACCGTTTTAGTCAAGGTACCGGTTATTATCATTACAAATTATCGCAAAAATTATTAAAAATTTATTAAATAAATAAATGCGATGATTTGTAATGATACGATTTTGAATATTTATTCGGGTGGTATTAGTTTTAATCGTTTACTATGGATAATATATCGAGTTAATTATGGGCTTTGTAAGCCTTAATCGCTTCTGTTAACTTAGGTACGACTTCAAATGCATCGCCCACAACACCATAATCGGCGGCTTTAAAGAAAGGCGCCTCGGGGTCTTTATTAATAACTACTATAGTTTTTGATGAACTTACTCCCGCTAAATGCTGGATTGCTCCGGAAATACCTACTGCAATATACAAATTTGGACTAATTGCGATACCTGTCTGACCAACATGTTCTTCATGAGGCCGCCAGTCTGCGTCAGAAACGGGTTTAGAGCACGCTGTTGCAGCACCTAATACATCTGCTAGCTCCTCGATCATCCCCCAATTTTCTGGACCTTTCATTCCTCGACCTGCAGAAACAACAAGTTCGGCTTCGGGCAGTGAAACTTTATTCGTTGCTCTGACCACCTCTTTAATCGTAGCACTGAAATCAGACGCTTTTAATTCAACAACAAAGTCTTCTATAGTGGCCGTCAGCCCGTATTCTTTAAGTGGATACGAATTGGGATTTAATGTGATGATTTTTATCACCGAATCAATCTCAACAAAAGCATAAGCCTTACCTGAAAAAGCCGTCTTTTTAACGGTAAAAATATTATTGTCTATTTGAGGCAACTCCAATACCCCATCAACCAAACCTGCCTGCAACTTCACTGAAACACGAGGGGCTAAACCCTTTCCTGAAAAAGAATTGGCCAGAACAAGTACATCCGCATTAATATGTTTCACAGCTTCTGCTAAAACAGTTGCATAAGCCTGGTTGGCAAAAGACTTTAATTTATCGGTACTAACTCGAAGTACTTTGGAGGCCCCGTAGTTTCCTAAAAGATTCAAGCTGCCCTGATCTACATCTCCAATAGAAATTGCCACCAATTCTGTCTTTAACTGATCTGCAATTGCTTTAGAATAAGAAACTACTTCAAAAGTGGATTTTTTGAACTTTCCACTAACGTTTTCTACATATACTAGAACTGACATATTGTTTTATGGGTTGAAATGTATTTAAATAACCTTTGCTTCAGTATGTAACAAGTTAACTAATTCAGCGATTTCTGCTTCCGACACTAGCTTGACTGTGCCCCGAGGAGCAGGAGTGCTGAACTTTTTAAATGTTAGAAACTTAGGCGTTTGGACAGGCTCAATCACTTGCAATGGTTTTGTTCTTGCCGACATAATCCCGCGCATGTTAGGAATCTTAGGTTCAGCTACCCCCTCAGCACAACTCACAATCACTGGTACAGAAACACTAACTACTTCCTTTCCCCCCTCAATTTCGCGATGAGCGGTCACCACCTGCCCGTCTAATGCTAACTCTTTTACTATGGATATAGATGGAATATCTAAAAATTCACCAAGCATTGCAGCTACCTGCGAACCATTATAATCAATTGACTCACGACCTGTAAGAATCAAATCAAACCCTTTTCCCCTAGCATAAGTAGCAATCTGGTTCGCTACAAAATAAGCATCTCGAGGTGCAGCATTAATACGAACAGCATCATCAGCTCCTATAGCAAGCGCTTTACGAATAGTTGGCTCACTACTAATCTCTCCTACGTGTATAACAGTAATTGTTCCCTTCCCCCCCTCAGCCAACTCGATAGCACGAGACAGCGCAATTTCATCATAAGGATTAAGAACGAATTGTACCCCAGTAGTATTGAATTGGGTATTTTCGTTGGTAAAGGTTATTTTTGTCGTGGTATCCGGGACGTTACTCACACAAACTAAAATTTTCATGTGTTCAATTTATTTTTATTGGTCATGATTAGTCATGAACCGGGTTAATTATTCAGGACTCGTAAGGGTTACCCTTCTTGGCCTGTGATGATTTCACAGCTATATAAGTTTTATTATTTAGGTACTTCTCAAAGTAGAGATAATGTTTAAAAATGCTCGCTCCTTTCTACTTAATTGAAGATGCATAAAGGGCCTTGTGTTCAATCTGATTAACAAATACTGACTGAAAATAATTCCATATTAAGGCCCCGATTTTGCACAAAAGTAGTTAAAAATTGTACACCACATTATAGATTATGCAAAGCGACAATCGGCTTGAACAACTTCTGAAATTTCTAAAACAAGAACCTGATGACCCATTCCTACAATATGCCCTGGCAACAGAACATCTTCGCAGAAATAAACTTGAACTAGCATTATTTTATTATGAGAGTTTAGTGGACAAACACCCCTCCTATTTGGGAACATATTATCACCTAGGCAAACTTTATGAACAACTGGATCGTCAGGCAGATGCCATAAAAACTTACCAAACCGGGATGCAACTAGCCAAAGATACTGGAGACCTGCATGCCTTTTCCGAATTACAAAATGTTTATAATGCAATTATTAGATTAGACTATGAAGACGACTAAGCTAAGTCGTTTAAGAAAAAAAAACAAACTTCTCTTTTTGAGGGATGTAATTTGGTTTACACTATCTGCTTTTGGTGGCGCACAAGTTCATGTCAGTATGATGCTCCGCGATTTTGTCAAAAAACGTAGATATATTACAGAACCTGAGCTCTTTGAACTCAATGCCTTAACTCAAGTGCTCCCTGGACCAGCTTCTACACAAACCTTAGTCGGCATTGCTTATAAAGTAGGTGGCCTGCCTGTTGCCATCATTACTTTTTTAATCTGGGTTCTCCCTTCTGCCATTGTCATGGGGGCTGCAACTATCAGCTATTCTTTACTCGATCAAAAGGATAAGCTTGATCACGTGACGGAATTTATCCAGCCAATGGCTGTTGGTATTGTCGCCTTTGCCACTTATACATTTGGTAAAACAGTCTTAAAAACCGGGGTGGGCATATGGTTAGCTATAGCCTCATTCATCACAAGCCTTATTTTAAGAAATGCTTATGTGTTTCCTATTTTGATTCTACTTGGTGGGGTCATTTCATCCGCTATAGAGACTCCTTTGGAAGAAAGCCGACTGAGGTTTAAGCTATTTTCCAATATCAACCCAAAAAAAATAGCCTATTTCATTGGCATATTACTATTTTTTGCTACGCTCGGGGCATTAATAAGCCGAACCTCTCCATTTAGTTTGCCTATTCGCTTGTTTGAAAATTTTTACCGAAATGGTATCCTCATTTTTGGTGGTGGTCAGGTACTAATTCCTTTTATGTTCACAGAATTTGTAGAGATGAAGCATTACCTCAGCTCAGAAGAGTTCCTATCAGGTTTTGCTTTACAGCAAGCACTCCCCGGACCAACCTTCGCTTTCACCTCTTTTTTAGGGGGTATGGCCATGAAAAATGCCGGATGGGGAATGTCTGGTCAAGCACTAGGAAGTTTGGTTGCCGTAATAGGTATTAACCTACCGGGTCTTATCCTCATTCTTTTTATCGTCCCCTTCTGGAATGATTTGAGAAAAATTACACGAATCAAAAATTCATTATCGGGTATTAATTCAGTTTCAGTAGGTTTTATGGGAGCAACATTTCTTTTTCTACTACACCCAATCAATCTCAATTGGCAAGCTATTGGAACGATGGCCTTCACTTTTTTGATATTAACTTTTACTAAAGTGAAGACCCCCATTTTAATCTTAATAGGAATTTTATTGGGATTCCTTTTTTAGCAATAATTTGCCCTCGCTTTTATCTCTCCTAATTCATCGTACATTTCAATGAGTCCCTTAGGGTTGTGCAAATTGAAGGGACTATTCTCACTATTGTTCCTAACGACAATAAAATGACAAAGCAAACGATGACTCATAAAGTAGACAATCATCAATCATCCTTAAGCCGAATATGAATCTATCAGAGGTAAGGTGCTCAATAAATCACTTACTACTAACATAATTCAAATCAGATAAGGCACAATAGAGAACTATTTAATTGTAATCCTTCTTTCATTATTTTCACCTCGATTTATTTCATCAAAACCACATGCCCCATAACCATTCTAAAAAATTTCAACGAAGCTTAGTATGGCTACGTCGAGATCTTCGCTTAAAAGACAATGCCGCACTTTACAAAGCACTACAGCAAAGTGAACACGTATGGTTATTATTTGTACTCGATAAAGAAATACTAGATCCTTTGATCGAACAAGGCTTAACAAAGGATCGTCGGCTTAGTTTTATATACGATTCTTTAGAAGAATTAAACAACACTTTGGCTTCGCTCGGAACGGGTTTAATCCTTCGTCATGGGCAGGCACGCACCTGTGTCCCCGAAATAGCTGAACTTTTACAAGTAGATGCCGTATGGACCAATCAAGACTATGAGCCTATGGCTATTGCTCGTGACCGTGATATTGATTTAATATTAAAAAAAAATAAACGGCATTTTTTTTTACTGAAGGACCAAACCATTTTTCACCAAAATGAAATTTTAACTAAATCTGGACAAGCTTATTCGATTTTTACACCTTACAAAAAAGCTTGGCTAGAAAAATTAACACCATCACATCTTCTGCCTTATTCTATAAAACCCTACTTAAATGCACTAGCCCCTATTCCCGATCACATGACTCCTCATTGGCCAAGCCTGGAAAGCATTGGTTTTCAACGGCAGCCTTTATCACACCCTGGAGGCACGCGTGGTGCTCAAATATTATTAAACAAATTTTCTGAACACGTCAGTCTCTATCATCTTCAAAAAGATTATCCAGCTCTATCAGGATCTAGCGAGCTCTCTGTTCATTTGCGCTTTGGTACCATTTCTATACGACAACTTGCACAGTCCGCTTACACAAAAATGCAGGCAGGAGATCCAGGGGCCAAAAGCTGGTTATCCGAGCTTATTTGGCGAGACTTTTACTTCATGATTTTATATCATCACCCTAAACTGGCAGAAGGCGCCTCCTTCAAGCCAGAATACGACGCCATTGAATGGGAAAGGGGCCCTCAAGCACAGCTCCTTTTTGAGACTTGGTGTAAAGCCACTACTGGATATCCAATCATTGATGCCGCAATGCGGCAACTCAATCAAACCGGATGGATGCATAATCGTTTGCGGATGATCGTTGCTAGTTTTCTCTGTAAAGACTTAGGTGTCGATTGGCGATGGGGAGAGTATTATTTTGCACAACAGCTCAACGACTTTGACTTAGCTGCTAACAATGGCGGCTGGCAATGGGTTTCTTCCAGCGGCTGTGATGCTCAGCCTTATTTCCGAATTTTCAACCCCATATTACAGTCTAAAAAATTTGATCCTGAAGGAATTTTTATTCGAAAATATATCCCAGAATTGCGACAGCTACCCAACCAATGGATTCATTGTCCTTGGCTAGCTCCAACAAATACACTTTCAGATTTGGGAGTAAAACTTGGAGAAAATTATCCCCAACCCATCATAAACCATCAGTATGCCCGAGAGCAAACTTTAAAACGCTACGCTACTGTCAAAACTCAAGCAAAATAATTAAACACTATTAGACAGGCTTAGTATCTCAAAGACCCAAAACAAGCTAAATCGCAACCCACCCCCCATAATAATAGAATAAATTTCAAATAATTTCTTAATTTTTTTCGCTGAAATTTATCGTAGCATTGCATTTTCTAACTTCAACACACCTATTTTTCATGAAACAAAAATTCCAATTAAAAAATCTCTTAAAAAAGAAACCAGCACGATTGACCATTGCCGAAATGATGATCGATCCGGCATTTACAGTTTTAACCGACGAGCAAAAGGCAGCGAAGAAGGCGG
>JACCDN010199076.1_pt1 | contig 75479 bp, 56 predicted proteins | sample 7441691 | NCBI WGS metagenome assembly JACCDN01 (sample SAMN15323439, study PRJNA562643) | freshwater metagenome | isolation source: river surface water | place: USA:Blue River Watershed | collected 2017-08-16
CTGATGATGGTGTTGGTGCAGTGCTAATAGCTGTTCCGCCCGTAGCATTTGTTCCATACCATCTTAGTGTGTGACCACTAAGAGCAGTTGCAGATAAAGCAGTAGTAGTTGAACCAACACAATATGCCAAGTTACTAACAACTGGAGCAGCTGGAAGATCATTTACCACAACAGTAATTTTAGATCTTGCACTTTCACATCCCTCTGCACTTATTTGACTTACATAATAATCATTAGAGCCAGCAGCTAATGCTGATGGTGTTGGTGGAGTACTACTAGCTGTTCCGCCTGTAGCATTTGTTCCATACCAACTAAGTGTATTACCACTAAGAGCAGTAGCAGATAAAGCACTCGTAGTTGAACCAATACAGTATGCCGTATTACTAACTACTGGTGCAGCTGGAAGAGGATTTGCTGTAACAGTAGTTGCCGCACTAATAGTGCTTGAACAACCCTCAGCACTTGTTACAATCACAGTGTAAGAACCGCTTGTTGTGGCAGTGTATGTTGCAGCTGTTGCACTGCTGATTGCTGCACCATCTTTGTACCACTGATTGCCAGTAGTAGATGACGAAGTCAAAACAACAGATTCACCTGCGCAAAATGTTGTTGCACCACCAACCACAATAATTGGAGTGGATGGTTTAGGATTAACAGTAATAATTTGTGTTTTTGAACAACCATCATTATTTCTATAAGTTATGTTAGAAGTTCCAACTGTAAGACCTGTAACAAGTCCATCATCACTTATTGTTGCCACGGTTTGATTTGTTGAGATCCAAGGATTAGCTGAATTGGGTGTTCCATTGCCTGACAGCCGCAGAGTTGATCCAAGACAAACTACTGAACCACCCGTGATTGTTGGCAATGCATTTATCAGAACAGCTTGAGTTGCAATACATCCTTTATTATCTGTATAGGTAATGTTTGTAGTTCCAGCAGTCATACCGTTGACGGAAATTATAGATGGGTTCTGGGGAATAGTAGAGAGTGTCGCAATTTGTGTATTGGAACTGATCCAGGGGTTGTTTGTAGCAGGTGTATTGGTGGCTTGTAGCGACAATCCTGCATTCACACATGTTGCCGCAGATGTTCCCCCTAAAATGGAAATTGAGGGAAGAGGATTTAAACCTGAATTACCTGTGGCAAGGCTTTTGGTTACTGCTCCAGATGAAATAAAGGTATAATTACCCGAAGTTCCGGCGGCAACACCTGCTTTCAATCTAAGAAATATTGGTGTTGAAGCGGCTGTACCATTGGCATCTTTTGAAACCGTTACTGAAGTTGCATACCCTGATGTACTAGATAAAGAAACTTCATAACCTGTAGGCGCGGTAATAGCTATGTCTGCAGTGAGATTTGCACCAGAAACATTTATGGTTTGGGCCGGTGAAGGCAAGCCTGAGCAGGCCGCAAAAGTACTAATGGTTCCGCTAGTGGTTATTCTTGGCACTGAAGCAGAAACTACACCTACAGTAAAGTTGTAACTAGTACTTGAGCATCCAGTTGTACTATTTGAAAAAGTAATGGCAAATGTATAGGTACCCACAGATGATGCCGGCATAACAACGGCAATAGGGCTAGCCCCCAAATTAGCGTTGGATACATTTACAAAACCTGGCATTGGCGTAGCACCGGTTGCTGTAATTGAGTATTTGTTTGCTCCACCAGTTGAAGCCACATATGGAATTGAGAAACTTGTTTCAGCTGTTGTAACATCAGCAACGGTACCAACTGTCATTGCCACAGGCTCAACAATGAAGCTTTCTGTATTGGAACATCCATTGACAGTCACTTGCACAGTTGCTGTACCATTAGCTAAGGGTGTGAGAACTCCAGTACTAGGGTTGATGGTTGCGATGGTATTATTTCCATTGGTTATTTGCCAAATTGTTGTTCCTGATACACCCGTGGCTGTCAATGCAACAGGGATTCCTCCTGCACATGAAGAAAGATTACCAGTAATTGTGGGATTTGGCTTTACGGTAACAGCAGTAACACCAACACAACCATTGTTATCTGTTAAAGTGAGGTTTGTTGTACCTAATGACACAGGCGTTAATTTTACCTGGTTTGTATTTCCGATCATTGGATAGCTTAAGGTAAAAATACCTGTATTGCTCGAGACCCATGGATTTGAACTCGCAGTTGTAGCTTGTGTTGAAGCGTTTATATTTTGATCAGCAAAACAAACAGATGCCGTTGGGCCTGGCGGGCCACCAATATACATTGTTGGCAAGGCATTCACAACGCCAGTTCCTGTTGCTATATTTTTGGTTGACGCGCCGGAAGATACACATGTAATATTTCCTGAAAGCCCATTAGTGCTGGTATTCATCCTGACATAGATTGTCTTTTCTGCAACTGTACCGCCAGACTGGGTCAATGTCAAAGTATTTGTAAAATCTGATGGAGTTGAGGTAGTACTTACCTGATATCCAGTAGGGGCTGTAATGGTAATATTATTTGTAAGGTTTGATCCATTAATGGTAAAGTTTTGGACAGAGGATACTGACCCAACACAGGCAGAGAAGGCATTTAAAATACCTGAAGTTACAATCAAGGGTGCATTAGCAGCAATAACGTTTAAAGAGCCAATATACTCCTCAGAACATCCTGTGGTTGAATTGATTACAGTTAATTTAAAATTATAAGTTCCAGTAGCCGACCGCGGAATAACAACTGTAATTTTGCCATTTGTGGGCAGCGCTTGATTGGAAACAGCAGTAAATCCTGGCATGGCACTTGAAGATCCAGCTACAATAGAATATTTATCAAGCCCTACTGAAGCATTAGAAAAGGTGATGTTAAAACTCGTTGCCTCTGTTGTTACGTCTGCAATGGTTCCAACCGATACCGAAGGGTTTGCAATAGTAACAACCAAATTTGCCCTAGACATTGGGCTAGTCTCACAACCAGAAGCATTGACTTGAGCAACTTGATAGGTTGTTGAACCGGCAGATGTTGTTGATGGAGTTGGGACTGAGGACACCGGTTGATATGTTGTGTTTCCATTAAATACAACAGGAACATACCATTTTAATGTGTTTCCGGATGCAGCTGTTGCAGTTAATGGGCTGGCAGTTGCCCCAACACAATAAGAAACTGGCGAAGTTGAAGGAGCAGAGGGAATGGCAACTACAGTTATAGCAATTGTTTTGGTGCAGCCTTGACTATTGGTATAGGTGACATTTGAAGTTCCGGCTGACAAGTAATTTATAATCGTAAATTGTGGATTTCCCATCGAAGTTAATTTGACTACAGATGGATTAGAGCTAACCCAGGCATCTGAAGTAGCCGGAGTACCCGAGCCAGTCCATTGTGCCCCATTTCCTAAACACCCTGACAATGGCGTTGATACTGGTGCACCCATGGAGGTGATGGTAGCTTCACAGGCATAAAGTTCTGATAATGAAGTAGATGTATTAATTTTAAATTGAACTTTTTTGCCATTGAACTCTAAATCATTAGCGTTATATGAAACAATACTATTGCTCGTACTATCATGTATAGTTGCTGAATTTTTAGTAATTGAGTAAGTCTCTTCACTATGGAAAGCCACAGTAGCATGGCTTTTTTGATTTGAAACAAATGGCAATAAAAATGCCAGAAACAAAAACGATATTGCTTTTCTGATTGACTCGTTCATGAACAATTATTTTAAGTTATAATGCTAGGTTTAGGGGTCACAACATGTTAAAAAGAAGTAGACTGTTTAACATGTGAATGGTATTTATTTAACAAATAAACACAACTTTCAATTGGAATGTTACAGCCAAAAATAGAAACTAAAAGAAATAAGGTGTAAATCAATAATTATTATCTATATTATTGATTTATAAATATTTATATATTATACATGTTCTATTTTTATAAATAAATATTGAAATTAATTTATACATATTGTATATTTAATAAAATTTAATACAATGAAAAAGGGTGTTGTTTTACTTGCTGCTGTAATTTGTTTTCACTTTTCTACAAAATCACAGCCAGTCATTGATAAAGTAGCCAACATTGTAAATTCAAATAGATTAGTAGATAACATTCGTATTACTGGCGGAACTAAAATTAGGCTTGACAGTAGTGAATTTAGTAATGTTACAGAAGGAGGATTTGACGTAATCAACAATAAAGGGGAGATTTGGCTTACTCAAAATGGAAGCAACAAAGTATTCAAATTGGGAAGAGATGGGAAAGCCATACGGCTTGATCGAACAATTAACAGGGGCTTTAATTTTGGAGCAATCAACTTATTTTATAAAGACACCCTATATAGTATAGGAGGGTATGGATTTTGGCAAACTACTGGATCTATAAGGTACTTTAACACTAATTCGGGAGAATGGGATATCGTTAGAAATATTAAGAATGTTCCTATAGCTTCAGGGATTAATGCAATTTGTCATTACGATAAACTACAAGGCAAGCTATTTGTTATTTACACTCCTACCAGGCCAGAGTATGAGAAATATGATGAAAATGCAGACGAAGAAGTATTAATGCAATGCTTTGATTTTAGAGAGAAATCATGGTGGGATATAGCAAAGCAAATAAATCCAAAAATTGCAAAAAAAATAACTGATTTGACCATAATACAAAACTATGGGCAAACAGCACTAATAAGCTCTAAAGTCAACGGTAAAGTAATGTCCGTTAATTTTAATGCTAACAAAATATATGAGGTTGATTACAAGTATCATACCGAGCTAAAGCAATTACTAAATTCTAGAAATAATTACATCGCATATACAGTAGATGAGAAATTATACATTAATGATTTAGACGCTAGCACAATATTATACAGCACTATAAAAGCAAATCAACTATCAAGTTATCCAGAAGCTTTTTATATAAATGAAACCAATAAACTTGCAAGTTCCAAGATACCATGGCTTTCCATATCAATAATTTTCAATATTGCTTTAGGAATAAGCATATTTGTTATTGTACACTTACAAAAAAAGAGAAAAGAGCTATTGCTAAATTTAGGATCAGAAAATAATAGGCAACAAAGAGAAATTAAAAGCTCTAAAGAATATTTACAATATCTATCAAATATAGAAATTGACCTTCTAAAATTGCTTTTGAAAAATAATTTGAATAATGAAAAGACATCTATAAGTCAAATAAATAAAATACTAGGTACAGAAAAAAAGGAAATTAAAATTCAAAATAACATTAGAGGAGAAGCGATTATTTCTATAAATAATAAATTTATGTCATTTGCATTAGTCAAGGACAATTTAATAGAAAGACAAAGAGTAGAATTTGACAAGAGACATATGGAATACTTTATTAATGAAAAGTATGTTAATAGATTTACATTGAAGATGTTTTAATATGAACTACCTACACAAAATACTACCAACTTTTGTTCTCCCTATTATGCTAGTCATCATAGTAATACTCATAGGATTAATCAAGAATAAGAAAAAGCTTATCTATATAGCTATAGGGGTACTATACATAATATCAACTCCTATATTCTCGAACAACTTCTTTAAACTAGTTGAAGGTAGTGAATACAGAAAGCCCATAAGCGTTATAGATAGTGCAGATGCAATAGTAGTACTAAGTGGAATGTTGGAAATAAATGAGGTTGGAGATAGTACCTATGTAGAATGGGGAGACCCCGATAGGTTTTTTGGAGGGATAGCTTTATTTAAAGCAGGTAAGGCTCAAAGACTAATATTTACCGGAGGCAAAATGCCTTGGGATAAAGCAAAAAAGACCGAGGGAGAAGTACTAAAGGAATATTCTATTTCAAATGGAATACCATCCGAAAAGATATATGTAACGGAAAATGTTGAGAATACTGCAGAAGAAGCAGTGGCTGTAAAAGAACTTATAAGCTCATGTAAAAAAATCATACTTGTAACATCGGCCTACCATATGTATAGAGCTAAGAGACTTTTTGAAAAACAAGGATTTGAGGTGATTCCTTGTAAGGTGGATTATAAAGCAGCAGGGAATTCAACAGTAACTGTAATGGACTATCTACCTAATGCTGGAGGTTTAGAATTAACCGAAACAGGAATTAGAGAAATAATTGGAAGATTATTTTATCTTATAAAGAGTTAATGACTCACCCCCTTACTAAACAATACATTCGTAAAGGTTTTTATTATAATTTCAATATCTAAAAGGAATGATTTTGTTTTCAAATACTCTTGTTCTAATTGTACTTTTCGCTCAATAGAAATATCATCTCTGCCATTTATTTGAGCCCAACCAGTAATACCTGGTTTTAATTTAAAAACTCCAGTCGCCACACGCAAGGTCATCAAGTCGTCTTGATTGTATAATGCTGGACGTGGTCCTACAAAAACCATATCACCTTTTATAATATTAATGAGATTAGGCAGTTCATCTAAGCTAGTTTTTCTTATTAACTTGCCAATTTTAAGTAAATGTTGATCTGGATTTGTCAAAAGATGTGTTGCAACATTAGGTGTATTTTTCTTCATACTTCGAAATTTAAAGATGTAGAAGAAAGTATAATTAATACCAACACGCTTTTGGGTAAAAAATACAGGAAAGCCATCTTCTACAAATATGCACAGTGCAACAATTAAAAATACTGGAGAAAGTATAAAAAGTATTATCAGGGCAAATAGTCTATTAATCATTTAATTAAAAATATATTATTGCTAAATTAATGAAGATATATGATGCAAAGAAGTATATATTAATTATTTTTGTACTATATGCAGGTAATTGAACATTTAGCTAAGGCAAAAGACACATTGGTATCCTTTGAGGTATTGCCCCCATTAAAGGGTCGTACCATTTCCTATATATATGATCATTTGGATCCATTGATGGAGTTTAAGCCCTCTTGGATTAATGTTACATACCATCGAAGTGAAACCCTTATTCGTAAAAATGCTGCTGGAGTAGAGGAAAAAGTAGATGTGCGCAAGCGTCCAGGAACTGTAGGTATTTGTGCAGCGATTATGAACCATTACAATGTGGACGCTGTACCCCATATGATTTGCGGAGGCTTTTCTAAAAGAGAAACTGAAGATGCTTTAATTGACTTACAGTTTTTAGGGATTGACAATGTATTGGTGTTAAGAGGAGATGCAGAGAAAGGACAAAAAACATTTGTACCAGAAGCAGATGGAAATAAACAAGCCATTGATTTATTAAAGCAAGTGGTAGGCTTGAATAATGGTGAATATTTAGATAAGGAAATTATCAACGGAAGCAAGACCAATTTTTGCATGGGTGTTTCTGGTTATCCTGAAAAACATTTTGAAGCAATGAGTATGGAATTAGATTTGCAAAGAGCAAAAGATAAAGTAGACGCAGGCGCACAATATATTATGACGCAAATGTTTTTTGACAACAAAAAATATTTTGAATACGTAGATGCTTGTCGAAGCATGGGTATTAATGTTCCTATCATTCCAGGTTTAAAACCCATTACGAATAAAAAACAGTTAACTATTTTACCAGATATCTTTTTTGTGGATATTCCCGCTGACCTACGCAACGCAATGCTAGCGGCTACTACAGACGAAGCATGTGAACAAGTAGGCACCGAGTGGTTGATACAACAAAGTAAGGAATTAAAAGCTGCAGGGGTACCTGTTTTACATTACTACACCTTAGGAAAACCTCAAGTGATTAAGAATGTTTGCAAAGGAGTTTTCTAAATAAATTTTGGACATAAAAAAGCCCCGTGGAAACGGGGCTCGGATTTGTTTATTGTTATTATAAACCAAAGGATTTTTTAACCTTTGAGACATAATCTAATTTCTCCCAAGTAAATAATTCAACTTTCATTGTTTTAGATTTACCATCTGGAGTGGTGAATGTTTTAGTGATGGTCTCATTTTTACGACCCATATGACCGTATGCTGCAGTTTCACTATACATTGGCGTTCTTAATTTTAAACGCTGCTCAATAAAGTAAGGGCGCATATCAAAAATTGATTCTACCAACTTACCAATTTGACCATCGGTTAATTTTACTTTAGCAGTACCATATGTATTTACGTTAATAGATGTTGGTTTCGCAACACCAATTGCGTAAGAAACTTGCACGAGTACTTCTGAAGCTACACCCGCAGCTACTAAGTTTTTAGCAATGTGACGCGTTGCATAAGCTGCAGAACGGTCTACCTTACTTGGATCTTTACCAGAGAAGGCACCACCACCGTGTGCACCTTTTCCACCATAAGTATCCACGATAATCTTACGGCCTGTTAAACCCGTATCTCCATGTGGACCACCAATTACAAACTTACCTGTTGGGTTGATATGGTACTTGATATCCTTGTTAAATAACTTAGCGTATTTCTTGTATTTTGCTTTTACGCGAGGGATCAAAATTTCGATAATATCTTTTTTAATCTTCTCGAGCATTTTACCTTCCTTATCAAAATCGTCGTGCTGTGTAGAAACAACAATCGCATCGATACGTACAGGCTCGTTTTTATCGTTGTACTCAAGTGTTACTTGAGACTTTGCATCAGGACGTAAATATTTAATCGCCTTGTTCTCTCTTCTTAATGCAGCTAATTCAATTAAGATTTTGTGCGCTAAGTCCAAAGCGAGTGGCATATAGTCTTCGGTTTCGTTGCTTGCATAACCAAACATCATACCTTGGTCACCCGCACCTTGCTCTTCTTTTTTCTTTCTATCAACACCCTGATTAATATCTGCTGATTGCTCATGAATAGCGGATAAAATACCACAGCTATTTGCTTCAAACATGTATTCACTCTTAGTGTAACCAATTTTCTTAATTACACCACGTGCAATATCTTGAACATCTAAATAAGCTTTAGATTTTACCTCTCCAGCCAATACTACTTGACCCGTGGTTACTAAGGTTTCGCATGCCACTTTAGATTGTGGATCAAATGCTAAAAAGTTGTCGATTAATGCGTCAGAAATCTGATCCGCTACTTTGTCTGGATGTCCTTCAGAAACACTCTCAGAAGTAAATAAATAAGGCATATTTTTTAGATGAATTTTAAAGTGTAAATGTATTAATTATTTAGATTTGCGACTCAAGTATACTTGTTCTAATTTTACTTTTTTAGTAATTAAAATTAATCTCGTCAATTAATTTATGGGCAGTCAATTTATACCTGGTTTTAATTTTGAAACAACTGTAGTAACTCTAAACTCCATTTAATCTTCGTGATAATTTAAGGCAGGCATGGCCCAACAAATACCCTCTTCCTTTTATAATATTTACTTAAAATTAAACTTGACAAGCTAACAGATGTGTAGCCACATTTTTGGTATTTTTCTTCATGCTACAGAACTCATAAATATTGAAAATTGAATAATTATTGCCAATACATTTTTAAGAGAATAAGAATGTGGAACCATCTTCTGTTAAAATAACTAAAGCAATAATCAAAAAGACGTGCAATAAAATCATTAAAAATAGAAATAGAATAAATCTATTAAGCACGAGAATTAAATGAATTAAATGTTTTTATAAGCCCTTCTCTAGTAGTTATAGGTAGTGGCTTGCCGATTACAGCCATTATCTTCTTATTACTTACAACGTAAGATTCAGTTAATTTGTGAAGTCTTTCTGAATTAAGAGGCAATCTTAATATATCGCCAATTTTCACAATAATGTGAATGAATGATTTTGAAATTTTCCAAATTTTAGGTTTTCTAGATTTAGACTCTGCAATTAAGGAAATTAATTCATTTGTTGAAATAGATTCATCATCTGCCACATTATAAATACCAGAAGGAATATCATCACGATCTATTAATTCTTTAATGATAAACATTAAGTTATCAATACTACAAAAAGACCTTATATTTTCATATGCTCCCAATGGCCATGGAATACCTTTGGAGACCAACTTATAAAGTAAATTCAAATTCCCCTTGTTACCAGGTCCATGAATCATACAAGGTCTAAGTATGTAAACTCTTTTGCCTTGTGGTAATTCTTTTGACAAAATATATTGCTCAGCTAGTAGCTTACTTCTACCGTAATGAGTAATTGGATTGGGAATATGTTCTTCAGTTAAATCAAAATCTAGTGTATCAGCAACTGCTTTAACTGAACTTAATGTTATAAAAACACTTGCTTTTGAATTTAAAAACACATCTAATAACTTGTTAGTCAGTTCTGTATTAACCTGATAGTACTCAATTGGTAGAGAGCTATTTTTCAAATCATGGGCCTTTCCTGCAAAGTGTAGTAATACACTATTTGTTAAATTAAGTTTTTGAAAAAAATTCTTTTGAATATCATCGCGACTTAAAGCATCAATTTTCAACTTTGCAAAGCCACTTAAAAAAGTAATAACATTTCTCCCAACAAAACCATTTGAACCGGTTATTAAGACATTTTTTTTCAAATTTTATTTTTTTTAAGTAAAAAGTTTAACAGTTAACTCTTTTAAAATAATCAATTGCTATATCAATACCACTAATTAAAGGGGTTCTTTTTATAAAGCCAAGTTCGTGTTGTTTATTTGTTGATCCAACCCTAAAAAATACACCTTCTGGTTTATCTGTAGAATTGATAATTTTGTTCTGCTTACCTAAATTTTTTAAAATAATTTCTGCAAGTTGGTTGAAGCTGGTTGCAATTCCAGTAGATATATTTATAGCACTCCCATCATTTATTGATTGACTATAATCACAAATCAATGAAACACAATCCTCAATATAAACAAAATCTCTACTTTGTAAACCTGACCCCCAAACCATCACATTTTCATTTTCAGGTGTTTGTATACACCTCTTAATTATAGATGGAAAGGGATATGTCAAATCTTGGTCTTCTCCATAACCGCTAAACGGTCGATAACAAATAATGGGAGACTGGTAAATGCTGTAATAGGTTTGCGCCAGATATTCACCTGTTAACTTGCTCCATCCATAGGTCAGATCAGGTTTGCCAATCAAGCCGCTATTGAAATCTATATCTGTTTCGTTGAGTATCCGGTGATCTGTAACACCCTGGTGAAGTACAGGATAGGCCGCACTGCTTGAAAAATAATGCACTTTACCCGGCTTTTTCGTCAATTGTGTTAGCCAATAAAAAAAATCAGCATCAATGGAAAGATCCGTTCCCACTGCCAGCGGTTCTTTTTCAATCACCATACGTCCACCCACTACTGCTGCCAGGTGGTAAACATCATCGTAAAATTCATTATTTTCTTTAAAGAATATTCTGCAATCCGCATTGTAAAAAACCACCTGCTCCATTTTATCCGCCAGAGATAAGTGTGATGGCCATTTTTCTAATGGAAGAAATCCACTACCAGGATAGAAATTATCAACAACTGTAACCTTGTATCCGTTATTTACCAATCTACGGACTAGGTGTCTACCAACAAATCCGCAACCGCCTGTTACTAAAGCTTTTTTCATTCTAGAATAATTTTTGAAATTTTATTTATTTTTTTTTCGAAAGTATGTAAAAGATTATACTGATGGATGTTTTTTCGGTATAAATTCAATTTTCCGTAGTTCTCTTCAATGCGTGAATAGTGAAATCCAAGTTGATTCTCTTCGAGCCACTGATTAATATAAGACTCTTCGGGGCCAAAGAAAATGACAGGCAACAGTTGAGACAATGAAGAGTATATTTTACAAGGAAAGAGTATCCTATCAAAACCTTGTCCAATAAAAAGAAAGGAATAGTCAAATTGTAATAAATATGCTGCAAGTTCTTCTTTGCTGTAACGATCATGATTCCATTCAATAAATGATGGCAAAGCCTGTGCTTTTAATCCATCGGCACTCAGTTTTGCCGAATTAAAAACGTTGATCTTGGAGCTATTATCCGTTTTAATCACGATATCCACAGAAGGAATATTGCCAGCTAAAACAAAATCAACAAAATAAGAATAGTCATGTGCGCGGCCAATGTTCCCGATATATATGATCTTGTTTGAAGGTTGAACTTCCTTAAACTCAATATCTTCAATATCTGTCCAGTTTTCTGCAACACATATTCTCCCTGGCTGGATATTATAATTTTCGATCAAATGCTTAGCAATGCAATCACTGATCGTAAGAAAAGAATCAGCCTGTTTATAGAGAATATATGCGAAAGGATAAAAAATGTAATAAGTGAGTTTATACTTCCATGACAGGAATTTCATGATGTCAGGATACAGATCCTGAACCTGTACGATTACTTTGAACCTTTTAAAGAACCTCAGGAAAAGTATTACAAATGATAAAAAAGGCGGAGTTGAAGTAACGAAAACAGTATCATTCTTTTTTATTCTGCCAAAACCTTTCAAAAACAATTTCAACAGATAGAAATGTGACTCAAGGTTTATATCTGCTTTCGAGCTCCTAGCCCAAACAGTAACATTCCCGCGTCCGGCTTTGGCAATAATATCCTCTACAATCGGTGTAAACAGCATACTGTCAGTCGTATCCTGCATGTACTTTCTGTTAATCAAATGAATCATCAAAAAAAATTATAAAACTTATAAAATAGTAAAGAGTTGATTCTGTATAACCCCGTCTTCCTAGATATAACTACTTACACAAAATTTACAAAAAAAGTGTACAGAAAATAAAAAGACATAACCCATACTACCGGTTTCCTCCAACTAAATTGCCCGATGGCAAGTAAAATAATCGGATAAAAAATAGATAAGTATCGTGAAAAATATGCGTTTGAGATATAACATAGTGCCACTAGCAACGCACCAACTATAGCAATATCAATATTGATGTTATATACTTTTTCTTTAACCCGCGCATAGTAAAGTGAACTGGTTAAACAGAGCGCCCACACAAAAAAAATAAAAGACATTCCGTTGGGCGTACTGTAAACATCAAATCGTTTGTCACCTATTAGGTAAAAAAATATTTTATCGGAAAAAGCAAGAAAAGTGGAAAAAACAGTAATCGAACCAAGTTGGAGATACCTGTTCTTTAACAGCCGCTTATTGAGTTTTATAAAATATATCCCCACAAACGGTAAAATTACTCCAAGGTGTACTGCAATAGCCAGCAGAAAAAAAGATGCCATTGTAAGTTTTCTTTTACTTGAATATCCAAGTAGAAACAAGGACATAGCCAACGAGTTACGTAACTGTCCAACAAAAAAATCAACTATCAATGGCGATAACAAAAGAAAAACGACCCTGTAATCAACTTTCAACCTATATAGAGCAATGCAGAATAAAGTAAAACTACCCAGCTTGATAAGAATGAATGTAGTACCTATATCATCGGTTACCGTATAGAGAAACGACATATAGTTATAAAATACTACTTCTTTAAAAAAGAAAGTAATGAAAGAGTTCAGTTCAACATCATCATAAAAAGACCCATTCACTAAATATCCCCTGTATACCTCAAGATCTTCAAACCTTAATGGCAGTATTGAATACCAAGGAAACAATCCGATCAATACATAGGCGATAAATAAAGTAACGGCAGATTTCCGGAAATTGATATCTACCAGCCGATGCTCATTATCGTAAACCAGGATTGGCATTTTCTTAACTTACTTTTAAAAAGAGTGAACAGGCATTTTCAATATAGGAACTGCTGTTGTTATTTATTTTTGAAAACTCACTTGCTTTTAACTGATATTTCTGCAAATATTCTGCGTTATAAATAAAGTTATTGATCTCTATACGCAGCTCATCAACATTACCTGCTTGGACTAGAACTGCATAATCTTCAATTAAATCCGGAATACATCCAACTCTTGTGGTGATAATTGCATTCCCTAAATTCATTCCTTCCAATACAGAGATTGGCATCCCTTCATTATAAGAAGGTAAAACCATAAGATGCGATTCCTTTAATGCATTGTATTTTTCTTTACCTACCATTTTTCCCTTAAAAAAAATACTTAAATACGGATATGTCTTCAGGAATTTATTAATTTCTTCCTCTGCCTTTTCATTGGCAAATTCACCAATAATTGTCAGGGAGTACTTTGAAGGATCAATAAACAAAAGTGATGTAAGCAAATCAAGCAACCCTTTGTCTTTAGTGAGGCTCCCGATAAAGATCATCTTCAGTTGATCGCCTTTCCAGGTTTTAACTTCAGGCAAATATCTTTCATTCATAAAGCTGATATTGTGAATATAGTATTTGGGTTTTCTATAATTTTCAAGATAGGAGAAATTATCCTCGCTGAGTAATACGGGATAATGTTGTATATTATAAAGCAGGAACTTGTTGGCATAATATGTCAGGCCCTTACCCAAACAAACTCCTATATTAGAATGAATATTAAGCAGGATATTTATTTTTCTGTGTTTAACCCACCTGTAATATAAACTTATAAATAATATAATTATCTGGTCACGCAGCAGTGAAAGACGTGCAGATGAATGAAACTGTATGATATCAGTTTCGTTTTCATTTATCTCCCTGATAATTCTTTTATAAAGCTTCGCCGAGTTTGAAATATTGGCAAAATCGAGTCTTCCAGAATTTCTGAAATGTCTTGCAATCTGGTTAGAGTTAATAAACTTGAGATTAAATCCCTTTGACTTAAATATCTCAGCATTCTTGTAATAAAAGTTAAGACATGCATCAATACCACCAATTACTCTGCCATTTTCTCTTGGCCCTACTATTAGTATGTTCTTTACCATTCACTTTATAATTTGCTCTTTTACTGATTCAAAAAAAATCTCCTCTATTCTACCTAAACATGCCTGTGTTACGCATCATTGATCTTGCAATGTTCTCATATCCATTCATTAATTCAACTGAATTCGATTTAAACATATTCATTAAACTCCTGTCTTTGTCCAGTTTTTTCAAATAACTCATTACTCTATCATACTCACCAGGTCTTACAATAAATCCATTGACATTATGCACCACATAATTTGCAGATCCATTGTCAGCATTGATAATCACTGCCAAGCCATTGGACATGGCCTCTATCTGGCTAAAAGAACACGTTTCATCATCAGACATAAGTACTAAAATATCATAATCACTCATTCTTTCCTGGATCTCTCCATACGGTACATTTTTATGCAGCACTACGTTGGATATATTGTTGCTTAACAAAAAGTCAACACATGCATTGTAGTAAGACAGTTCCTCAAAATTTATTTCTCCAAAAAAATCAAAATGAATGTTTCCCAAACTCTGTTCATGAATCGCTTTCAGCATTTCCTGATGTCTTTTTCGCTTTATAAATTTTCCAAGAATAACAACCCTTAGTTCCCTGTCTTGAACGATCCCTTTCCTTTCGCGGCGGGTTCCATAAAAGAAGGGAACGAAAGTGCTGTATCGAATAAACTCGTGATTTACTTTACGAGAACCATACTCCTTATAGTACACCGGCGTTATCCATATGCCGGAGAAAAAAAAATCAACAGATGCAGCAATGATCTTTTTAAAATAATTTTTACTTGACAAGAAAGGGCCCTGCGAATACAATACAAGTTTTTTACGGGCAAAAAAGGTAACAACAAGTGTAGCTAGAAAAAAAAAGCCGAAATTAAACCTCACAAATACACCACTTACATCATCACTATTTATCTTCTTCCATAAAAACGATATACGGGGAAGAAAAAAAAGATCAATTACTTTAGCCGGGTCTTTGAATTTTTTAAATTTCCGAACAGCCTTTACAAACCAATATGAGCCGGGAAGTTCTGTTACTTCCTGTGAATGAACTATATTTTTTCGGATGACCAAAAATTCAATATCAAGTCCATTTTCCATGATCAAATCAGCCCAGGGAAGAAGGTTATTGTGTGATTTGGGCACACAAAAAAGTATTTTTTTCAAAATTTTATTTTTTCCTTTCTAATAAAGTCGTTTTTTATCACAAATCAATTTGCTAGATCTGGCTGTTGAAGACGGGTTTCTAGCATATGGATTACATTGTTTGCAGAAAACCTTTCCGCTATTTTTTCGAACTCACTATCCGGCACTTTGCCAAGCCCCATTGCTCTGTTTATTCCTTTGACCAAACTATCAACGCTGCCAACTTCAGTCAATGTTCCGAATGCACTGTCCAGCAATATCTCCCTCGGCCCGAAATTGCAATCAGTGGAAACTATTTTTATCTTGGCTGCGATCGCATCAAATAAAACGTTAGGGAAACCTTCATAGTAGCTGGTCATTATGAATAAATCGAATTTGCCAAGACAGCCCGCAATATTGTTCTGAAAGCCTAAGAACACAACTTTTTCTTCAACACCGTATTCTTTTATCAGTTTAGTAAGCTCATTAAAATAACCTGTATCGACAGCGGGCCCTATAACAAACAGCTTCGCTGATTGTTTACCAAATTGAAGTTTTGGAATCGCTTTAATAATAAGATCGAAGCCTTTACTTCGTGTAATTCGTCCTGCGCAAACTAAATTGATATATTTTTCGCGGTCAAGTTCTATATTCGGGCATGAATCATAATTCTTTTCTTTATTCTGTATAGGGTTAGGCAAAAAAAATATCTTTTCAATATTATTGATTTGGTAAAATTGATCAATCATTTTGATCTTCTCCAGCGAATTGGATATGATAATAGAGGCTCTTTTGTAAAGCCTTTTTGCCAAAAAATAATAGAACAGCGTTTTTACCTGATGTTTATCGAAATCCAGTTGTGGATTGCTGGGCTCCCTAATAATTAACCTGAATTTGACAAAACATCTGATGATACTTAGTATAACGCTTGTATTTAGAAAAGTGCTAAATACCACTAACTCTGGGTTATTGTAACTCCTGATCTTCCGAAATAATACAAATGAACTTCTTATAGTGGAATGATAAGATAAAACGGTCGTCTTGCAGTTAACATTTTTTAAAAAATCCAGGTTGGTATTTGTACAAACAATCAACTCGGGTTTAAAATTCTTATTAACAGCCATCTGGTTCGCCAGGGACACTGTAACCATTTCAGCGCCGCCAACCCCTAATGCAGGTATTACAAATAAAAAATCTTCCATATGGTAATAATCAAAAGCATAACATAAATTATGCCGGCATTCAAAACGGAAATATCTTTTTCCGAAGTGGCCGCCAGTACTTTAGCAACATGAAATGAGTATATAAGTCTAAAAGATAGATAATCCTTCTTTTCTTTTTCGTGTTGTAGGTGTCCGCAATTAATTGATTGGCGTATTCAATATAATAACCAGTTGAATCATATTGAACAGGAAGCTTAAGATCATTCAAATGGGAAATAACAGAATCTACGTTCCCAAGTATCTGTCCCAACTGCTCATCCGCAGTAAAAAAAATGGAATTAGGTCCCGCAATTTCCCGGTTGCCGCCACTTTCTTTTACTATCAGCAATAATTTGCTTTTAACTGCTTCAATAACAGCATTGGAACAGGCATCATCTTCCATAGGAGCAATAAAAACTTGCATGCCTAGATAAAATATTGCAAGTTCATCCGAAGAAAGAGGTTTTACGACTTTAATGTTTTTATATACTGTACCGGGAGGCGTATTACCAACAAAATAAAAATTATACTTTTCAAAGTCCAGTGTTTCATCCAGATACTGTAAGGTGCCAAAACCTTTTTTAGCATTGTTGGACCATGAAGAGTATACTAGGTTTATTTTTTCACCTGCCTGGAAAGCTCTACGGCTCTTTACATTAAATATATCTTTAGTAGAATTATAAATAATTGTAGAAGATTCTTTCGAAAGGTTTGTACCAAACAATTGCTGAAACTCCTTCCTAGACCAATCAGACTGATAAACTACACCGTTAGCTATGTTAGAACTGAAAAACGATATCTGTTTATCCTGCTGAAGAAATAATGGATTCCCTCTACCGTTACTTAATAACCCATCCAGCCGATGTAGGATCACTAGGTGCGGATTAGCAATGCACCTCATAATTAATTGTAACAGGTAGATCCCGAATTTGCCGAAATGATGTGAATTGATAATTACGCAATCTGCCTTTTTTAACTCTGAATAAACGCCTCTTTGCAGGAATTCTTTTTTCAGGAATGATAGAAATTGATTGCCTCCGCCTGTAGGGCCGTCAGCAAATCCAAATAAAATATTAATTCTCATCGTTAAAGCCTAGTTCTTTACGTATCTGAATATAGGATACTATTACATTATCCCATCCATACTTTTTTAAAATACTTTTATATTTTCCGAGTAGTTTTTCTTTTTCTATTTGACTGCCGGCAAACCGTAAAATGCATTCTACATATTCTTCGCTTTTTTCAGAATATACAAGATTGTTGCATTCAGAAAATACATCGGGGGCCATACCCACATTCGAAGAAACAATCGGGCAATTAGTTGCAACGCTTTCCAGTATCGCCTTGGGGCCACCCTCTTCCCTAGAACTAACGAGATACATATCAATCAGTGAGTAATACTGACCAACATCTTCAAGGCTATCCAGAACCAAATGAACATATTTGATATTAGCTTCTTTAAGTCTTTCTATTACATATCCCCTGGCCGGACCGATCAACAAAACCTGAACACTCATTATGTTACTCAGGCTTTTTACAGCATTACAAAACAAGTCAGGGCCTTTGCTTAATTTAGGAAGATTGCCATCTTCCCACCCTGTTCCATCTTTCTGGAAGGAACCCATTGTGAACACGTTATCCGATAAACCTATTTCTTTCCTTGTAATGCCATTTTTAATACTTGTATTGAACAATTCTTCGTCAACTGGTATGGGTATCAGTTTAAGTTTATGTTCTGGAACCCCATAAGAGATCATGCGATTAAACATAATACTATTAGAAACGATCAGTAAAGATATTTCATCAACTTTACTCAAGAGGTAGTTGATCATTTTATCTGTCGATTTATCCATTCCGAGATATCCGTGATAAAAAGTAACAATCGTTTTATTAGTCTTAAATAACTGCTTCTCGTACTTTGTATAAAAAACATTCAATGATCCAAAATGAATAACAGAATTCATTACAAAATGAGGATTGTAGCTGATCCATCCATTGATTCCTTTCTTCTTCAGGTATTTTATTAATGCCGTGCCTTCATAATAGATGGCCCAATCCTTATTCTCAGATATAAATACCCAACTGTTTTTTAAAAAAAAAGTTTTGATATTAAGGGCGAGATCAATTACAAGTTTGATTTTTCTAATCATAGAGCTTCTTAACGGTTTCGAGAAAAAATTATTTATTCTATGCGGCAACCGTAATTACCGGGATGAGATATAAAGCTGTTTCTAAAAGTAATCACGCTGGAAGGATTGCGCCTATATATCCTTCCGTTGCATTTTCTTTACTAATGATCCTAGCAGGATTACCAATTACAAGTGAATTATCTGGGATATTAAAATTTACAAAAGAGTTGGGGGCTTTGGGGGCTATCAGAACATTTGTTCCGATTGTTATTTTTCCTACAATAACAGCATTTGCACCAATCCAAATTTTATCTCCAAGAACAGGCGATCCTTTTAATTTCCCCCGGTTTGTTCGCCCTATAGTAACTCCGTGGGTAATATTACAGTTCTTGCCGATCCGAGTATTTTCATTAATAACTATACTTCCAAAATGTGAGATTAAAAACCCTTCACCTATTTGTGTAGATGTAGGAATCTGAAAACCATATTTATAAGAATACCGCCGCAAAAGTAGGCGATAAAATATTCCTGAAAATGAATATTTTTTTGAGAAGGACGCCTTTCGGTGAAAAAATATAAATCGAAATCCGGGAATAAAAAATGCCTGAATAAATGCTTTGGTACCTGACTTGCCAGTGTATCGATACAAATCGGCTGCTATAATTTTATTTATCTTTCTAGTCATAGGTTTACTAAACCTCGCTATTAATTATAGGTGCTGTTAATCATGCCAATATAAGTGGTAATTTACCATGATTCATGTTTTCAACATTTACTAACATTGAATCTATAACTTCATACACATTTTTCTGAGCTACCCACCCAAGTTGTTTCTTAGCTTTTGCCGGGTTTAAATAACTTTGAGAAATATCCGAAGGCCTCACCATCCTTTCATTCTTATTAATATGGTTTTTGTAATCTAGTCCGAATTTTGCGAAACAGTATCCAACAAATTCTTCCAATGAAATTGATTTACCTGTAGCGATGATGTAATCATCGGGTTCATCCTGCTGCAACATTAGGTACATGGCATTTACATATTCTTCAGCGCAGCCCCAGTCTCTGATAATGGATAGATTTCCCAACTCCAGTTTATTTGTAACGCCGTTTTTAATATTAATTACAGCATCAATAATTTTCCTCGTAACAAACCTATTGCTGCGTAGGAAAGATTCATGATTCGACAAGAGGCCCGAACAGGCGTAAAGATGGTAAGCATTCCTGTAATTTGAAACCAACCAAAAAGCTGTTGACTTGGCAACAGCATACGGCGATAATGGATTGAAAGGTGTTTTCTCATCTGCAGGCAGATCGGTATAACCAAAACACTCCGATGAGCACGCGTTGTAGAATCTTATATCTCTTTTCAGATACCGCAATACTTCCAGGATATTCAAAGTGCCGAGACTGATACTTTCAAATGTTTCTGTAGGTTGTATAAAAGACAGCGATACTGAAGTTTGTCCACTTAGGTTATAAATCTCATCCGGTTTGATATCATCAATTACCTGTAATACGCTGCGGAAATCTACAAGTGACAATGAAACAAAATGTACCTGCTGTTTAATTCCGAGCATGGTCAATCCCGTAAAAGCATTCAACTCAGTATCACGTGATGAACCATATACGATGTAGCCTTTTTTCAAAAGCAGATCTGCCAGTAAGGTACCATCCTGTCCGGAAACTCCAATTATCAAGGCGCGTTTCATTGCTATAATGGCTTTAAAATGTAAAACGAAAATCTGTGGATGTTAACTACCCCTGCCTGGTTTCGTTGGTATTTTCCGGGCGAGAGTTAGGGTTAAGGTTTCTTCTAGGTTTAGTGACCCTTTGTTTTCAATTGCGAGATTATCAAACAGATATTTTAAGGTCTCCTGTCTTTTCTCCAGTCCTAATTTGGTATCCAGTCCTTCGCCATCGCTAAGAATATAATCAAACAAAAGATAACCGTTGTCGTTCAGCCTGTCGATAACTGCTTTCGCGATGATCAATGGATCATCGAGGTGCTCAAATACAGTAGTGATGATTATGAAGTCGAATTTCTCTTGCCCTACCAGGTAAAAAGGGTCGTTGAAATAGGCTGGTGCAAGATAGGGCATTTTCTCTACGCAGCTATCCTGACTATATAGGTAACGCGCAAAGTGAAAAGCGTGATTTGGTATATCGAACAATGTCCATGTGCATTTTTTATACGATGAATATCTCCGCCAGGTAGCATAATAAGGAGCAAGGGAGCAACCATATTCCAATACCCGCATGCCAGGTTTTAAATTCGACAGTACCTTATACCCCATCAATGGATTCAATGCGCCTTTGTATGTGTAATGAAACAACTGGCTGACGTTTTCTGGTTGTTGCCAGTTTTCGATATGTTGTTCGGGTGTGTCCCAGCTTAATACTTTGTGAGATTGTGCCTTTTTCCTGTATTCAAATTTTAAAGCGAAAAAGTCGTCGAGGTTGATGTTCCTGCCGCCATAAATTTTTATCCAATAGCTTTTAAATAATACAAACCAGTTATTTCTTACACCTGTAAAACAAACGGTTTCAATAAGCCTGAATTTATAAAGGGCCGCATCTTTGACCAACCTGAAATAGCCTGTAAGAAAAGAAATATTAATATTCCTTTTTTTCTGAACAGCGATCCATGCATCCTGTTCCTTATATAGTTTTTGCAGATCCGGTTTTATATTATTAAAATGGTTTGCCTGGTCATCTGTTTGATGTTCCATATGTATTTTAGTTTTTGGGATTGTTGGCAATTATAAAAAAGCCCGTAGTGTTTTGAATATTGGGGCGGTCGAAATATTTTACAATCAATGCAAGCGGCAACAGTAAGAACCATGCGATGGTCCTCTTGTTATAATAGATATACACCAGGTCATAAACTGAAGCATATAACCCTCCCATCGGTATTATCGTACAATTATTGTATGCTGCGCCAAAGTACTGGTTAATAAAAGAGACCGTAAACCTGAACTTATCAGCCTCCGAATCCCCATGTAAAGGATGAATAAAAGGAACTGTCAAAATAAGCACACCATCCTTTTTCAAGATTCTTGCCATTTCATGTAATGCTGAAAAGGGATCATCTAAATACTCCATTACTTCGGTGCACAGCACAACATCGTACGCTTTATCGGCAACAGGCAAATTGGGCAGATCAGCAACTATATCCACCTGCATGTTTGCTGACCTGTTTAATGTGTGCCATTCAACGGTATCGGCAGGCGGCCTGAAATTTCCCCTGCGTTTAGCGGGCTCTGCGCCTACTTCAAGCACACGTTTACCAGTAAACAGGTGTTTGTATCTATCGAGGTATTCGTCCAGGTATTTCCTGCGGAATGAAATGATCTTACCCAACTTCGTGTACAAATTTATAGGTCGTGTTTTCTCCCATATCCACTAAAACCTTTTCAAGCCAATGCATTCCATATAACTTTAATTCTCTGTCATGAAACGCATATACATGTTCATTTGAAATTATTTGACATCCAAGATAGTCTTTATTTGACTTTGTATTACAATTGATGTACTTAATACCATTTTCTTTTGCCGCTTTCACGGTTTTTTCTGAAAAAACATTTCCGGGAGGTACCAAAACTTCTATTTTCTGATTAAATGTTTCTTCGAGAATTCTTTTCGATTCACTAATGTGCTTATAATGAGTTTCATAAGGTAAATAATTCCAGAATTCACGGTGTTCACTTCTGTTACCCTTAAAAAGTTTTGGTCTGAATTGGTTATCTTCCAGCAGGCAATGGGTTAAACCATGAGAAGCCAAATTAAGCAGTCCCGAAGTGATCCCCTCCCTGATGGCCTTAACCTCTGCTGGGAATTTTTTATTGATAGGGTTTAATTTACCTGAATATTCAACCCAGCAAGCTGTTACACCTACTGTTAAACAGGCATTATATTTAGCCAGGAGTTCATATAAAGAATACCATTCCTTATCTGACATTTCATCATATTTGCCCCATGCTCTAAATCCTGGCAAATATTTCAAGAAGAGTACATTACCCAATCCAAGTGGAAATTTTGAATACACTTCAAAATGTTTTGAAGAAGCACCAACATCATCCATCCGCAATGCTATGCTTTTTACTTTCGAATCTCCAGACATAAGGTTGGGGTTATGTTTTTATTGATGAAATAGTTAGAGAGTTTATCCATAACAGAATTACCAAACCTGTTTCTAGAAGTATTTTTTCGGTGATAATGTAAGGAAAAGTCTACAATATCCAGATCTAGTAGCTGCCTTATAACGCTTGTCTTGGTAATAAAATTCAGATCGCTTACCGACTTATAGTTCTTGCCTCTCAGCATCATATAAAGCTTCGTGATCTGTTTTCCAAAAAAAACTGGAGCAAATGTTTTAAAATGCGGCTCATACGGAAACCTGTAATCGGGTATATCCAGATAAACATATCCACCTGGTTTACAAACACGATGAATTTCACAAAGCGATTTACGTACGTCATGTACGTGTTCCAATACACTGATCATAAGAACAAGGTCAAAAGAATCGGTTTGATAAGGCAGGTCCTCCGCTACGCCTACCACAAAACTGATATTGGGCTTGGGAGAATCCCGGTTTGCAATTTCAATTGCTATATAATCCGGGTCGATGCCGTCTATACTTTTTGCGCCCAGGTTGTGCAGAGCTTCGGCCAGTCCACCTGTTCCACATCCTACGATCAACACTTTATTGACTGTTGAGTAGTCCAATTTTAAAAATTTACCAATGACCTGGAGCCGTCTTGTTTCCTGGTCCATTTCCTTCACTTTGTTTTGCGCGGCGCTTTCAAAGTCTTTCCTGGAATATACATTTTTATAATAGTCAATGTAGTACTCGTATTTAGTCATGTTGTATGCTTTTATTTTTTTAAATCGATGATACCCTTACAATGTTTATATACGTTTTTGTTATGAGCAACAAATATTATCAATACTTTTTCACTAATTTTTTTAAGATCTTCAAATATGCCCGCTTCTGTTTCAGAGTCCAGAGCATTTGTTGATTCATCCAGTATCAGCAATTCAGGTGATTTGTAAAGTGCCCTCGCCAGCGCCAATCTTTGCCGCTGCCCGCCGGAAATATTTCTTGCGTTCTGTTCCAGCTTGTGATCAAGTTTCAAATCAAAATTGTTGATCAGTTCTGTTAATTTTACCAATTTGATAATTTCACTCACTCTTTCCAGATCAACATTGGCATTGGTATCTTCAAAGTTCACGCAGATATTTTCAAGGATGGTGCCTTCAAAAAAAGTTGAATGTTGTGGAATGTAAGAGATCTTTTTATACCACTCGCGCCGGCTTATACTGTTTAACGGGATGCCGTTAATATACACGCATTCTTCATCATTGGTACAATTCCTAAAACCCAATATCAATTCCAACAATGTTGATTTTCCAGATCCGCTTTTTCCTGTTATCCCATACATGCCTGGCGCAGTCATCTGGCAATTCAGTCCGTCAAAAATTACTTTTAAATTACCTTTATTGTTAACAAAACTAAAATTCAATCCCTGGATCTTAATGTCGTTTAACTGACCTATGCTGACATATTTCTTTTCTTCACGCGAATTTATCTCTTCTTGTCCTGATATAAAATTCAGCGCTTCTTGCACCAACCGAAGCGACTCATGCGGGTTTGTACTACTGCTCATTAAGATGATCGCTCTGTAAAGAGAAGGCGTCAATCTCAGAATAGCGATCAATAAAACGGAGCCTGCTAAAAAAGAACTGCCACCAATGATGTTGAATTTCTGGAGAAAAATATAAAAAGCAAAAACAAAAAAGAGCAGATTCTCAATAACGATACGGGGAATATTGTTGATATAGTTCTGTTTTGCATTAGCCTGCGTTAACAGCATGTTCCATTTATTCAATATTTTCTGACAGGCATTCTGTATACCAAAGATCGTGATCTCAACAAAGCTTTTCAGGCTTTCATCAAGTGTACGGTATTTTTCCTGCTCATATACTACTTTTTCCTTTGACAGCTTTTTTATCTTTTTTGAGACGGTTTTAAAATAAAATATCCCTACTATAAAAAATACCCCGCATGTAAGAAGGGTTATTGTAAACTGTGTAATTAAAAAAAAGGAAAGGATAACAATCAATGTAAACATCTCCAGTATCAGCAAAAGAATATTCTGAAACCCAGAGCCAATGATATTAATGTCACTTGTAAGACGGACAAAATAAATCGAAGAGCTTTGTTTATAAAATTCGATGAATTCAAGGTTGATGTATTTCGAAAACAATGAATTCACTAGGTCATTGTTTACATTGTTCCCAAGGATGGAGCTCAAGAGCAGGTTTTTTTGAGAGATCATATACCTGATCACAATGATACACACAAAGAATACTGAAAATATTTTTATTTTGGTATCAGTTGGAAGCTGTGGGCTCACTAAGTTAATAGCGCGTATAAAATTTAACGACGTGTTATCTGGATCGAGGAGCAGTTTGATGGCATCCGAAAGAAATGCAAAATTCAAAAGATCGAATAACGAGCCTATGGCCGCGAATATTAAAAAAAAAGTTATCTTTTTTTTTGTTGTATCCTGCAGGTATTTTAAAATCTTTAGGTATAGGCTAAATGTCTCTCTAATCATTTTGTTAGGCCTTGAAATAAGTTAGGAACTGACCGGGATTCATCAACTCGTTTTGTCCTTTGTTATAAATGTCCAGGTCGCGGTTAACATCTAAAATATCATCAATAAGCAACTCTCTTTTCCAGCCCACTGTTACAACCGGAAGCGAAAGCCTTGTCATTTCATAAATAATGGTTGATTTATAAAACAACACACCAAAGCTGGACAGGGAGATCAACGACAATAAAGTAGAAGGGCAATCGTGTTCATCATAAAAAACATGAGCAGATTTATTGATCATGTTCTTGGATAAACGTACATTTCTTTTTCTCCTGAACTTTGTTATAATCTCATACTCGTTTTTCTGGCAATAAGCATGCAGTTTATTGAACAGTCTTCTTTCTGAGTATTGCAAGTATTTGAGATAAATTGGTTTAAGAACGGCAGTTTTCAGGAATGATAACATGTTCCGGTCATAAGATATCACTTTATATTCAGCTTCAAAAGGGTAATGTTCAGTGGGGATAAAAAGAACATATTTTTTGGCCTCCATGCGGTTTTGGAACCTGAAATGTGCCTCATTAAAAAAAGATATGCCCAATGTATTCTTTACCCCTGAATAAACTATTTTCTTTTCGTAATCCAATAGATTCTCCTCACTACCGGATAGTTTTACAAAAAAACTCCTGAACATTTTTTGCCATTCGCTATTGAACAACCAGATCTTGTTGGCGATACGAAGCACATTAAGATCAAAAGACAGGAAGAAGTCAAAACCATCCTGAACAAAAGAAATAGATCTATAGCGCGGGAAACTTGTTTTATAATCGCTTGCAAAAAGGTACAAACTCTTTTCACCTGGCTGTTTCTCCAATTCGCAAATCAATTCTTCTTTTGTCTGGAAAAGCATACACCGGATCCTTGTCCTGTACTTTGATGGGAAATATAAAATAATGCTATCGGGTGAATAACTCTCGTTTGTCTTCGGGTTATAACCCAGCATGTATAACTGAATTTCCGTTTCCGGATTTTTCAGCAAATAGAGTATGATGTTAAAATAGAAATTAACATACATATCTCTGAAAACAATAAAACAATGAAGGTCCGGACTTGGCATGGTTTCAGTTGACCGATTTTGAATTCGAGACGATGCCGGTAAGCTGCCCAATAACTTCTAAATTTTTATAAAATAATTCATCCTGCCTATTCCTATCAATTTCACCGGTAAAAAAATCAATTACTGTGTTAGTAAAGCTTTCATTCATGTTTGCGATTTCACCAGGCTCAGAAATAGTTACTGTTCTATTTAATTCTCCCGAATGATAATGCTTTAATAAAATGCCGTTTGCAGAGTGGTTTTCCTCAATGATGATCTTTGTTGCTATGTTACCAAGTTTCAGCTGCAATGTTTTTTTTGATATTTCCTGTTCATAACCGACCATTTCTACCGGCCCACCATCAAAACTGAGGCCTTCCAGGATCTCTGCAAATACTGCTACTGCTTCATATGAACCGGAAGGGACGACGAATTCCATACTTGAGTCCAGATTTGCTTTTATTAGCGCATTATTCAAAAAACTATTAAATCTGTAAGGGGAAACAAAAACTATTTCTGCCGATTTTAAATGTGCAAGCTCTTTAAGAAAATTGCCCTGTCCTGCATTGTGAACAGGCATTCTGTATATGCCTATTTTTTTCTTCCCGTGAATACTTGCAAGCACATACAACAGGTGGGCATATGTTTCGCTTTGATTTGATCCGCAGATGTATAAACAATCCGTTTCATCGATCAGCACTTCCAGTTCCAGTGTTGTTTCAACTGCGGTACATTTGGTAAAGCGTTTGGAAAAATTAAAAGTGTCCTCTTTGTATTCACTCCATAAAAAAATTCTGAATGCTGACCCCTGCTTTTCAATAATTTCTAATAATGAGCCTATTGCCGGCTCATTATTTCCCAAAATTAGTATGTTCATGTGTGATGGTTCGGACTGTTACGATTATCGGGTTCAATTTTACGGTTTCCAACAAGGCGCTAGTCTGGTTTGGCAGATTGGGTTTACTAAATTAACCAGTAAACATCTTGGAGGAACAACGGGTTTCTAAAATTGAAATACAGCTGTCATCATATTATCGAAAAAAGGAGGACAAGTTATTTTTTCTTCCGGGTTGTTCATCTTTTGTAATACCAGTTTTAAATCTTCCTTTGGATTAGCGTAAGGCGTTTCTAGGTAGAAATTATTTTCCGAGTAGGATTTCAATCCCCTATCGCCAAAATATTTGACGAAATCTTTTACTGCATAGTGATATAAATGTTCATACGGATAGTGCATGTTCCAATCTTCCCTGAACAGGTTACATGTTAATGATGCCCGGTTTTGGGTGGCAGTTATAAAAATAACACCATCTTTATTCAGTAAGCTTATGGCTTTGTTCAGGTAATTTTTTGGGATATCAACATGTTCTATAACGCCCCGGAAAACAATTATGTCGTATTTTTTTTCAAATTCCATTTCAGGAAACTCGCCGATATGGATCTGGAATCTTTCTTTTGCCACCTTTGCCGCTTCGATACCGAATTCAACACCTTGGCAATCGTATCCGAATTTACTGAACTGGTCAAGGAACTGTCCTCCAGAACAGCCTACATCGAGCACGGACCCAGATTTTTTAAAGTTCCTGAGAAAATTCAGCTCAAGTTCATACATTAGCTCCCTTTGTGCATTCAAAACAACGTTCTCCTGGTGAATTTCGGAGTAGTATCTTGAATAAAAGGCTTTCAATGATTCCTTGTCATAAGGGTTCTGTACATAAATAAGTTCACAGATGTTGCATTGGACGGTAACAAACCCGTCATCGCTGACCTTACACCATTGTTTAAAATTTGTTGAATCGCATAATGGGCAGTTGTTTACTTGTCGATGTGTCATTGATTTGATATTTAAAATTAATTATTAAAGGCTATTTAGGTAAAGCTCAGAAAACCCCCTTCAACGCGAAATTCGTTGCCGGTTATATAACTAGATTCTTTTGAGAGAATAAACTGAAAGATATTAATCACGTCTGACCAGTTACCCATTCTTTTCAATGGCACTTTGTCGGTATATCTTTTTTTAAATGAATCGGGCTGGTTTACTTCAATGCCGCCAAATATAATTGTATTTACCTTCACGCCATCCCTTGCAAGATCATCCACGTAATACTTGGTAACATAGTTTAAGGCGCTTTTTGACAATCCATAATAAATGGGTTTTTTAAACTGTGCTCCATCCTCGCCAACCAGTTCAGAGTAAATCGTTTGATCAGGAGGCACTTTAGAATAGATTGAGGATACATTGATCACAGATCCTTTATTACGGATCAAAAGCGTTTTAAATGCCTCAATAACATTGATCGCGCCAACTACATTAACGTTCAGCACATTCAACGCTACCTGCGGCGAGTATTCGTTTTTATAGCTGGCTTCCATGGCCGGAACAAAATCAATTGCTGCATTGTTGATAATTGCTGCGACATGTATATCTCCTGCAGAAAGTGTTTTTTCAACGCTGTTCAGTTCATACAGGTTACAGATGTTGCATTGGAAATAAGACACTTTATAAGATGCCAGTTCCGGTGATACTGTTTCGTGAATATCCAGCAATACAAAACTAAACTGATCAGCAAAATGCTTTACAATACGCTTTGCCATTGCACCATTTCCGCCGGTGATTAAAATTGTTTCCATTACTATTTGTTTTGCAGGATTATATTAAATACTTCCTGCTCTTTTGCTCTGTTCATGGGGAAAAAAGAACCCCTTCCATCACAAACACCATACAATACCTGCGGATTGTCAATATCATCAACTACAATATCGCCTTCTAAACCAACAATGCCTTTTGTAAGAAGCGTTGCACCGCTTGATAACATGCGGAACCTTGGAATTTCCGGTTGCCGTTTGTTCAGCACATTTCCAAAAATAAATTGTCCTAACGCATCCCCGATATCGAGACGGTATACAACTATATTTCTTTTTTTCAAATATTCTATCACTTCATTGGAGATACATCCTTTTCCGACATCCAATATGGTTATATCGCTGCCAAAATATTTTATGTATTTTTCAAAGTCGTTAACTATTGTAGTGGTGCAGAGAATAACAAAATCGATTTTCGGTAAAACCGCTGCAATCTCCGACTCTTCGAATTTTCTTGCTGAAGCAATGGTTTCTTTGGGTTTGATTAGGTTGATCGTTTCAAGAAGATTGTCAATTTTTGAAGCTGTTCTGTTCTGCACATATATATTCATGCCAAGCTCAACAAGACGTAAGGTAAGCTTAAACCCGAGATTGCCTAAACCGATAATGAATACATTGTTGCCACCCATCAACTTTCCTTTTCGCTGCAGTATGCTGTGAACGAAGTCTTCAATAGAATTGGTGGTCAGGTCGTTTCCTTTAAACCTGTATATTTTAGTTTGCTTGATTATTTCTGAGCTGAGCCTTTCGAGATTAAAAATCCCGTCGCTGCCGTTTATAGAGATCGATTTTTTTTCTGAATCAATTAAAACGAAATTGAAGAGGCCGTCTATTTTTGACATGATTACAGCAGCCTCTTCTTCAGAAAAAACAATGACACCTGCAGAAATTACATTTTCATGCTTTCTGATCGGCGTAAAATAAAATCTCGATTCGTTTGAGATCCGCGTATTTCCTATTGTGAAAACCTTTACAACATCGCTCTTATCGGGATCGATGATTTTCTCGATTTTTTGGATGTATTCTTGTAATCTTTCTTCGATGTTCATTTACTTAAGTAACTTTTCCCATGTCAGTGGAAAATCTGATTCAATAGGTTCATGTAATGACTTACCAATAACGAGATCCAAAAATTTGGGCAGTATTCCACCGGCCGGTCCTTTGATAATGATATTTTCCCTTCTGATGATATCGCCCGCATTCAAATCTTTATTAACATAGAGGCATTTGCGCTGTGCATTGATATTTGTGTATTCGCCATTCTCGATCCGCTTAATGCCATCGCCTTTTATTTTGTTGATGCTTTTGGCTATATATGCCAGCTCACGCATTTCGTCAGGTTCAGAAGATAATATATGATCCGGTCCTTCCATCAGCCTGTTCAAAGTAAAATGCCTTTCAATCACGCAGGCGCCATTTGCCAATGAAATAGTGGATGCCAATAAACCCAATGAGTGATCCGATAATCCAGACGGTACTTTAAACGTGTTCTGAAGCGTCGTAATTACATTGAGGTTCATTTCTTCGATCGGTGCAGGATAACTTGAAATGCAGTGCAATAAAATTACACGGTCATTTCCTGTGCTTGAAATAGCATCGAGTGCATCTTCGATTTCAGTTAAGGATGACATACCGCAGGATAAGATCATTGGTTTGCCAAAAGAAGCAACATGTGCGATCAACGGAAGGTTAACCAGGTCAACAGAAGCGATCTTATAGCAATCAGGATTTAATTCACTATTCAGGAAGTCGCCACTTTCGATATCAAAAGGTGTTGAAAAAATGATCAGTCCCTTGGAACGTGCGTAATCAAATATTTTTTTCTGGTCAGCCTTCGAAAGATTGTATTTATCAAACATCTGGCAGAGGGTCTCTTCCTGGTCAGTTATTTTTTCAACGTAATTCGCTGATTTGACTTTGTTGGAAACCCTTGAATTGCCTGAGGAATAGGCCTGTAGTTTTACAAACTTCAATCCACAATCCACTGCTTCATCAACTAATCTGTAGGCCAAGTCCATATTGCCGTTATGGTTCAGCCCGATTTCGGCTATTACAATCGGCGCAGGACTATCTATACCAACTGATACATCGTTAATCTGGAAATTACGTCGGAACTCTATCCTTTGTTTCTTTTTAACCGTCTGTGTGAATACCGAATATTTATTCGTGATGATATCTACCAGGTCATATGCTTTATTGAATATAACCTGGCTATCTGCATAATTAAAGTTTCCGCCTGTACCTATTGAGTATAAATTATGAACAGAATCAACCTTGGCAGTTAATTTAGACAGGTCATCCTGATATCCCGGAAATTGCAGCGGGTATACAAAATGTTCTTTATTAACAGCGGTATATTCAATATCATTCTCGGAGAAAAGGCTGGTAGATGCGGCCTGTTTAACAACAGATTTAATCAGTTCCGCTGAGGGAATCATATCAAACTTGTCTCCCTTTGTATATGTTGATTCGATAGAAAGCAATGAATAGTTTTCCGGGGATACGAAGGGAGACAGGCTGGTAGAATTAGTAATACGGTTAAAGTATAATTCTGTTTTGTCAAAATACAACCAATGAATTCCTTCGGGCCATTTCAGTTTATCTGTTTTGATCCCAATATAAACAGTTGCTATTCCCCTGAATTTTAACAGCGTGTTAATCCCCATCATTTTGCCTAATAAGGTAATTGGCATAGTTGATACGATTGTTTCATCATTGATCGGGTAAGATTTATTAGCCGTGGTATTAATAGCAACACAGGTATTGGATTCTATATCAATCGATGATACGCCTTCATTTAACCTGATCTCGCCACCCAGTTTTATTATTTCATCGCGGATCCTGTCGTATAAACATCCTGTGCCATATTTTCCAACAGCTGCATATTGCCCAATATAAAAAGGTGTGATCTTTTCCCTGATCTCTATTCGTTTCGGGGCCCATTCTGATGTAAGTTCCGTTGTGGGAATGCCCCAGAGTTTTTCAGGATATTTTGTAAAAAACATTTTGGCCAGCGTTGGTCCAACCAAGTTATTAACATACTCGCTGAATGAACTGGCGCCGATTGATTTGTCCTGGTCCTTTGAACGAAGTTCTTCAAGGATCTGTTCTTTTAACCTGGTTTCAAAGTTGTTGATAGATTCCCACGAGAGTGGGTAATCAATGAGCCGGTTAACATCTCCATCAACAGTATTTTTGGACCAGAAATCGCCTTCGATCAAGATATCTCCAAAGAAATCCTTCCATCTGTTGCTTAACTTGGCATCGGGAGTATGATAGATGTGAGGGCCAGTATCCAATATATATCCATTGTCTTCCCATGAACGACACATACCTCCGGTGATTCCGGATTTCTCGAATATAACAACTTTGATGCCTTTTTTTGCCAGTTCCCAACCAGAGATCAAACCAGAAGGGCCTGCACCGATTATATATACTTTTTTCATAAATTCCAGCCGCTGTTTTTTTTACTTTCCGAATTAATATTGCTGATATTCTCGTCTGCCGCAATAAAAAATTCGATTTCACTGTAACTTTTTTTATAACCAATCGCCTTTATAATTGTATCAGCCAACATAAAGTCTTTCATACTATCTACCGATAATTTGAATTGAAAGTTCGGCGTTTCAGTGTTGGCAAACAGTGCTGTTTTAAAATGTGTTGTGCCCCAAAACAGGAAGGTAACATGCTCTTTGTCTTTTACAGTCAGTTCGGGAAGGTTCATTTGTTTCAGCAGTGCCGATGTTGTAAAAATTTCTACATCAAATCCGTCACTGAAAGTAGATTTATCGGGTGGCATTGCATTGGCTAGATAGTCAAGATCAGACTCCTCAAATACTTGCAGCATTTTTGAAACAACCAGAGGATCGATAAAAGGGCAGTCTGATGTAATTCTTATGATGGTGTCTACGCTGTTGGCAAAAGCAGTATCATAATACCTTTGCATAACATTGTTAAGATCGCCCCTGAAAACTTTTACCCATTTGAAATGGGTGGCCAGATAATCGGCCAGAATATTATCGCTTTCTGTATTGCTGGTAGCAACAATTATTTCTATATCCTGTTCAGTGAGTTCCTGTATCCTTAACAACAGGATTTCGATCAGGGTTTTTCCATTGCTGAATTTTTTCAAGACTTTCCCTGAAAGTCTTGTACTGCTCATTCTTGCCTGGATGATGATTGCTTTTTTCAATGCTTATACTATTTGCCTGAATACAGGTTTGACAGGTTCACCAATCAAACCCGGGCCATTGTTATTCAAATGATTTTTTAAATATTCTATTGCTTTTTCAAAAGCCTGGCAGAAGGTTTCTACATCGTCTGGCGTATGGCGGAAACATGGTACAAATACGCCCTGGAACAATACTTTGTGCTTTATCATTTCTTGGATGATGATGGTTTTAAAGCGCAATGCATTTGCAGCATCTTTAAAATCAATTCCCGGCATCCAGTCGCATTCAAAAATCTGTACGAGGTTTGTGAGGCCATGTTTCTCTACAATGACTTTCATTCCCTGGTGTACCGACCTGCCGATATCATGGTTGTGTTTGATAACGCTGTTCTTTTTAAAGAAATCAATCGTTGCATCCACGGCAGCCAGTCCGGTAGATTCTGCACCATGTGTGGTAGAAACTAGGAATACTTTTTTCTCGCCGAAATTTTTTATCCCGCCGAGGCGCATTACTTCTTCCGTACCTGTGAGGCAGCAAAAAGAAAAGCCATTGGCTATTCCTTTTCCCCATGTAGCCATATCGGGTTTGAGATCATATTTGGAAATAGAGCCCGGACAATCAATTCTAAAACCGCTCTGCATTTCATCGATAATAAACAATGCGCCATTGTCGTGTGTGATATCGATTGCACGGCGCAGGAAATCGGCGGCGCTATGGCCACAGGTGCAATTCGAGCAATAATTTTTTTCAGGCTCTGTAATAACTGCCGCAATCTGGCCCGGGTATTTTTCGAATAATTCTGCCAGTGATTCGGGCGAACAATGTTTGAAGGAAACAGTAAGGCCTGATATTTCAGAAGGCACGCCATGGTTAGTAACGGTAGATCCTATAAACCAATCATCATAAGAATAAAAAGGATGGCCGTGCGGAACCGCAATCAGCTTCCTTCCAGTAAATGCCCTTGCGAGTTTTACAGCGGCAGTTGTTACAGTAGATCCATTCTTGGCAAATTTGATCATTGTATGGTATGGCAACAATGACAGAAATTTTTCTGCAATGGTTCCCTCCATTTCTGATGGCCGCATGAAATTGGTTCCATCAGAAATGGCGGCGCATACAGCTGCAACAATCTCGGGTTCGCCGTGACCGATAGAAACTGAGGCAAGGCCCATACCGCATTCAAGGTATTCTGATCCATCGTCGGCAGTAACATGGGCACCTTTTCCTTTTATTATATACTTGGGAGCGTTCTCAGAAAACTGATCATCACCTTTTGAATAAGTATGAGCACCTCCAGGAATCATGCTGTGAAAGTTCATTTTTTATCTATTAATAATTGTAACTGAAATCAAATTATCTGGCAGCTGCAGGAAAGAGGAGTTTTTATTTTACTTATACCGCATCTCCGTTTCGCAGTTTAAAAAATTTAATATTATACTGTATAAAAAGCAGTATACCAGTCAACAAAATGCTTGATCCCTTCCTGTATGCTGGTATTTGGCCTGAAGTCAACCCAATTGCTGAGATCCGATATATCGGCATGGGTCTTAGGAACATCACCTAATTGCATAGGCATTAAGTTCAGTATTGCTTTTTTGTCGAGGGCAATTTCAAGTGCTTTGATATAATCCAAAAGCATCACAGGATTTGAATTACCAATATTAAAAATCCTATAGGGGCAGGAAGATGAAGCAGAATCTGGTCTTAAACCGTTCCATTCTGTATTCTGAGTGGCGGGCTTATTACATAACTTACTAATGGATCTTGCAATATCCTCAACGTATGTAAAATCACGAACCATCTCTCCATTATTGAACACATTGATCGGTTCACCAGCCAATATTGATTTTGTGAACAAGAACAGAGCCATATCAGGTCTTCCCCAAGGGCCGTACACTGTGAAAAATCTGAGCCCAGTTGTTGCCAAATTGTATAAATGACTATAAGAATGTGCCATCATCTCGTTTGCCTTTTTAGTAGCCGCATACAGTGTCATCGGATGTTCTGTGGAATCATGCGGAGAAAGTGGCATTTTTGTATTTAGGCCATACACACTTGAAGTACTTGCGTATATTAGCTGTTGAACTCCATAATGTCTGCAGCCTTCAAGAATATTGATAAAACCAACAAGATTACTGTTAACATAAATGTATGGGTTTTCTATTGAATATCTTACACCAGCCTGAGCGGCAAGGTTAACAACTACATCAAACTTTTCAGACTTGAATAGATTTAATACCACTGTTTGATTTTCCAAGTCTGATTTTAAAAATCGGTAGTTTGGAAACACAGAGCTATTTAGTATTTTACCCTCCTCAATTTCATTGTGATTGATACCTGCTTGCATCAAACGCCCATGCTTGATTCTTACATCATAATAATCATTGATATTGTCAAGCCCTATTATTTCGTGACCATCATCTATTAATTTTTTGGCTAGATGAAATCCAATAAAACCAGCGGTACCTGTTATAAGTATCTTCATTTAATTTTTATAATATTTATAATCTTGCATTAACTATTTTTCTATCTAACACTCCTTTAATATCAAAAAGTATACATTTTTGTTTTTTAAAATTATTAAAATCAATAGACAAAAATTGGTCATGAGCTACAGCTAAAATTATTAAATCGTAAGTTTCATTAGGAATTGAATTATAAATAGCTAAATTATACTCTTTTTTAACTTCGTCAGAATTGGCATTTGGATCAACAATAGTTAATTCAAAGTTGTAATCATTTAATTCATGAATTATATCAACAACTTTAGTATTTCTTATGTCTGGGCAATTTTCTTTAAAGGTAATGCCTAATATAAGCGCTTTTGCTTCTGTTAAATTGATTTTCTGCTTTACCATCATTTTAATAGATTCTTGAGCTACATATCTTCCCATTTGATTATTTAACCTTCTTCCTGCCAAAATTATTTCTGGATGATAGCCAACCTCTTGAGCCTTTTGTGCTAAATAATATGGATCAACTCCAATACAATGCCCCCCCACTAAACCTGGTCGAAAATTTAAAAAATTCCATTTAGTTGACGCAGCTTCTAAGACATCATAAGTATCTATCCCTAATAGATTAAATATTAAACACAACTCATTAACAAATGCAATATTAATATCGCGTTGAGCATTTTCAATAACTTTAGCTGCTTCAGCAACTTTAATACTTGCAGCTTTGTAAGTCCCAGCTTCAATTACTGAACAATAAAGCCTGTCTATTAATTCAGCAACTTCTGGAGTCGAGCCGCTTGTTATTTTCATGATTTTTTTAAACGTATGAAGTTTGTCTCCAGGATTGATTCTTTCAGGTGAATATCCACAAAAGAAATCTTCATTATATTTTAAACCAGAGTACTTCTCTAAAATTGGAACCATCTCTTCTTCTGTCACACCAGGATAAACAGTACTTTCATAAATAACAATATCGCCTTTCTTTAAAAATTTTGAAACAGTTTTGCTAGCTTCAAGCATTGGAATTAACACTGGTCTGTTGTGACAATCTGTAGGTGTAGGGACAGTAACTATGAATATATTTGCATCTTTTAAAATATTAGGTTCATCATTAATCATTAGACCTGAAAAACTATTTACTCTCATTTTATCAGTAATTAATACATCCTTTAGTTCTTTTTCTCCAATCTCAAAAGTGCGATCATTATAATTATTTAATTCTCGAACTCTGTTTTTGTCTAAATCGTATCCAAGAACTAAATATTTTTCTGCAAATGCTACTGCTAAAGGCAAACCTACATAACCTAACCCAATTACAGCAACGCGCTTATTTTCTATACTCATGTTCATCATTACTTATTTTTTAATTTATTTCTAAATAACTCTAAATCACTCAAAACCATTTCTTTTACTAATTCGGCTAATTTATATTTAGGCTTCCAACCTAGTTTAATATTTGCTTTGGTTGGATCACCTATCAATAGATCCACTTCTGTTGGACGATAATACATTGGATCTACTTTAACAACAACTTGGCCTTCTTCTAATTTAAAAATACTATTATTTTTCACTACAAATCCTTCTTCAAATTCTTCTTTCCCTCTAAATCCTATTTCTATATCCAATTCTGCAAAACTCATTTTTACAAAATCACGAATAGTAGTAGTTATTCCTGTTGCCAAAAGAAAATCTTCAGGTTTTTCTTGCTGTAACATCAAATACATTCCCTCGATATAATCTTTCGCATGACCCCAATCTCTTTTAGAATTAAGATTTCCAAGAAATAAACAATTTTCTAAACCCAATGCAATTTTTGCAGCAGCTCTTGTTATTTTTCTAGTTACGAATGTTTCTCCTCTTCTAGGAGATTCATGATTAAATAAAATGCCATTACACGCATAAATATTGTAAGCTTCTCTATAATTTACTGTAATCCAATATGCATATAATTTCGCTACAGCATATGGTGAACGTGGATAAAATGGAGTTGTTTCTGACTGAGGAACCGATTGAACTAAGCCATATAATTCAGATGTAGACGCTTGATAAATTCTAGTTTTTTTTGTTAAGCCCAATATTCGAACTGCTTCTAATATTCTTAAAGTCCCAATACCATCTACATTAGCTGTATATTCTGGCTCTTCAAAACTCACATGCACGTGACTCATTGCAGCTAAATTATAAATTTCATCAGGCTGTACTTCTTGAATAATACGAATCAAATTACTACTATCTGTTAAATCTCCAAAATGCAAATACAGATGCCTATGTAAAACATGATGGTCTTCATACAAGTGGTCTATTCGCTGTGTATTAAACATTGATGCTCTTCTTTTAATCCCATGGACCTCATAACCTTTTTGTAACAAAAATTCGGCTAGATAAGATCCGTCCTGCCCAGTAATGCCAGTAATTAATGCTTTCTTCATTATATAATTTTAATTTCTTCCAACACTAGAATAATAATACTTTAATTCCTTCATATTAGCTATTTCAAATAAATTTCTACCATCAAAAATGATTTTATTTTTAAGTGATTTCTCAATTAATCCAAAATCAGGAGTTCTAAACTCACTCCACTCAGTTGCAATAATTAATGCTGCAGCATTTTGTAATGCATCGTATTGATTGCTTGCGTATTGTATTTTATCGCCTATCTGTACTTTTACATTTGGCATGGCTTCGGGATCATATGCCGTTATGGTTGCACCTGCTGATGTTAAGGCATCTATGATCGCCAATGCAGGCGCTTCTCTTATATCATCCGTATTAGGCTTAAACGCTAATCCCCACAATGCAAAATGCTTGCCTTGCAAATTGTTATTGTAATGAGCCTTAATCTTCTCCACTAAATGTAGTTTTTGATTGGCATTTACAAATTCAACCGCTTTTAAAATCTCAAAATCATATCCCACTTCGTTCGATGACATTATAAGCGCTTGCACATCTTTAGGAAAACAAGATCCACCATAACCAATACCTGGGAATAAAAAACGCTTGCCGATTCTGTCATCACTTCCAATTCCACGTCTTACCATATCCACATCTGCTCCCATGCGCTCACATAACTGCGCAATTTCGTTCATGAAAGATATTTTTGTTGCAAGAAAGCTATTAGCTGCATATTTCGTTAACTCCGAACTACGTTCATCCATAAATAAGATAGGATTACCCTGTCTTACAAATGGTGCGTATAATTCACGCATTAACTTCTTTGCCCTGTCCGATTTAGTTCCAACCACAACGCGATCAGGTTTCATAAAATCATCTACTGCCACACCCTCTCTTAAAAACTCCGGATTACTCACCACATCAAATTCACCTTGGAAATTTTTTGCAATCGCTGCTTTTACCTTATTAGCAGTACCTACTGGAACGGTACTTTTATTGACAATAACTTTATAGTCTTTTAATATTATACCTAAATGATGCGCTACGCCCATCACATATTTTAAGTCAGCACTTCCATCGGCACCAGAAGGTGTTGGTAATGCTAAGAATATAATTTGAGCATCCTCTATCACTTCTTCCAAATCAGTGGAAAACTTTAAACGCTCCTCTTTAATGTTTCTTAAAAAAATCTTTTCAAGTCCTGGTTCGTATATGGTGATTTGACCAGCACTTAATTTGTCAACCTTTGCTTTATCAATATCTACACAAGTTACCTTATTACCTGTTTCTGCAAAACAAGTGCCTGTTACCAAACCTACATAACCCGTACCTATAACTGCTATTCTCAATTTATAATTATTTATTCAACAACCAAGATGAAGACTGAATCTTTCCTCCCAATCCGTCAATTAATTCGATTCCTAATTCTTTGCAAATAGGCCTCTCTGGAATTGTATCGTTATTCTGATCGCCACCATTTGCAAATGCAAGTTGATATTCGCTTCCAAATTGATTAAAAATCATTCTAATTGATTCAACAACAGTTCTATCCTTATCAATAGACAGAATGCAATTATCAACCATGCTTAAACTGCTAACTATAAATACTCTTTCTTTTTCATCTTGAAATTCTTTTGAGCCTTTCAATGCTCTTTGAAAATCATTGTTTACTATAACAAACAATTTATCTCCATTTTTCTTAGCATTTTGGAAATATTCAATGTGTCCTTTATGAATTGGATTAAAATAACCACTTACAATTATTACTTTTTGTTTCACTAAAACGATTCATATATTAAAAATTAACTAATCTATTCCTACCACCTTCCCCCCCATATCAAGCTTTTCAAACACACTATTGTTGCTCACAAATTCCGGCACAATTTCTTTCATTTTTGCCACAAGGTACATCTCACTTTCGGCCTGGTTAATAAGTGCAACTAGTGCATTAAAATGATCTTTTATCTCTTCAAATGCTACGTCACGCACTTTAGCAATCATGATTTTATCGTGGTAGGTGTTACCAGTGTTTTCGCCATCGTTTAAAAGCTCTTCGTATAACTTTTCACCAGGGCGGAGTCCACTATACACAATATCAATATCTATATTAGGGATTAGGCCGTATAAACGAATCATTTTTTTAGCCAGGTCGGCAATAGCAACAGGCTGGCCCATATCAAAAACAAATATTTCGCCACCATTACCCATACTGCCAGCTTCTAATACCAGTTGGCAAGCTTCGGGGATAGTCATAAAATAACGTGTAATGTTTGGGTGTGTAACAGTTATAGGGCCACCCTTTTCTATTTGTTGCTTAAACCTATTAATAACAGATCCGTTAGAACCTAATACGTTACCAAAACGGGTTGTAATATATTTTGTGTGGCTAATCTGCTTACTTAAACCCTGCACATATATTTCGGCAAGGCGCTTACTAGCCCCCATAACGTTGGTAGGGTTAACGGCCTTGTCGGTACTTACCATTACAAAACGCTCTACATTAAATTCGGCTGCTAAATCGGCAATAAGCTTGGTACCTAATACATTGTTGCGCACAGCCTCTGTAGGGCAAAGTTCCATCATAGGTACATGCTTATACGCGGCTGCATGGTATACGTAATGCGGTTTAAAATCGGTAAAAACCTGACGCATCCGTGCCTCGTTGGTTATACTAGCGAGGTAAGATATACAGTTTACTTTTTTGCCGTTTTCATGCAACTCAAGTTCTAAACTATGGAGTGGAGTTTCGGCCTGATCACAAAGAACAATAAGCTCGGGATTATAATTGATGAGTTGTCTTACAATTTCTGATCCTATAGAACCTGCAGCTCCCGTAACAAGCACACGCTTCCCTTTTATTTGTGCGCGTATTTGGATGTTGTTAATATGAATAGGGTCACGCTCTAATAATTCTTCAATATTAATGGCACGAAGTTGTCGACTAGAAAAACTACCCTCGGTCCAGTTGCTATATGCCGGAACCACGAGTACTTTAATATCGTGGTTTAAGCAAAAATCTACAAGCTCATTTTTGCGTTTTGCAGAAATGGTAAAAGAAGCTATAATAAGTTCGTCGATAGGTTCTTCTTGAGCAAGTGCAGCGAGGTCGTTAAAAGAAAGTATTTTAACGCCATCAAGTGCTTTTTTAGTTTTTTTACGGTCATCATCTACAAAGGCTAAAATACTAATATGATTTTGACCATCATGCTCTAATACTCTTTTAGTGGCTACACCCGCTTCGCCAGCACCAAAAATAACCACTGTTTTTCGCTTCATTTTATAAGAACGTAAATACGCAAAACCAAACTTAACACCTACACGGTAAGTTAATAGTGCTAAAAAGCTAAACGTAGCATATACTATAATAACCACATTGTTTAATACTAGATTATCTTGTATAGGGCTGCTAATAATAGACAATAAATAAAGAACCACACTTGAAACCAATACCGATACTGCAATACGAAGTGCATCTTGCATACCTGTGTACCTAACAATACCAGCATAAGTTTTAATGGTTGTAAATACAAACGCATTTACAATAAGCATGATAGCTACCGTAGTAAGTAAGCTCTCCCAATTAACCCCTACCAGCGTTAAATTTTGCTTTACAATAAAAGCAAGCAGTAATGCCGTAGTAGTAACCCCCAGGTCAATTACAAATATGATCCAGCGAGGAACAATATTTATTTTGTTTAACATAAATTTTTTATTGCGTGTAAACATAATAGTGGGGGCGCTATTAGTTAATAATGTATGGGTTAATCTGCTAGGATACCTGCAAATAATTTTTTAAATATTAAAACCAAAATGGTTAAAAAGCCAGCTAAAAACGAGCCAAGTAGTAAAGATTTTAATTTGCCTACTTTTTCTTTTTTTAACGGGAGTATAGGCCTATCAATTACCTGAATAAGTGGCGTTTCTTTACGGAGGCTCACTTTAGCCATTTCTAAATTGGTTACTAGCTGCGTTAGAATAGCGGTATTAGCCTGAACATCTACCTGACGGCGAGTGCCGGGTGTTTTACGCACCATCATAGCAGGGTTTAAGCCAAATGTATTATCGGCAGCAGCAGCAACACCTGTAATAGCACCATTAAGCTCGGCTCTAATACTATCAGTTTGGTGTTGTAAAATTTCCATGTTTTGTCTGGCCTTTTTACTTTTAATTTCTATGTAATAACTAGAAACCTCTTGTGCAATACTTTCAGTAAAAGCCTTACTAAAAAGCTCATCGGTACTTTTAACTTCTATACTTATAATAGATATTTTTTTATCTTTTTGCGCAACACTTAATAGTCCATTAGCACCTGCAATACTTTCATATATTTTACCTAGTATGCTATCTTGTTGAAGTGTAAACTTAGACCTATCAGCGTCTGGCGCAAACACAATTCCTTTTAATAATGGTTTTGTATCCCAATCTTTATTAAGCTCATTAAAGTTAATATAGTACTGCACAAAGCTTTGCGTTTTACCATTAACCGTAATTGGGTTGAGTAAAGACTTTTCTACAATGTTGCGGCTTTTCATGAGCTCAATTAAATTGGCACCACTAAAAGCTCCACCTGCGCTGCCTCCTAAATCTATACCCAAGCTACTCGCTAAGCCAAGTGCACCAGATAAACCACCACCGCCAGATTTTTCATCCTCTAAAGCAAAACTTAAACTAGCCGTATAGGTTGCTTTTTGCGTAAATGCATAACCAACACCTATTGCACCGCCTATAATACCAGCAGCTACAATTACAAGCCACTTGGTTAATAAAAAGTGGTACCAGTCTTTTATTTTTAAAATGAGTTCTTTTAAAGAAATCTCGTCCTCAGTTATATTTTGTATATCGTTATTGTTTTGTTGCATGGGGGATTATAATTTTAAAATAGCTATAATTAAACCAGCAAGTGATGCTATAGAGCTACTAATACCTATTAACTCTCCTGTGCTCACCTTTTTACCTTGTTCCTTTTTAGGTACTACTATTTCGGAACCTGTTTTTACTTTGGGTCTAAATGTTAAAAACAAAAACTTTTTAGACCTGCTGGCTTCACCGTTTGCATAAACAATATAAGCTTTGCTTCTAATAGCATCGGCACTGTAACCACCCGCTGCAGTAATATAATTAGCAAAACTATTGTTTTTACTATAAGGCACTTGTGTAGTTAAAAGCACCGCACCCCCTACTTTAATTTGCCCGTCATATTTAGGAATAAATATTTCGTCTCCTACTTTTAAAACCAGGTCCTCTTCAGATCCTGGATTATTTAAAATGCCCGTTAAATTTAAAGGCACTTTAATAAAAGCAGTATTTTTTTGAGCTTCCAATTGCGCTAGTCCGCTAGAGTCTTTTAATATTTTTTTAGCGCGCTCAATATTTTCATCTTCACGCTTTTTTTCCTCGGCAGTTTTATTGTGTACTAAATAAGCGCCTTCAATAAACGCATCGGTGGTATAACCACCTGCACGTTTTAAAATCGCACTCACTCTTTCGTTTCTGGCACTTAAAGCATAAGGGCCAGGGTATTGCACTTGTCCAGTAATTCGCACCGATTCTGGTAAAACATAACCCGCTTTTCTTTTAATGGTAACCACATCAAATGCATTTAGTGGCGTGCTTGCTGCAGCCATACTTAAATCGCCATCAACTTCTGTAACAATAATTTGAGTAGCGCCTAAATCCTGCGCGGTAATACTATCACGTTTAATAATACGTGCAATTTCTATACTCTTGTAGGCAGCATCTGTAAACCCACCAGCCTGTAATATTAAATCTTTTAAAGTTAGGCCTTGCACATATTCAAAACTGCCAGGCTTACGTATTTCACCCTGAATGTATACGTTAAAAGAATCTTTAAGTTCTTGTTTTGAAGTAATTAAAACTTCGTCTTCTCTACGTAGTTCGATATTGTGCGCGGCATCATTATTTAGCGCTTTAGCTACATCAAAACTTAATAAAGATCGGGTAAGGTCTTCTTGTAAACGAATAATTTGTGCACGCCCGGTATAAGCATCTTGAGTTAAACCATCTGCTTTGCGGATAAGATCGGCTACTTTTAAATTTTGTGTTAATTCAAAAACATCGGGCCTATATACAGCACCAGCAATTTTAACACGGTTAGTGTATCGGTTTAATAATTTACTTACTACAAATTCATCTCCTATTTTTGGTTGGTATGTATTGTACTGCGCCTGTGTTAAATCTTTAATTTGGCGCTCTTTGTTAGTTTGTGCAAATATTTTTACGCTAGCCTGGTAAGCATCATCTGTAAAACCAGATGCAAATGCTAGTACATTGGCAAAATTCTCTCCTGGTAATACTTCAAATATACCCGGGCGTTTTACAAGCCCTTTTAATGATACCCTTGTTTTATAACTTGGAATTCTGATAACGTCGTTGTCTTTTAATCCCACGTTATCTGATTGGTCGCCATTTAAAAGCATGCGGTATAAATCTATTTTTTTAAATAGTTTGTTATCGCGCATGAGTTCAATTTCTCTAAAAGATCCTAAAGCTGTTGGACCACCACTTACATAAAGTGCGTTAAATACAGTTGCTAAACTTGACAGCCTATAAGTGGCTGGGCGGTTAGCTCCAATAATGGTTACTTTAATGGTGCGTATTTTACTAAGCGTTACAGCAATTTTACTTCCACCACTGCGCAGGTAATTGTAAACCGTTGCGCCCATGGTGTTTTTAATTTTTTGCGTAGCCGCTTCTATAGTTAATCCTGCAACACGTATTAAACCAACATTAGGGATACTTACATTGCCTTCTGGGCTAACAGTTAACTCGCCACTGTATTCTTGAACTCCATACACACTCACAGCAATTTGATCGTTAGGGCCAAGTACATAATTAAGCGGTGTTGCTAACGACATGTTAGGTTCAAAACTTGGTGCAACACTAGTGTATAGTTCTGATCCAAAAATAAGTGGATCGATTAGTGGCTTTGGTAATTTTTGTGTATACTTTTCTGTGTCTGCAGTATCTGAACTGCTCGCTTCTCTACCTTCTTGTGGCGTTGCTTTTTTTGTGCCGCCAGCATTAGCTGCTCCTGCACCACTCAAACGCGCTTTAAGTTTTGCAAACTCTGCTGAGCTCATGCCCTTTGCAATAACAATAGGTTCGGCCTGCTCTATGGTCATACCTTGCGCAGTTAATTGCGATTTTAGTTTTGCAATATCTGCATCTGTTAATTGCTCTACTCTAACATTTGCTAAATTATTTCCTCTGAACAAATCCTGTGCATTAGCTGTTGAAGTAATAATCAAAAGCGTTAGAATTAGGATTCCTGCTTTTTTTATGAGTTGTTGTAAGTGCATGAAAAAGTGTGATTTAAAAAATTGGGGGGATTAAATATTTTGGGTTGTTTTTTGTGTTTTTGCTTGGTTTTTAGCCCACTGTTGCGAACAGCGCAGGGCTCCGCCAATCTCAGTCACAAGCTACAGATGCCAATTAACAGCCAACTGCTGCCTAAACCAAGTAAATTATAAATCAGGTTAGCTTATAAAATAAAATACCCATCACCGGTAGCAACATTAACTAGGGGGATAGGTTAATTTTTACACTCGTAACTATTTGATTTATAATGAGTTAATTAGCACTTAGGGGGGATTAGATTACTATGTTAACTCAATTAGTGCAAATATAGAGCTAAATCAGTGAAAGTCAAGTAAAAACCGGCGAAAAACTTATTAAGATTAAATAGTATTTGTGTTTAAAATACAGGTGTATTTTGTTTAACAAGTGACACAGATGTGCGACTACGCACCAAAACACCCAATTAAGCTGTATTTAACGTAGATCTTTTTGTTCCATCTATTTTGGATCTGAAATAGGCGACCTTACACCTTCAATGAAAAAACTTACAATCATAATAGAAAAAACTAAAGACTTGTATACCGCTTACACTGAAAACATGAAAGGAATTTATGGAGGCGGAAACACAGTGGAGGAAGCAAAAGAATCAATCAACACTTCATTAAAACTCTACAACAAATACAACAACCTAAAATCACAAGTATATGAAATCACTTATAAGATAAAAACAACATAAAACCTCGGCATGATGGCTAATGCTTAAAAAACGTAACTTTGAAACACAATTTGAAATACATGAAACTACGCATTGGCTATGGCATTGATTTTCATCAACTAGTAGAAGGAAGAGATTTGGTTATTGGTGGCGTTACCATTCCACATCATAAAGGTGCACTGGGCCACTCCGACGCGGATGTATTATTACACGCTATTTGTGATGCTTTACTAGGCGCCGCATGCCTTGGAGATATTGGTGTGCACTTCCCGGACACATCGTCTGAATTTAAAAATATTGACAGCAAAATATTACTTGCTAAAACACGCTCGCTAATTGAGGCCGAAGGTTACGCTATAGGAAATATAGACGCGTCACTTTGTTTAGAAGCACCAAAAATTAAACCTTACGTTGCCACCATGCAAGAAACCATTGCAGGTATTTTAGGCATAGGTATTAAAGATGTTTCTATTAAAGCAACTACTACCGAAACCATGGGATTTGTTGGCCGCCAGGAAGGACTTGTAGCACACGCCGTGTGCCTTATTTGCCAAGTATAAAAGCGTTAAAGGTTTATAGTTCACCAATTTTAAAGGAAACACCTAAGCGCATAGTATTAGATAACGGATTGCGCGTTACACCAGCCCCAGAAGGCACTAGGTAAGACAAATTAATATCCATAAAATCTAGTTTAAAGCCCGCACCTACCGTTGCGTATTTTCTGTTGCCACGGTTTTTATTTTCATAAAAATATCCAGCACGCACAAAAAATTGTTCGTTATAAGCATACTCGGTACCAACGCTAAATTGCATAGATTTTGCAACACCCGTTCCATCACTAAAAGATTTTAACCAACTAGAAACTACACCACCCGTGCGGTAGCTAGAAAGGTTTGCAGAATCTACACTGTAAACACCCGTTGCAGTTGGTGCTGCAGGCACGAGTAGTTTATTCATATCTAGCGCAAAAGTTATTTTATTACTTCCGTCTAAATCTTTGGTATACGAAACACCTGCGCCAAAATTGGCAGGAATAAAATCTTTATTTTTTGCATCGTTGGTGTAGCCTATTTTACTTCCTAAATTAGAAAGTACCACACCCCAGCGTAGGCCTTCGCCCTCATCGGTAGCATCATGATACACAGAAACATCGGCAGCAACAGCGTTACCCGCTTTGTATAAAACACCCGTTCCTACATCGCCTACTACAAGTCGAGAATTGATATACCTAAGCACTACACCCACACTCATTTTATCGTTGAGCATACGCGTGTAACCCGCATCTATGGCAAACTCCGAAGGTTTTACCGAGTTTAATAAATTACCAGAATAATCTGTTAGCTGAATATTTCCTAAACTAAAAAAACGAAGCGATCCTGTAATGGCTTGCACTTCATCTAGTTGACGATAGCCAGCAACAGTAGCCAAATACACATCGTTTAATCCTAAATCTTTTAACCATGGTGTATAGTTAACAGCAATGGCGCTGCGCCTTTTGGCAAAATTTACTTTTGAAATATTCCAGAAAGAAGCATTGGCATCTGGAGAGGTTGCAATGGCTACATCACCCATACCCCCTGCGCGCGCATCTGGAGAGATACGCAAAAATGGAACCGCGGTAGACACAATGTTAATTGAATCTGCTTGCGCGAATGCGTTTGTGCTAACAGTGATGCTTACAATGGCTGCAATTGTTGCGATGGTTGCGCGAAAAAAATTGTGTGCAGTTGTATACGTTGCGTGAGGTATAGACATAGTAAAATGTTTTGTGAGAAACCAGTAAAATTTTTAAAGTAAAATTTAAACCATTCAAAACATTTAGTACAAAAGGGGATTACAAACAAATAAGCTTTCCGGAGCTTTGATAGTTAGTGTCGGCAGCACTTATTTGTATTTTGTAAATATAAACATTTCTTGCAATTTTAGAACCAGCGGCATCTGTCCCGTCCCAAGTAATTTGTACGTTTCGGGTGCCTTTTGTATTAAGGGTTTTATTAATTTGTTTAACCAGCTTGCCGCTTTGCGTATAAATACCAAGGTTTACGTCTATGTTTTGCCCCGGAAAATTGTGTTCAAACGAAAAAGTAGTTTGGCTAGTAAAGGGGTTAGGAAAGTTTACAACCTTGTCTATCACCAGTGGAGACATGTCGCCGGGGTTGCCTGAACCACCGTTATTTGATCCTGTTGTTGGGCTTGTTCCGGCTGTTGCGGCCACCGTAAACCCTAAAGTTCTGCTATTAGAATTATTGACATTATCCCATGCCCTTACTTTTAAACTGTGTGGCCCCGGGGTTAAAGTTGGAAGTTGATATTTTACAGTGCCGTACTCATAAGTATTAATATTAGCCTGATAAAACGAGTTGAGTGTGCGCGTGGTGGCCGGGTTATTATCGAGCGTTACAATAATATCATGCCCAATGGCACTGCTAGAGGTATTGATGCCCGAAACATCTTGCAGGTTAATAAGTAGCACCGGATCCGAATGCGTGAGCCCGCCATTTTTAAAATTATAGTCATTTAAAAAAAGCTCAATTACAGGACCCACTTTATCTGTAATAACCGCGCCGCTACCCATGGTGTAAAAACTAGTATCTACCCCTGCTGCATCTGGTAATGTTTGCGCAACAAGTGTTGGGTTAATTGTTTGCTGTGCATACATGCTAATTTTTGCTTTGCCTGGCGCATAACTAATATCTAGCGGAAGCACAAATGAAACGGTAAACTTCCCGTTCGCTACGCTCACTAGCCCGGAGTACAAAATATTTTCCTGCGCTTGATAGTTTGCTGCTGGCGTAGCCGGGTCGTTTTGTAAAGTGGTGCGCGCAATTTGTTTGTCGTAGAGTGTAAAATTGAGGATGCCGTTAAATGTGTTGTTGATTGTGCTCGTGCTCGTTATGGCGCCGCTGCGCGGCGCCATAACGAGCCCCTTAAATGTGTACAGCTTACCTGATACAAGCGTATCATTTGCGCTGATTAATTTACCATTTACACTATCTAAAACAATATTACTATTTGGGTATGCAAGGCGCATGGCAGGGTCGCCTAAGAGTGCAAATTTTCGGGTATTGATAAAATCACGAGACTGTTGCACTGTAAGGTTTTTAGCGTTTTTAACTGCCTGTCCTAGAGTTGGTAAAAGCCCGGTATTTGCATCCTGCTTATGCGCTGCAACAAAATAATTTTCGTTGATAATTTTATTGCTATACGCAAACACTAAGCGCGGCGTAGTAAGCAGCGCTATGGCACCGCCACTTGCGCTCGCTCCGCTCGCGCCACTTCCAGCACCAACTGAGCCCGCACCAAATAGCAAATCCTGCCCCAAAGATTTTTTTGTAGGATCGTCGTACGGATAAAAATCACAACTAGCCGTTACTACTAATGGGAGTTTACTAGCGTTATTAATGAGTGGAATTTCGGTACTACTTAAAATAGCTTCGTCGGCAAGGCGTAAATAATTTCCGTGGCCACTATAATTAATTACTAATGATCCACTATTAAATGCATTTACCACCGCTTCATTTACAGCCGGATACCTGCCACCCCCACTCCCACTTACCAGCGGGTACGCATCTAAATAAATTTTTTGCTGATTAAATAACGGGTTTGCTTTTTGCGCGGCGGCAGACACAGCTTCTGCGTCTTGAACATGCAAATTAAAATCTTTATCGTCGGCAATAAAACGCTGCTGCAAGCGCCACGGGCCTTGGCTTGCAGCACTATGGTAATAAATAATTTTATCAACAACCGTGTTTGCTTCGCTTACATTTTTTGCAGGAATACGACCTATGTTTATTTGTGTATTAGTGGCAGCTGCATTTGTAAACAGTGCTTCTGTGTTGATGTTTGCGCTGCTGTCCAGCAGCGCAAAATAATCATCACTCGTATAACTACTTAAAGGATCTAATGATGCACTTGACTGATAACCCGGCACTAAATTTACATTGTTAGCAATGCGGTTTTTATAGTCGTAACTAGACGCGCCAAAAAGCAGTACATAAAATTCTTTTTGCGAAGATCCAACCACACCCGCGCCACTCAAACTTCCATACGCTCTTGCAAAAAAAGCAATCCCATCTCTAATAGCGGTAGGATCTGGCGTACCACTCCCAAACGCCTGATACAACTGCGTTGTAGTAACCACTAGTGGTTTAATGCCAGCTTTTTGCGCAGTATGAAACGCTGCTAATTTATTAGCCGCAGCTACTAAATTTGGATGCGTAATAATTAAATAATTAGCCGCCGTATCAAGTGCTAAACCTTGCAAATTATTATTAGGCGCTGCAGTAAATAATGCAGGCACAAAAATTTGTGATGGCGTAAATGCTACATACTCGCGCGGAGTACTTACATCGTTATTAAAAACAAATTCCGACACAGCACCTGCACTAAAATTTCCTTCCATTTTTTTAGGCGTAGCAATATCTGTTACATCCATCACCGTTGTGTTTGCAAAATTTGCAACACTTCCAGCGTTTAAAACAAACGCCGCAGGCGATGCCAACACAACAGGACCACCCCTAAAAAACAAAGCACCACTACTGGCACTACTCATACTCAGCGCCTTGGTAGCCGTGCATTCTATCTTATCTAAAAATCCTTCGGCACTATTATTACCACTACCCGCACTAAACAACAAATTCAGTTGCAAAGGAGTTGAACCAACAGCAACCTTAGTACTAGCACTCACATAACTAGCATAGGTATCTAAAAAGCCTCCGCTCACAGCCGGCAATACAATATTTTGAACCAGATTATTATTAACCCGCACAGCAAAATTTGCAGGCACACCAATACTTCGTGCGGCAGCATAAATTTTTAACGTAACACTATCGGCACTTACAATACCAGGCAAATCAATTACATAATTGCGCGATGCAGTACCTCCCACAGCAGTAGAAAATCCATCGCCCAACCATAGTTTTCCGGAAGCTAATAAATTGGTATTGTCTTTTTCATACACCCAGTTATCGGTAAAACTGGTAACGCGCAAACCCGCAGAAGCATTAACATACGCGGCATTACCAACTCCAACTCGTTTAGCAGTAACAGAAACACCTCCTCCTAAACCACCATCTACATTAATAAAATAAAAGGCTGTATCAGAATATAAATTGTGCACGTAACTATACTTACTGCTACTACTATCATAATTCCAGCGGTGTGGACCCGGCGCATAAAAAACAATATAATCTTGCCCACTCAATACACCATCACCTCCATCATTTATAAGAAGTGCATTTTCGGTAAAAGAACCCTGCCTTGGCGCACCCACTGCCTCTGGTAACATGGCGCCGCCGCTTCCAAAAAGTCGTATTTTATCTGAAGCAACCGTTCCGCCCGCAGGCATAAGCCCCATACTACTTAAAGCAGCAACATCAATTTTGTAAACACCCCTCGCCGTAACACCCACTTTACCCCAAGCACCTGTTTTAAAAATAGAACCGCCACCCTGGGCCATAACACTATTATTAGAGCCAAAAGCCCAAAAAAGCGCTAGAAAAAGCCACCCAAAAATGCCCCGTTTACCCATTTTACTAAAATCACTTAGTTAAAGGTCAAAGCTACTGATAGCCGGCCAAGCACCGCCCATTCCCTTAAAAAAATCATAAAATAGGGCCTAAATAGCCTATTTGCCCCTCAATCTTAAGTTTTTTGTAACAAGAACGCACAGCTCAGCCCCCTTTAGTTGACCAAAATCTTATATATTCGCAGAGGTAAATTAGAATAATTTTTTATTGAATTTATAAGCATATGCAGTTCACAAAAACATTACGCAATTTGGTATTACTTGCTACCCTAACAGGTGCTGTTGTTTCATGTAATCCATTTAAGAAAAAGCCGCAAACTTCTTCGGCTACTGGCTGGAATTACAACGACAAATCGATGGGTAATTTTAACGTGCCAAAACCTAAAGACATCAAAGCCGCTCCTGGCCTAGTGTTTGTACAAGGTGGTACTTTTACGATGGGTGCAGCGCAAGAAGACGTAATGGGCGATTGGAATAATATCCAACGTAGAATTACAGTGAACTCATTTTTTATTGATAAAACAGAAGTTACCAACCTTCACTACCGCGAATATTTATATTGGATCACCAACGTATTTGGTGGCGCAGGTATGGACTCTGTAGTTAAAGAAGCATTACCTGATACACTGGTATGGCGTTCTGAACTTGCTTTTAATGAACCAATGGTTGAATATTATTTCCGTCACCCTTCTTACAATAATTTCCCTGTAGTAGGTGTGAGCTGGAAACAAGCTACCGATTACTGTATCTGGCGTACCGACCGCGTAAATGAATTAACACTCATGAAAAGCAGCTACCTAGATCCTAAAAATCAAATTAAAAAAGAATTAAACGGAGCAGGTCAAGATAACTTTAATACCAGAGCTTACTTACTTGGTGAATATCAAGCAACACCTGGTAGAGACGCTACTAAAAAAAGCAATCCTTTAAAAGATTCTCAAGGAAGACCACGTACCAAAGTAAGTTTTGAAGATGGTATTTTATTTGGTGACTACCGCCTTCCAACAGAAGCTGAGTGGGAATATGCTGCATATGGTTACATCGCTGCAAACCCTCAACGTAAATCAAAAAACAACAAACGTGGTGAAGAGTTGATTTCTAATAAGCAAATTTATGCTTGGAAAAACAACGGCTACGACAACGTTCGTTATACACAAAAAGGTTCTTACCAAGGTTCTATGCTTGCTAACTTTAAGCGTGGCGCCGGCGACAACATGGGTGTGGCTGGTGGATTAAACGATAACGCTGCGATCCCTGCCGAAGTAAATACATACACACCAAACGGTTATGGTCTATACAATATGTCAGGTAACGTAAGTGAGTGGGTTGCCGATGTATACCGTCCAATGACAGCTGTTGATGGTGATGATTACAATATTTTTAGAGGTAATGAATTCAAGCAAATCGATTTTGCTAGAGGCGAAGGAAACCTAAGAGATGACAAAGGTCGTATCATTTATAAAACTGAATCTGACTCATCATTGGTAAACCGCAGAAACTATCAAAAAGGTTATGCAGTAAATCACTTAGATGGCGACTCTGCAAGTAATGCAGGTTACAACTACGGTCAAACAACACTTATTTCAGATAAGTCTCGTGTAGTAAAAGGTGCAAGCTGGAACGACCGCGCATACTGGTTAAGCCCAGGTGCTAGAAGATTTTTAGAAGAAGATCAAAGCAACAATACCACTGGTTTCCGTTGCGCTATGAACCACTACGGTTCTTCGGAAGGAACTTCTAAAAAAGCTAAGACAGGTATATTTATGCCTACCAAAAAGAACAAACGTTAAAAGGAAAGGAAAGGAAAATAAAAGAGAACCATCACTATTAAATTAGTGGTGGTTTTTTTATGCTTGCTATTTAGTTTGCGATCACCGTTTCCATTTGCATGCTACGCGATCCTTTAATTAATAGCTGCGCATGTGTTGGATTTTGTTTTTCTAGCCAAGCTTTTGCTTCTAAAGCATTTTGCAAATAAACAAATTGAGGCATTTGAGTTTGAAGTGCTGCAAAATCTTTTCCCACCAGCACCACATGCTTAAAATTACAATTGGCAATAAGTTGAAGTAGCGCCAAATGCTCTGCTGCTGCGTGTTCGCCAAGTTCCATCATAGCGCCCAGTAAAACAATTTTATGATTGCCCGCTAATTTTTCAAAATTTTCGATAGCCACTTTCATGCTACTAGGGTTGGCATTGTATGCGTCTAATATTATGGTATTGGTGCCCTTTGTAATAAGTTGCGACCTACTATTAGATGGTGCATAATTTTCTATGGCTGCCACCATTTTATGTTGCGGCACACCAAAATGTTTTCCAATGGTAAGTGCACATAATATATTAGGAAGGTTATACGATCCTACTAATTGTGAAGTTATGATTGCCGTTTCGTTTTCGTAGATGCTAGCATCTACCGTTAAAAACGGCTCACTACTTTGTATGCTACCATTAACGTAAGGCACAATGTTTTGTATGCCAGCACTCATTTCAACTAAATAATCGTACCCTGTATATACAAAAGCAGAACCATTATTATTTCGTAAAAAACTATAGAGTTCGCCCTTGCCCTTTTTAACCCCTTCTTCGCCACCAAAACCCTCTAGGTGCGCTTTACCACAATTGCTAATAATACCATGCGTAGGCCTTGTATACACGCAGTAGCCTTCAATTTCTTTTTGATGATTGGCCCCCATTTCAATCACCGCCATTTGCGCATCGTGTTTAATGCTAAGTATTGTAAGCGGCACACCAATATGGTTGTTTAAATTTCCTTGGGTGGTATAGGTTTTAAAATGAGAAGCTAGTACCGCATACACCAGTTCTTTGGTAGTCGTTTTACCGTTACTACCGGTAATAGCTATAAATGGAATATCAAATGTGCTGCGGTGATGGCCAGCTAGTGCCTGTAATGTAGTAAGCACATCGTCTACTACAATCATTTTAGACAGCGCAGCTTCTTTTTGCTGTTGATCCTGCCCTTCATAATAAGTTGCAATGGTAGACAGTGGTTCATCTACCACACAGAAGGCTGCACCGGCTTCAAGCGCCTTAAAAGCAAAAGTATTGGCATTAAAATTAGGACCCTTTAGAGCAAAGAAAAAGTCGTTTGCTTGTAGCTTACGCGTATCGGTTACAACACTCGGATACTGCAAGTAAATGTCATAAATTTCTGAAATACTCATACGCCTATGCCTTTTAAGTAGAACAAATATAGTTATATAAGCCTGCGTAACAAAAGTCACGTTTGAGGCAAATAATAACCCCGAAATTTGTGTTTAAATCTAATGTTATGATACGTTTACTTCAAAAAATAGACTTCGTACTCGTGATCCGATTAATAATGGGTGGCATGTTTTTAGTAATTGCCTGGCAGTTTAAAGACTGGGTGCCCGCTATCTTTGGCGTACTCATGATTGTGATTGGCATATATGCAGCTAAAACCAAAACAGGTTGCGGATACGGAGGCGGCAGTTGCTCTATCAATCATTAAGAACTTTATTTAAGTTACCTTTGCACCACTATTTTAAAAGCTAGTACTATGGCTTCAAGCAATAAAAAATACTATTTAACGGCTGTTTTAACCAATAAATGTCCACGTTGTAGAGAAGGGCACATTTTTAAAAGCCAAGAAGCGTATAAATTTAAAACCAACACCGAGATGCACGACAACTGCCCGGTGTGTGGACAGCCTACCGAAATTGAAGTAGGTTTTTACTACGGAACGGGCTATGTGAGCTATGCTTTATCGGTAGCTTTTATTGTATCTACATTTGTTGCTTGGAAAGTTTTAATAGGCATGACTTTTGACATTGATGACAACCGTATTTTTTATTGGATGGGCACGGCTTTTGCGCTGCTCTTTTCGGTTCAGCCACTCCTTATGAGACTGTCCCGCTCTTTATGGCTCAGCTGGTTTGTAACCTACGATGCCAATTGGAAAAACAATCCACTCGAGATGCCTGAGCGGGTTGTTCCTGAACAAAAAAATAATTGGTAAAATACTGCTAAAATAAAAGAGGCCCCGATAAATCGGAGCCTCTTTCGTAAACAAACTTTATAAAAATCTAATTAGAACTAGTTATTAATAAAACGAGTCCAACCTCTCCACCAGTTTGCATCTACCCCAGCTGCGTCACATGCACCTCTAAATTTAACAGCTGTAAATCCTGCTAACTTTGGATCTGTAAAACTTGCGCCTAATAAAATATCTTGGTTACCATTTGAACCACCAAATGGAACAAAATCAGGCACACTGTAACTAAACGGAGAAATGAGTTTTGCATCGATTACATTTACTAAAACTTTATTAGCAAAAGAAACGTTTGAGAATCTATTTTTTACTGAGTCTGCATTCCATAAACTAGCGTTAGCAGCAGAAGCAATAAAATTATAAGAAGTAATATCTGTACCTGTTGCAGGGCCACAACCAGCAATAATATTGTTTTTGAAACGTACCGTACTATCCATAATATTTAACTCTTCTGCCCTTCCATTTCTTGCATCAATTAATAAACCAGCAGGCCAGCCTAAAAAGATGGAGTTAAAAATAGAGATGCCAGAGTTTCTTCTAATTTGAGCAGCAGTCAAATATAAACTGTTGCCGTTGTTAGCAAGTGTAGCTCTTGGTCCAATGACAGTCATGTTTGAAAATACCGCTTTGGTTTGTGGGCTATTAACAGAACCACTTGCATCGTTATCTGATTCAAAAGCTTCTGAACGAGAGATATCGGCAATTGTTGAATCACGTAAAGCAATACCAAATTGCACTTTACCGCTGTATCCGTTATCAGTATCAAAATCATCATCCTGTGTTTTGTAAGTAATTAAGTGCTTACAGTTTACAGTACCGCCAAACCACTCAAATGCATCATCTTTTGCATACGTAACTTGTACATAATCGATAATTGTACCTCTACCTACTGCAGCCATTGTTAAACTATTAACTTCTTTATCTGGTTGATAAGCATAACCAGCATATTCAATTCTTACATAACGTAAAATACCAGAGTTGTCATCATCATTAGGGGTAGCACCACCGCCCGCAATACCATCTCCAAATGAGTTATCAATACCACCTTCAACCTGCAGTGTACCTACACCACCGCCCGTGCCTGTAAATGCGGTATTTACACTTGCTTTACCGCATATAACAATCCCACCCCAGTCTCCAGAACGCGGAACAGGAGAGTTAGAAGTAAATACAATGGGTTTGTCTTGTGTACCGTCTGCAATTAGCTTAGAACCTCGCGTAATAACAAGCGCAGCAACGTTTGCTCCAATATAATCTCCTTTTACAGTTACGCCTGGCTGAACCGTCATAGTTGCACCACCAACCATATATACAATACCACTTAATATGTAGTTATTCCCTTCTCTTAAAACAGTATCCTTGTCTATACGACCCTTTAAAGTAATGGTTACACCTGTTGTTCCCGTTGGGTTTTGGGTGATCACAGTACCGCCATCCATTTCAATTTTTCTACAACTTGTAGCAATGAGTGCAACAAAAGCCGAAAGTAACAAAATCGATTTTTTCATTTTTTATTTTTTTAAGATTTTTTATATAATTTTTTATAAAGAATAAGCAAAGCTGATACCAATATTTGTTCCTGCCTGACGACTTAAACGATATGGATCCGTTGCTTTATTAAGTTTGGTATTGCCATCTGGATTCTGATAGAAATAAATGGTGTTGTTTAATAAATCCTGAATATTAAGTTTTAATTCGGCCTTATTATTTGCCAACTTTTTACTTATTTGAAAATCAAATACAGGTCTTGAAGATTCGTAAATATCTGGCTGATCTAAGCTACCCACAAACGTTACACGACGGCCAATTTGATTATATAGTAGCGTAGCAGTAAGTCCTTTAGAAGGTAAATCGTAAAGTGCACTAAAGTTAATCAAGTAAGGAGATTGTCCTTGAAGTGGACGGTCTAAAAATAAATTATTATCTTTTACCTTACTGTTTATATATGAACCATTTGCTTGAACTGTAAAGTTTTTGAGTGCTTCAGAAAAATCTAATTTTTTTCTGATTTCAAATTCTAAGCCAAAAGCCTTTGCACTTGCTGGGTTCGCAAAATTAAACACACTAGCACCACCTGATCCAAAGTTGTAAATCATTTCGATAGGCTTATCAAAGTACTTAAAGAACGCACCAAACGTAATTACTTCACCAGATGCAGGATACAACTCGTAACGTAAATCTAAGTTGGTGATTTTTGTACGCTTAATAGTGGGTAAACCTTGTACGGCAGCATTTAAATCAAAATCATAGAACTGAAAAGTAGAAAGTTCTCTAAACTCAGGCCTAACAACAGTTTGAGAAGCAGACAAACGGATATTGGTTAAATTATTAAGCTTGTATGTTGCATTTAATCCAGGTAAAAAATCGGTTACCCTTGTATAATTATATCGTGGATCTGTTTTAACCACACTACCTACCAACTGATCATAGTCTTCTACACGCAATCCCCAAATCACCCTTAATTTACTCGTCAACTGATTGTCCATTTGAACATAACCAGCATTTAAAATAGTATTTGCTAAATAACGGTATAAATTTCCTTTGATAGCATCAAAAGCAAGTAAGTTACTAGCCACAGAACCATCGCCAAAATTACTAGGTGAAAAAATGGTAGCAGGACTTTGCAAACGTATAGCTGCATTATCTCTTGGTAAATAAATAGAGAATGGCTTTGCATCAAATAAACGATCTTTTACTTGAAATAAATAACCAGCTTTTAATGTTTGTTTACTACCTAATGCATTAAATGTATATGCTACATCTGCACCAGCGATATAAATGTAATCGTTTAGATTTTGATAAAAACGGTTGCCACTTTTTTGAGACAGTACGTTAGACAATACAGCAGTGTAAGGATTGGTTGCTGCGCTATTATTTTTCAAATAATACAACCTACGCTGATCAGGTGTATAACCGTCTAATAATGTAAATGATCCGTACCACTTTAATTTTAAAACATTTGGTTTGAGATTATGCTCACCAGTTATTTGTGAATTCCAAAAAGTATTTTGCTTAAAACCAAACTCATAACCACGTGCGCTATCTAATTTTTGGTTGCCATTTCCTTCGACACCTGTTCTTAAAGTAGTATAATCGGTAGAAGTAATATTAAATAGTGTTTTTGCAGAAATTTTATTGTTGTTATCAATCTGTAAAGACACATTGGCTAAACCACCCCAAAGTAAATCATTGCTATACCTGTCGTCTACAAAACTAAAATCGGGGGTATAGGTTCCGTCACCAATAAAATTAAATCCACTATTCGTTCCTTTTAAAAGCTTAGCTGATTTATTATAATTTATCGCAAAAATGGCGCCAAGCTTTTTGCTTCCTTTTAGATCTTTTGTAAAACCACCACTCATTTGAAACTGACCGTTTAAACGGCTAGTAGTATTAGCTTTTTCAGTTGTCCATTTGTTTTGAAACGACTTACCAATAGCTGTTTTATCTGCCGCGCTAAGTCCATCAAACACAGATTTAGTTGTATAACCAGCAGGTAAAGAACGGGTGCCATCATCTATACCTAAGTAATCTGTTTTACCACCCTTATATTCGTAAAAATCTCCCTTAACGGCCTGGGTATTAAAACCAGAAGCAACTTGAATTGTAAAAAAGTTTTTTGCAGGAATATCTCTAGTATTTACTTGTATTAAACCACCAGCCCACTCTCCCGGAAGCTCTGGAACAAATGCTTTATTGATAACAATGTTATCAATCATGTTGGCAGGAATTAAATCAAAAGAAAACGCTTTTCTATCAGGCTCAGTGCTTCCTAATTGAACACCATTTAAAAGAGCTAAGTTATAACGCTCAGCAAGTCCTCTAATAATCAAAAATTTACCTTCTTGAATACTCGCGCCAGGTGTACGCTTAATAACTTCACCGGTATTTTTATCTGGAGAACGCTTAATAGCTTCTGCAGAAATTACAGATGCTACGGTATTTGTATTTTTTTGAAATGCAATAAGGGCATTAACCGTTTCACCTTTTGCAGTAGCTGTTCTAGTAGTAGCTTTAACAGCAACATCTGACAATACTTTACCGCCTTCATTTAAGATAATATTTACCGTTTCATCATCACCTGCTTTAGCAACCGCAATTTCATCAATTACTTTTTCTTGGTAGCCTACATAACTTAAAGTAAGGGTGTATTTTTTTTGGGCCTCAACAACAAAAGAAAAACGGCCTTCAACATCTGTTCTGGTCATTGCAAATGCAGCACCAGATAATTTTATAGTTACACTTGCTAATGCTTCATTTTTACTATTGGTTACCTTACCAACAATTCTAGATTTTTGAGCAAATAATGAGGCGCTAATAACAAGTAAAAAAAGGATAGATAATAATTGCTTCACTGGGTATTTCTTTTATGAAGCAAAACTACCCTAGCAGTGTTACGGCATTGTTACCACCACGTTAACTCAATGTTACCTATATGTTACCGGAATGTTACCAAAATGAAGCTCCGTCTAATGCCTGAACTACCTTTTTAGGAATGGATATATTCATAAAATGGGCTATTGAAGGGAAAATATCTACAATGGCGGCCCTTTGACCAGGTGCAAATTTATTTGGCTTTTTATTGGTCACTATCCATGTATTTCGCTCACCATCCGACTGCCCACCATGATCTTTACCGGTTTCACTATCACGTCCATGATCGGTAGTTATAATCACCAGCCAGTCTTCATTGTATTCTTTTTCCCTTACATGCACAGCCTGCATAAGCCGTCCTATTTGTTTATCTAACATAGCAATAGCAGTGTCCAATTGTGGACTATTGCCATAACGGTGCCCCATATCGTCGGTGTATTCTAGATAAACCCAAGACATAGCTGGGGCACTATCCTTAATTACTTGAGCCGCTTCTGCAATTACCTTTTCATCGATTAAATGAATATAATGTGCGTTTTTATCGTGCGGAAATTGAAGGGTATCTAGTTCGTACCCGTCTCTGTGGTAGTCTACATGAATGTTTCCCGTTAAAGGCAATCCATCACCCACTAATTTGGTTCGGTTATCCAACCAGGTACTAAAAACGCCAATTTTTTTAACCGGATATTGATCTTTAAAAACTTTAAAAATAGTTGGATAATTATAATTCGGATTTTTTATAGAGTTGTCAACTACGCCATGTTTATTAGCCCAAGTGCCTGTTAACAATGAGTTATAGCCAACCGCAGAAATAGTTGGGGACTGAGATACGCCACCTCTTTGGCCTCCAACATAACAAGATAAAAAAGCGCCTTTGTCAATTATTTGTTGAATAGCTGGTTTGGGTGCTTTTAAAAAAATAGATTCAGGAATTCCATCAGCAATAACAAACAAAACCTTTTTTTCTTGCGCATGCACAAACTGAACAGCAAATAATAGTAAAGCAAGTATTTTATACATTACCGGAGATTTAGAATACCTAAGTTAACAATTTGCCTCGCCAACTCCCCTGCAATTTCTTCATGCTCCGCCAACGATGGATGCCCATCGCATCCTGCATGATACTGTTTTTGAAAAAAATAAGACGATACTTTATTATCGCCACCGGCTTTAGCAACCGCAACAACCGATTGAATGGTTTTAATCATGAAAGCCTTGAGTGTATTGTCTGCCATAGGGCTAGACAAACAAATAAAATTAGCTGCAGGATATCTAGAGCGTAAACCTTTTAAAAAATGTAAATATTTATTTACAAAAACAGCCGAATCTTGAACACCATCATTTTGACCTAAACAAATAGTTACCACATCGGGCTGATAATTTTTAAAGTCCCAAGGCAATTTGTTTTCACTCATATTAATTTTATCAAAAACAGCAGGCATGGTTACTGGTAAATTACAACAGCTATGCATGAGACCAATACCTGATACTGATGTCAAATGCACTTGTGCATTTAATTTTCTACCAAGTTGCATACCATAACTCATATACGCATTGTGCTGATCATACCAAACGCCTTTCCCACAAGGGATTTCAGTAACATCACTCCCAGTTCCACATGTAATAGAGTTGCCTATGCATTCGATTTTAAGCGTGTACTTAGTTGCAGGCGCTTGTATTTTATTTGCTACAATGCCAACAAAAGTTAGAGCGCCTATATTGGCTTCTGTGTTTTTACACATAACCATCTGATGCCATAAAGCTTTGGTTGTAGGCTTTACCCAAATAGTATCAATGCGTTTGGATAATTTTATTCGTTTAGGCACACCATCAACTACCAGCGCTATATAATTATGATTGGAACCCCACTTAATTTCATCTTCCATAATAACTCCACAAGAATCGCCACTAAAAGCCCATTCAATGCTAACACCAGGTTGCCAAAAACTTGGGCGTATAGGATTGGAAAAATCAATACGGCCCATATATCGTATGGCTTCATGTGTAGGCAAATAATATTGTTGATAGATACTTTTTGTGGCTAATTGCTTTTCAAAAAGCATTTTTGGATACGTATAAAACTGCTTAAAATCGGACGCAGATACTTGCCCTGGATAAGGCGCGTAATAATGCATTTTTTGTGTCGATTTCATAAAGCCTGCATTACGCCACACCAAAACATGTGAAACAGGATACTGCTGTAATAAAGGATATAAAGTACCCGTCCACCACTGCGGATCTGGTATTGCTTCGTATCCTGTTTCGGCAATGGCGGCAATTTTTTGTTTGGCGGAAGCTACTTTAGTTAAAATACTAAGTTGCTGATTCATTACACGTAAAAAACTTGTACGCCCATCTGAACCTTCATACTGGTAACGGTCAAAACTTAGTATATCTATTTTATGATCACCTGGATACCTAAGCAAAAAGGATGCTTCATCATCAAAATCGGCAGTATTGTAGACGTATATTAAGTGATGCACATTTTTTACTTGCATCAAATAATCTTGTGTAAAATTCCAAAGTGCAATAAACTGCTGCGGCGTGCAATTGTTTTTTCCCCACCAAAACCAAGTGCCCGTTAATTCATGAAAAGGTCTAAACAAAACGGGGATAGGTTCACCACCAGGCGTTTGTAATGATTGTAAAAAAATGGCCACCTTGTCTAACCAGCTTTTATACTTTTGATGCTGTTGTCCGCCTGGTAAAACAGAAGCTACTGAACCATGCGTTGTGTCCCATGCATTTTTTCCAGTTAAAGGATTGCCTACATGCCAACTTATAGAAACGAGGCTTCCTTTTGCATGCGCAGCTACAATATTTGATCTTATATCATTAAAGGGAACGCCATCAATATTTTTAGATAAGCCTAATTCAATATTGGCAATATCAAAACCATAAAGGCCAGGATAATCCTGAACAACATCATGTATATCACTTTTACCAGCAATACCGCGCCATCCTACACCATAGGCCATGGCATCTTGATGACCAAAAATGGTATAAGAATCTTTTAATTGAAAAAGATTCTTATACAACTGTTGTGTAGATGAGGTTGCGGCTATGTCCGAACATTGTTGCGCTTGTAGATTTTCTGAAAATGTAACTACCAACAACAAAATCAAACAAAACCGGAAAGTATTGAGCATTGAACTTTTATTTAAAAGAGTCCAATATCATCAAAAAATACTTCAAATATTTTACCGCTATACTCTTTTAATTCAATAGAAGAAATAGTTGCTGGATTTCCAATACTTGACAAAGGAACTTCAACTTGTGTCCAAACACCAAGCGTTGTTGGCAAGGTTAAAGTATAGGTAACAGTAGAGCTTCCATTTAAAATAACCCTTATTTTATAACCACCAGAATTGGTGCTTGTAAAAACAGAAAATTTAATTGCAGAATATCCGGTAGTGCTAATTGCAGGCGCAGCCTTGGTTAACCTAAAACCACCAAAACCAACGGTATAGTTTGTTTTAACAGAGTTAGTTCCTCTAAGCACATTAAGTGTATTGGTTAATGTTGCAGTAGTGCTATACGACGTATTTGACCAACCTGTGGTTAAAGCGTCTGCAAAAATTACATACCCTAAACCGTAAGAGATCGCCGCTTTGGTTGTACCAGAAGGCGTAGTTACAAAAAAGTAACCTCCTGTAATAGTAGAAGGGATGGTTACTTTTATTTGAGTTTTAGAACTTGAAACAATAGCTAAATCAGTGGTATTTAACTTAACACTTGTTACACCTAAAAAATAATCACCTGTAAGTGTCACTTCTGTTCCTGCTCCGCCAGCTCCTGGTGAAAAAGAAGTAATTACTGGAGCTGGTTGCAAAATTTTAAAATTATAAGTTGCAGTACCATACTTAGTAGTTACCTTAATTGGATTGTTTACCGGATCAGGTAAATTAGAAGGTATTTTTACGGTTACAGTTGTATCATCTGCACTAAACAAAGAGTCTGGAGCAGCAACACTACTAAACTCCACTTTAAAAGTAGTGCCTAGATTTTGACCTTTAATAATAATCCAATCGCCATACACAACAGCTGACAATGCTAAAGCCCTGTTGTTTAAATCTGTTACGGCACTAATGGAAGGCGGTAGTGGTTTAGATTGAGTTGTATAATCTACATAATTGTCTTTTTTGCAAGAAAACATTAGTAGCATCATACACACTGCAAGACCCCCAAGTGTAAAACGTTTTACTGATTGAAGAATAGTATTTGTATACATAATTTTGATTTTAATAGATTTTACCAACCAGGATTATTAGTAGGTATTAATGTATTTGAGTTAAGCTCACTTTGAGGAATTGGTAATAATAAATTACGTGTGTTTCTTACTTTGGTAATATTATTTTGACCAATGCTTATTTTATTCATTACTTGTAAATAAATACCCCAGCGCATTAAATCGTATCTTCTAATACCTTCGAATACAAACTCTCTAGCTCTTTCAGCAAGAACAAAACTTCTAAACTCATCTCTGGTTAAATTTGCAGGTGCCGTTTGCGCTTTTGCTCTAGTTCTAATGGTATTTAAATTAGTATAAGCTTGTGCGGTAGGCCCATTATTGATTTCATTGTCTGCCTCGGCTACAATTAAATGCATTTCTGTAAAACGAATCATTGGAAAATGAGCGTCACTTTTAGAAACCGTTGGATCTGCTACATCACTATATTTAATAGTGTAAGCACGGTCATCTGTTGTTCCGTTATTAGCCCAAGTAGCACCATTAAATACTTTATAATTATAAGACTGCCAAGAAGGATAAAAATACTTTGTTTTTGCAGCATTGTTCATTTCATAATTATGTACAACACCATTTAATACGCGCACATCGGTGGTATCATAATCTTTATAATGGTTGTTGGTAAACCACATCGCTCCTCTTCCAAAAGTAGAAAACGCTGACATGTAATTATGTAATTCATTTACAAATGTGGTTCCGCCCAATGCTTGTAATTCCCACATATGCTCGGTTTTGTTTCTACCAGCTTTGTTCCACAAATCTGTCCAATTGGTAAATAAAGAATACTCATTACTCGCAATTACTTCGAGTGCCTTATCTCTAGCTAAAGTGTAATAATCTTTAGAAGAAATATTTTCAAGTCCAGCAACCACTGTTTTAGCATAAGTATACATACCATTGTCTGTACCACCCCTAACGCTTACATTTCCAGTAGCAGCACCAGACGCCATGGTCATATATGTTTTTGCCAAAAAGCCTTTAGCAACACCACGTGTTACCCTACCTGGCTCACCTGCTTTTGGATCTTTTGCTGGAAGTAAATTAGATTCTGCATTTTTAAAATCGGCAATAATTTGCTTGTAAACATCTGCAACAGATGATCTAGCCATATTAGCAGTAGGATCTACGGATAAAGATTTTAAGCGAATAGGAACGCCGCCATATAACTGCACCAATTGAAAATAAGCCCAACCTCTAAAGAAATAAGCTTCCCCTAATATTCTATTTTTTACAGTAGCGTCAATATTATTATTAATAGTAGACACATTTTCAAGTACGGTATTGGCTCTTGCAATTACAGAGTAACAACCAACCCATGGGCCATCAACACCCCAATAACCTTGAGGGTTTCCAGCACCAGATGTACCCAAAAACCAATCGGCTCCCGATACATGATCATCGTCTAGCATGGTTAAATTCCACATTGGTTGTAAATACAAATCGTAGGTATACAAAGCACCATATACCGCATTGATAGCAGCTTTTGCATCTGCTTCATTTTTATAAAAATTTTCGGGAGATAAAAAAGACAAAGGCTTTTCCTCCAACACTTTCTGACAAGAGAAAGTTGAAAATAACAACACTGGCAGTAATACTTTCCAGCTAATTGATTTATTTATTTTCATATAATTAGTTTTAGAATAATTTAAAAGTTGCATTTAATAGCAATATTGTATGTTCTTGAATTAGGGAAACCACCTAAGTCTACACCAAACAATGCAGGGTTGTCTCCGTAGCTATTAATTTCAGGATCAAAGCCAGTGTATTTTGTAAACGTGTATAAATTATTTACACCTAACGACACTTTAATAGCATTGATACCTTTTACTAAATTAGCAGGAAGGGTATAACCAAGATTTACATTTTTGATACGTACAAAACTTCCGTCCTCAATAAATCTTCTAGTAAATGGCAACGTTCTCCAAAACTGTCTAATAGGCTTAGGCGCTAATGCATTTGAATTATCAGCTCCTTCTTTCCATGCACCATTAAACATATCTAAGGTTACATTTTTTGAAGTTCCAATATTTGCATTCCAAACACTATTCATATTTACAATGTCATTACCCTGAACACCATTGATAAATACACTTAGATCAAAACTTTTGTATTTAAAATTATTGGTAAACCCAAAAGTGTAGTCTGGATTTACATCTCCAATAACAACACGGTCATTTACCGAAATAGAAGTTGGGTCATTATCAAAGTTTCTATACTTGATTTCACCAATCATTCTTCTAATGATATTTGAAGGCTGTCCGTTGTAAACCAAAGAATTTCTTACTTCAGCTTCATTGTCAAAATAACCATCTTCTACATAACCGTATAAAGTACCAATAGGTAAACCAGCGCGTTGAATAAATGGAGCGTCGCGGGTAGAAATATTACTTGCAAACTGCTCTTTAACATCGCCACCCAATGAGATGATTTTATTTCTATTGAATGAAATATTGAAACTTGATTTCCACTGGAAATCTTTGTGGCTCACCACCGTAGCATCAAGTGCAATTTCTAAACCTTTGTTTTCTACAGAACCAGAGTTTCTTAATTGACGCTGAAACCCAGTAGATGCAGGTGTTGTGATATATTGCAATAAGTCGTTGGTGCGCTTTAAATAAACATCGATATGCGCATTTACACGGCCTTTAAATAAACCAAGATCTACACCAGCGTTGTAAGCATTGGTCGTTTCCCATTTTAATCCTGCGTTGGCTGGACCAGCATACACATCATCGGCTAACCCGGTTTGAATAGCACCATTAAAAGTGTAATTATAAATTGCCAACTTAGACAATGAAGCATAAGAGCCAATACCTTGGTTACCGGTTTGACCATAACTTGCTCTAAGTGTTAGCTCACTAATGGCATCTATATTACTAATAAACGATTCTTTATGCAATTTCCAAGCTAAACCTGCAGATGAAAAAGCAGCCCATTTATTGTTTTTACCAAACTTACTAGAACCGTCATTTCTGTGAGACACAGACAATATATATTTATCTGCATAGGTATAATTAACACGGCCTAAAACAGATATTAAGTTAGATTGATACTTATTTGTTACAATGGGTAAAATTTGCTCTGCAGATTGCAAGTTTTCATTTTGCAATAGATCGTTTGGAAAAGTTTTTGCTTCTGCTCTTTTTGAATTACCCATATTTTGTTCAAAAGTAGAAGCTGCAGTAGCTGTAATGCTATGGTTATTGATTTTTTTGTTAAACGTTAATATACTCTCAGACACAACGCTAGACCAATTGTTATCAGATTTTAAACCCCAACCTTTAGAGGCAAAACCTTCGTATACCGTTCTTGGATAATATTGATCTCTAGTATTGGCGCCATAATTAAATCCAATATTTTGTCTAAATTTTAAAGTCTTGTGAAGTGTTGCTTCCAAATAATTAGAAGAAAAAATATTGGTAGCAGTTACTCTATTTAAAACATCATTTACATAAATGTAAGGGTTGGTAATAAAATCATCCCCTAATCCATCATACTCATCTAAAATACTTACAGTGGCAGGATATGTTAATGCGGAGCGAACAACACCGGCGCTGGCAGCATCAGATTTATCGGTTCCTGTTTTAACACCTTTCGTTGTTGAATTAGAAATAGAAGTACTGGTTCCAACTCTAAAAATTTTACCAACGTTTCTATTTAAATTAAAACTGAGGTTTATTTTTTTATAGCCCGAAGTTTGAATTACCCCTTCTTGATCTACGTATCCAAAAGTTAAATTGTGGCTACCCGCATCAGAAGCACCCGATACATTTAAGCTGTACTGTTGGGTAAGCGCTTGTCTAAATATTCTATCCTGCCAGTTATTTTTATCTGATTCATACAAAGAAGGCGTTGGGTACAATAAAGAATAGTTGGTACCATCATACTTATTTGCATTTTGATAAGATACATTTTGGAAATTTGCATACTCCATTGGATTCAGCATTCTAATTTTTTTAGAAACTTCTGCAAGTCCAACTGTCATATTAAATTCAACTTTGTCTTTACCTACCTTACCTTTTCTTGTAGTAATTAAAACAACTCCATTTGCACCACGAGATCCATAAATGGCGGTAGCTGATGCATCTTTTAAAACATCTATAGACTCAATGTCGTTAGGGTTTAAAAAAGCAAGTGCGTTAAGCGTTTGTTTTTCATCACCACCCAACGACTCGGGGGTTGTACCACTGCTACTATTGTTAAATGGAACCCCGTCAATAACATACAATGGTTCGGTACCACCTAAAAATGAATTAGAGCCACGAACTCTAATACTTAAGCCCGCACCAGGTGCACCATCGTTTTGCGTAACGTTTACACCAGCCAATTTACCTTGCATGGCTTGCAAAATATTGCCTGGATTATCGCGCATAATGTCTTCTCTGTTAAGCCGCTGAGCAGAGCCTGTTAAATCTGATTTTTTAACGGTGCCATAACCAATTACCACAACATCTGCTAATGCAGAAGCAGTAGATTTTAAAGAAACAGTAACAACTGTTTTTTTGGCTACGTTAACTTCAGAAGTTTCCATCCCTACAAAAGTGAATACTAGTGTAGTAGCACCTGCAGGTAGGTCAATTGAAAAATTACCCTTATCGTTACTGAGGGCAATCACCTTGGTATTTTTAACAGCCACAGTTGCTCCATTAATAGGAACCCCTGCCTCGTCCAAAACCTTACCAGTAATTTTCTTTGTTTGCGCTTGACCTTGTAGTGTCAGAACTGCAGCAAACAATAGAAAGAAAAAGAACATTTTTTTCATATCGCAATCGTTTTCTCAAATATAAATAATAATTCATGTAATAAAGGGTGCGAATTGTATTATTAACCAACATCTTGTATATTTAATTAAAATAAATTCTATGAAACTTTTAACTAGATGGCTCCTCATTGTAGCGATTTTTGCTATTGGCAGCTCTACAGCCATTAGTCAACCGTTCATCAACGAAATAAAGGCATTTAGAAGAGCAGATTCAATTGCCATGCCACCTCAAAATGCCATTTTACTAATTGGTAGCTCTAGTTTTACCAATTGGAAAGATGTAGCAAAATATTTTCCAGAACACACCATTATCAATAGAGGATTTGGAGGCTCATCGCTGCCGCATATGACTATGTATGCCGAAGATATTATCTTCAAATACAACCCTAAACAAATAATCATTTACTGTGGCGAAAACGATTTAACAGGCGGTCCTTCCATTACGGCTGATACGATTTTTCATCGCTTAAAAAAACTACACCAGCTTATAAGATCAAGGTATAAAAAAGTACCCATTGCTTACATTTCGATGAAGCCAAGTCCAAGTAGAGAAAAGTATTTAGAAACGATGCAAAAAGGAAATGAATTAATTAAATCATTTATGGAGAAGCAAAAGAAGTCTAGCTACATTGATGTATACCATAGCATGCTTGATGCAAATGGCAATATACTTACCCATATATTTTTATCAGACAAACTGCATATGAATGCAGAAGGTTATAAAATTTGGCAGGGTATTATTGCACCTTATTTAGTGAACTAATTAATACTGCTTTAAGTAACGGAGCATTGATTATTTATCGTTAATTTTCTGGAACGATGTTAAATTGATACTTTCCTTTATTGCTAATTCGTTTGTCTTTTAACACCATTCGATAAATAGTAGTACCCCAAACTTTTGAAAGCCTTGTATCATCAAGTGTTATGGGTTCAAATTGAATATCAAATGTTTTAGCATCATACATAAATATTGCGCTACTAGATTCATTTGTTAACTTGATTTTTCCAGGCTCTACTATGACTGGCTTAATTGCGCATAAGAAATTAAGCTGGTTGGCCTGCTGCGCTTGTTGCAATAAATAATTTTCTGAAATACTTAATGTACCCGTTTTTGATAATTGATATTGCAAAGTCCACTGGTCTACACCAGCAACTTTTTCGTAAGCGCCAGCTATATCTAGTTTTAATGATTTGGCTAGCGAATCAAAAACAACATTTTTAGAACGGAACTCTTTGCCATCTTTTTGTGCAAACCCATTAGGCATAGGCAGGTTATGGAAATTACTTTGCATCGTCCAAATAGAATAACGCTGCGGGCCAAACGTAAATTTGGTATAAGTACCAACACCGGCATCAATAAATAAAGGTTTATTTTTTACGTAATAAACAAAAGTGCCTACGTCATTATGGTTATGACTTTCGGCGTTATAGCCACCCTTTGCTGCAAAAAACGCAGCATCGGAACGCATATAACAAAACTCTGTTTGTGGATACCAAGTATAAGCAGCATTAGATAGCGCTGGCTTAGTTGCTTCTAGTTCAAGTTTAGACCAGAAATATTCGAGGGTTCTAAATGCATCTCGATCATGAATAGCTTTTTCGGGGGCACGTGTGCTTAAATAAGCGCCAAAGCTTTTTAACTCGGCACTATTAACGGCTTTACCATAACGGTATACGAATGAAGCCTCACCACCACCTTGAGCAGAAGCATCGGCAAAATTAACAACCCAGCCATCGCCAATATAAGAACGGGAAATATACTCCCCCATTGATTTAATTTTAGGTGCAGAAAAAATGTTAATTTTACCACCCGTTGCATACGCAAGAATTTGCAAGTAGTCGTACATTTTACCTGCTGCATGACCCCAATAAGAAGGACCTTCTTCACAAGCACCATCGTCTTTGGTGTAATCGATAAATTTATCTACCGAAGACATGGTTTTATAAACAGCATCCGTTAAACGCTGCTTATCATCTTCCATCAGTAAAAAGGCAGATAGGACATTAAAATTGCACCATGGATTCCAGTTGTTGACCATACGTTCTGGACCCCCTGTAAAAGCTTGCCACCAGTAGTCATTTCGCTCCAGGTAAGGATCTAAAATGCGGTGTTTAATTTCTTTTCTAATTCTAGAAGCAATGACCGGATCCACTTTGTCAAATTCTGGTGCTAAAAAATGATGGATCCAAGAAAGCATAGAACCAATATCACCAGACGTTAAATCAATAATAACTTCTGATTCGTTTGGTAAAGATCTTTTTGTTTTTTGTACGGGCTGATGTGCCGATAAAACCCAAGTACGCATATCGCAAGTATGCCAAACCCCATTTATAATTTGATCTAAAAACCGACCCTTCCCTTCTGCCATTTCAGCTAAAAACAAATGCATTAATGCTTCATTGTTTTTATTAAATGGAATTTCCATCACGGTTCTAACACCCGTTCTTTCGTAGGCTAAATAATTGGTAGCGGTAATCACTTTCCATTCATATGCTAAAAAAGCTTCCCCCTTTTTAATGAGTTCTTCTTTAGTTTTTCCTATCAATGTATCCCACCCTTCTCTATTGTTATAGTTAGGATACGAAACCCATTTTTGTTTGGGCAATAAATATTGACCTACCGCTTCTTTATTTGCAGCTGTTACCAACATATTACGCTGCGCCGTAACGCTAACTGTAATAGAACAAAACAGTATCAGAAATAAAACGCGAACAAGTTTAAATGGTTTCATTGTTTGTATTTTAATTATTTTGGCCAATATAAAAATCACTAGCCTTACTATTGTACTTTGTTGTAGATCCATTAAAAATGTATTGGCATGAACTTCGAATTCCTACTTAACCTTAGGGCAGGCGTAGGCACTTTAATATAGTTGAGCACGTGCGCAAGTGTTTGCCAGAAAGGCTTTTTAGGAAGCAATCCTTTAAAATCAATATCAGGGGCTATATAAAATTCGTACCCGCCCTTACCTAAGTCGGCGTAGCCATTGGGTGCACCAATATAATAATCATTTAAAGTTTCATCTACCCCAACACCCACAGAAATGCCCAACCATTTAGGCCATTTACTGGAAGGCTTATATCTTTTAGGATTATACGTGAGCCAAAAAGTAGAGTTCATATAATCGTCCTGAAAATTACTAACCCGCTTTACGTGATCGTAATAGTAATTGTGCTTGCGGTAATAACTATATTTAATATCTACCGCACTTAAAAATTTACTCTTGGACTGGAAGTAAGGATAAAAACTGCCTAAAGACCCACTCATCCAATCATATACACTAAAGCCCCAGTTAGGAGAATACCCATCTTTAATTTCTATAAAACCTTGCACAGCAGTGCCCAAAAGCCCACCCCATAACAGTGATTGTTGTTCTGTTTTACCAGACCACCGAATACCTCTTGCAAAAATGTCGCTGGTAATTCGGGCACCAAAAAAATGCCCTACTTTATCTAAGCCTTTTGCGTAAACAGCGTCTCTTCCAAAATCAAATGCTTGCGCAATATTGCCGCCACCTCCATCAAAATGAAATGATTTTTTTGAATCGGCCCACCATGCATTATTGATATAATGGTAGCTTCCTACAAGTGCTAACAATGCAGTGCCGTTTACAAATGCAAAACGCTTGACATTTAATACACTATCATTTTTAAAAAATGGCGTTTTAGATTTGGGATGCACTATACTGTCGTTTTCAGCTATTAAGCTCGATACAGCAGCATTTGAAGGATTGGCTTGCAGGAATAAAAAACTAAGAACCGCAATGAATAAGCGCATATAACTAGGATTGGAGCCCTAAGGTAAAGAATGTTTAAATAACTACTTCATTCTTAGTAATTTTGGTAGCAACACATGATTAGGTATTTATTTTTATTATGCTTATTAATTAGCAGCAACATCTATGCGCAAAGTATTGATTCGTCCTTCATTACTTTGGACTCCATCATTGTTGAGAGTAGAAATATTAAGATTGCTGAATTAGCAAACCCATTTATTGTTAGCTCCTTGTCAGCAAAACAAATACAGCAAAACGGGGCAAGAACAACACCTGAAGCACTTATGGGGGTGAGTGGTATTTTTTTACAAAAAACCAATCATGGCGGCGGTTCTGCTTTTATAAGAGGACTTACCGGAAATCAAACGCTACTTGTAATTGATGGTATTAGAATAAACAATGCCACATTTAGATATGGGCCCAACCAATACCTCAATACCATAGACATGTTTACCCTTAGCAAAATAAATGTTTTAAAGGGTATTGGTGCAATAGAATATGGATCCGATGCCATGGGCGGCGTTATACAAATGGAAACCAAACAAAATACGCAAGTACAAACGGGTAAGTTATACTTGGGTAACGTTAGTAAATATGTTTCGAATCAAATGGAACGCACCAATAGAACTGAAGTGCAATTTGCGCAAAAGAAATGGGATTTTATAGGAGGCGTAAGTTTTAAAAATTATGGTGATATCTGGGGAGGCGAAACTGTTGGAAAACAAGCACCAACCGGCTACACTGAAATGAATTATGATTTAAAAGCCAAAATTAAAATGAATGATAGGCAAGAAATAACAATCGCTAGCCAAAATACTACACAAAACAATGTTCCAATATATCATAAAATTATTTTAGAAAACTATAAGACCAACCAAGTAGACAAACAAATTCATAACTTAAATTATCTTACTTATAAATACAAAGGATATAATAAATGGATTAGTTCAATAATTATCAATGCCTCGATACAACGGTCTATAGAAAACCGTTCTCTTCAAAAAAATAATACGATAACAGTAAGAAATGAAAACGACAGTATTCATACAACTGGATTAACTGCAGAAATAATATCAAAGCCAACAAGTTTTTGGACCATTAACACTGGATTTGACTATTACAAAGACCGTGTTAACAGCATTGCTACTGAACTAAATACAAACACAAGCACTCAAATTTTAAAAAGAGGCTTGTACCCTAATAAATCGATATACAACAATAGCTCCTTGTTTAATATTCATTATTTAACTGCTGGTAAATTTAAATTTATAACAGGTGTACGGTATAATTTTTTAAATATTAAAATTAAGGATACAGATCTAGGAAATGTTGTATTAAAACCTTCGGCACTTGTATCAAACTTTGGACTTAATTACCAATTCAATAAAAACAATGCAGTATTTGGATCATTTACAAGTGGCTACAGGGCCCCAAATATTGATGACCTTGGAACCCTTGGTATTGTTGACTTTAGGTATGAAATACCCAGCTACGATTTAAAGCCAGAAAAATCTTTAAACGTTGAAATTGGATACAAATACAATTCATCAAAAAAAAGTTTTGCTATATCTGCATTTAACATGAAACTTAAAGATATTATTGCAAGAGTTTTAGTAGATGGCAAAGTGATTAATGGCTACAATGTTTATAATAAAAAAAATATTGAGTCATCGTATATCAAAGGAGCCGAGATATCCTTTACACAGGTATTCAATTCAAGCTTTGTTTTCCAAACAAATGCCACTTATACATACGGACAAAACCTCACAAAAAATGAACCGATGAGAAGAATACCTCCATTTTTTGGACAAAATTCTCTTTCATGGAAGCATAAAAACATAACCCTCGCTTGCAAACATCAATTTGCAGGACAACAAAAAAGACTTGCTAAAGGAGATATTGACGACAATAGAATTGGCATAGCAGGAACACCTGCTTGGAATACGTTTAATTTAGATGCAAGCATACAAATGAAGCACCTAGATTTAAATATTAACTTAATTAACCTGTTCAACGAAAAGTATAAAACACACGGCTCTGGTGTGTATGGAATGGGAAGCTCCCTTGGATTGATGGTTAGGGTGCATTTGTAGAGTTGTGTTCCCAAAGTCTTTGAAACAAACGCTTCGCGTGTTCCACTGGATTGCTGTCGCTGCGCTCCAGCATCCCAGAAGTTCTCTTTGACCAAAGTCTTTGAAACAAAAGTGAAACTTTTGTTTTTCTTTTAAAACGCTCATTTGCTCATTCAAGCAAGCTTGATTCGCAACTTCGCATTTTAAAAGACTTCGCAGAGAGGAAGGGATTCGAACCCTCGATACGTTGCCGTATACACACTTTCCAGGCGTGC